>Ga0302189_10000695_pt1 | contig 29661 bp, 26 predicted proteins | sample II_Bog_E2_2_FD_194551 | JGI IMG/M metagenome (GOLD analysis project Ga0302189, IMG submission 194551) | Peat permafrost microbial communities from Stordalen Mire near Abisko, Sweden - II_Bog_E2_2 | ecosystem: Environmental > Terrestrial > Soil > Wetlands > Peat | place: Sweden: Abisko...
AAAGGATAGTCTTCGGCCATCCTCAGGGAGCATCGTGAAGTGCCTGTAAAACAAGGGTCCGGACTCAGGAAATCCAGGAGGGTTTTTGGCCAGGGGCAGAAAAGCGCCAAAATGGTTCGCGCCGGCCTCTATGCCAGAGTCTCCACTCAAGATCAGCAGACGCTGCCCATGCAAAACCGCGCCATGCGCGAATATGCTGCCCGCCGTGGCTGGACTATCGCCATGCAGGTGAAAGAAGTCGGATCCGGCGCGACCCAGCGCAAGTTGCGGGAGGAACTGCTGGAATCTGCGCGGCGCCGGGAGATCGATGTGGTTGTGGTGTGGCGGCTGGACCGCTGGGGAAGATCAGTAACCGACCTGCTCGCCACTCTACAGGAGTTGGAACATCTCGGTATCGGCTTCGTATCGCTGACCGAGGCGCTGGACCTGACCACGCCGGCGGATCGCGCAATGGCCGCTCTGCTGGCCGTTTTCGCTGCCTTCGAGCGCGAAATCCTTGGGGAACGAGTAAGGGCCGGACTCGCTCACGCCCGCCAGAACGGCAAACGTCTGGGCCGCCCCTTAACCGCTGGACTCCATGCCAGCCAGATCCGTAAACTACATCGCGCCGGCCTTAGCAAGTCTGAAATATCCCGCCGCCTCAACATCGGTCGCACTTCCGTGCGCCGTATCCTGGAAAGGAGAAACCAAGCATGAACAGCACCCCCATAGAGTTCCACAAAATCTGGATCGACCAAAGCGCGGCAACCGAAGGTATCCGCGAGAGGTTCGGTCTGGATGACGCACTGAGCTATCTGATCGGCGAGAAACTCTTCTCCTTCCTGCACGCGGCCGAGCGCGATGCCCTGTTCGCTGCCGAGGTGCCTGCCTTCATCGATGAAATCCGGCGGCTGTTTACAGCCCAGGAGATCCACGACTATCTCGATCACCTGGAACGAACAAGATATCTTGCCCCTCAAGACGTTGATCTTGAGCCAGACCCAGACGAAGACCTTGAAGAGGAGGAAGACTGGCTGGAAAACCCCGTAATGGGCGCGGAGGAACTGCTCCGGTTCTCCCGCGCCCGCGAGCTTCTTCAGGTATAGGAAAATGCCCAAAGCGCGACGAAATGACGATCGGGAAAATCGCATCTCCGAGGAAATCATCGTGGATGCCTATGGGCCGGAAGAACAGGCCATGAGTTGGTATTACTATCTCGAGGACAAGATCCAGTTCCCGTTCCAAGCTCAATGCATCGCTTCTGTACCAACCTCGCTGTTGCGGAAAGGCGACTCTGTCGAGATCAGAAAGATGGCGCCTGAAGACAACTGTTCGACTGACATGCTTGTAATGACCCGCTGGAACAATCGAAATATCGCCGTGCCACTCTCTCAGTTAAAGGGCATCGGCGTGGATGAATGAACCACCCAAGCCATCGAAGACTGGCATTACTGGGTCGCCCAAGGCAACTGCTTCTGACGAATCCGAACTCCATGACGAAACGACCTCCACGATCGCAGCCCAGATGGACAGATGTTAAGGCAAAGCTCACCAGCCTTGACCGGATGGGATTAATCGGCCTCGTTCAGGATCTTTATACCTTACACAAGGACAATCAGACCTTCCTTCACACCCGTTTTGGCTTGGGCGAAGATGCTCTGAAACCCTACAAGGAAACACTGGACCGCTGGCTCTGGCCACATGTGTTGCGCAACCAGGATATCTCTGTCGCAAAGGCCAAACAGGCCATTTCCAGTTACCGAAAGGCGGTCGGCGAACCTGCCGGGCTCGCAGAGCTGATGGTGTCTTTTTGCGAAAATGCAGCTGGCTTCTCCGACAATGTCGGATATCAGGATGAAAGCTACTTCGATGCTCTGATCAATATGTTCGAACAGGCTCTTAAGGTCACTTGTCAGCTACCTGCAGCCGACCGCGATGCCTTAATCGCTCGGCTTGACCGCGTGCGCACCATCAGCCACAATTTTGGATATGGCGTCGGCGATGAAATGGACGACCTGCTTGCAAAATATGACCGCACCTAACTGATCCTCGTGGCCGGTTCACGATTCCAAACATGCTACGCAGCCTTGCCGAAAACACACGTACAAGCAACGGTCCATCCGAAAATAGGAGACAGCACGGGTCCACACAGCGCCGGCTCTATGTCTTCTCACAGCACGCACCGTGTCGTTCGATTTCTCATCTGCCGGCTCATTTCTAGTTATCGGCGCGTACGGCACCTTCCAACAGACCTGGTCGCCATAAGTTCGAAACGGTGCGGGGCCAATTCTCAATTCGAACAGGCTCCGAGGTGTAATTGTTTGGTAGTAATTCGGTGGAGCTGAGCGGCGATGTCCAGCAAATCTTTATGATTCAAGAGGTTGCAATCAAAGCAGCGCCCTACGCTCTGCCGTAATCGTGTAGCTCAGAATCGGAGCGAGATTGTTCCCTCAAGAACTTCATCCCGGTAATTGCTGCCGCGACAAAAGCGCTCCAAGTTCCGGGCGAAGATCGGCCAGCTGACGGAACAAGATGTCCCGCAGTTCTTCTTCATCCTCGAATTCATCTTCAAAAGGCAAGGGATCTTCATCGTCATCGTATTCCGCAGCTTCATCAAGTGGCTGCGAAAAGTCTTCTGCTATGGCGTTCCAGATTTCGCACTCGAGGACCTCAGTGCGAACCCAGGCGGCTGGCCCCCTTCCGTCAGGCGGTCCGGAGCGATTCCGGCCCGCCTCTTCTCTCTCCTCCGCGTCATCCATTGTGCTGTCTCCTTTCGACTGCATCCCAATGGTCCCACGGATTTCGAAACACGGGCCGGCCTTCGATCTACGAACGTGTCGTATCGGCCACATTCACTCTGTCGATCGAGCAGGGCGCGTGCCGCACGAGGTCGGCGACGCTGACGCCCAATGATCCGGCAAGCCGGACAAGAGCGACGTAGCGCGGCAGGATCCGTCCCCGCTCGAGACGAGATATGTACGCACGATCCATGGAGGCTTTGCGTCCTAGCTCAAGTTGAGTCAGGCCGGTCTGAGCCCGTAAGTATCGCAGTCTCCGGCCCAGGGCCCTTGCGAGTTGATTCCCCTGAGTATTTACTCGGGAAAATGATTGATGGTTGGGCATTGCGAGTTCCTTTCTTTCGCGCGTGTCGTGCTCTCGATCGGTTCCTGGATCGACCGCAACGGGAGAGGCAAGCCGTCGACGGATACTTCGAGTTAATGCCTGGCACGTTGGAGATGAACGTTGATCCTGTTTCCTCCTTTCAGCGGTCAGCGGCTTCGAGGAGCAACGACAAGCGATGGGTGCGGGGAACTCGACCCGCTCGACGCCGAGCTGCACTGCGGAACTGAGTGGCTTGAAGTCGATGCGTCTCGCTCGAAGTGGTTAGCCCGAATTGTCGAAGCGCCTAGTTGACGCACGGCTGCGGTGTGTCGCCGGAATCTTCCGCGGTGGCGAAGGCGAATGCGCCGAGTTCAAACGAGGAATCAGCCAGCAGCCGGCGCGCGACGAGCAGATTTTGTACTTCGGGAGAGCAGCAGGCGCGATGATATGCCTCAGTGCTCGTCCAGAGGTCGAGGCAGAGATAGATCGCTTTGGGAGCGTCCTCCATGTGCTCAAAAACGTCGAGCTCAATCAGCTCCGGGGCGATGCGGGAGGCGGTGGCCTGCCAGCTCCCACCCCGCCGGACGGAGTGAACGAAGAAATCTCTCGCGTTTCGATCTTTGACGGAAAAGAGCGAGGCTACAAGGAGCATGACGAGTCCTTTCGAGTGGTTGAGTGGAACGCGCGCAGCCGGGGCCGGCGCGGTAAGGGTGTTTAGAGGGATGTGATTCGAGGACGGCGGAGGAGAGGGTTGGCAGTGCGGATCGTCAAAAAAATGCAGTTTCTCGGGCCTTTCTTTCCCTGCATCGCAGCAGTCGGCGAGGGGGCGTCAGCGCTTCCTCTCAAGCGTCGCAGCACGCTGCCCAATCCACCAAGCGGTCAACGAGCCCCACCGGATACGTGACAGGATCTCGTGCGCGGCGGCCAGCACGGCCGCGAGAAGGTTACGGCGAGCGCAACCGTTTTCGACAGATGCCAGTGCTCGCCGATGGCGATGCCGGTCAGAAACATCATGAAGCTACCGAGAAACACACCCAGCGGATTGCTGAGGCTGACTTTCATTTCTTCGCCCATGATCTTTTCTCTTTACGGACTGTGCCGGTTAGTGCGCTTGATCGGATTGACGGTGCGTTCATTGTTCTACCGGCGGTCCGCCAAGGAGGTCGGCCAGGTTGGGCCAGAGGAGCCCGAGAAGCCGGAGCAGCGCTCGTATGTACTCGGGCCCCTCGAACGTCTCATCGCCCGAAAAATAGTCGTCGATGACCGTGAGGGCACCGGTCTTGTCGTCTTGGTTTGCGTCGATCGCCGCCAACAAGAGATCTTCGAGTTCGTCGACGGTCAGCCATCCGGGTGGCGCAAAGACCTGGCCCTCCGGTGTGGGGTTATTTCGGTGCGGGAACCTGTCGTGCATGGGGTCTCCTGTCTGCGCCGCCTGCTGGGTGAGAATCCAGGAGGCGCCGCGGCTTGATTGAGTGGAAGGTCGCGGGTTCGGATGATGTCCGGACGCCGTCTCGAGTGCGTCCGGTCGGGCCTCGGAGCCACGGACACAGACGCGCACGCGCCGTTGAGGCGTGCGGGGCAGCGATGACGTGAGAGAGGGAAGTGGCTGAGCGAAGTGCCACCGGTACCTGAGCCTCCAGGTGCGCGGTTCCGGAATGCTGATTCTACGTCGGCGACTCCGGCGGCAAAGCCGATCTTCATCCGGGAACGAGCGAAGAAGACAGACTTCACCCGGTCATTTTTTTCGCCTGTACTCCATCTGGCCGAGGAATCCCGGCGCCAGGATCGTGTCGGTTTTCCGATCGTAGGTCAGTTCGGTTGAGCCAAGCATCCCCTTGATCTCGAGCATTCCCTTTTCGTAGGTCGCACCAACCTTGTTGCCGTTGTTGACGATGAGAAATTCATCACCGTTCCGCACGATTTGGAAGGTGTCCGTGGAATTCCGGGTGTTGACCCATGCCCCGAGAAACTCGGAGCCCTTCGAGCCGCAGCCAGCGAGAATAAGGACACTGAAGAAGATGAAAGCGGAGAGGAACCGGAACGTTGAGGTTTTCATTGAATCACTCCAGATGGAAATTGTTTTGTACCGCCGATCATGACCGGCGGGGTTGGGGGTCTTTTGCGCTGCACGGTGCAGCACCGGGAAGGCTGGTTGATTTCCGACGTCTGGAAGACGGCGGCGGATCTGGGCGACCGGCGTTCATCAGTTGAACGACCAAAAAAACAAGAAGGGCATGGCAACGCAGGTTCGTTCGCCATGCCCTCCAGCATCTTGATCTGCAACTCCAGTTGCCTCCCTCAGTCATCCGGGTCGGCCGTGCACGCCAGGAAGAGGAAGATGAGCGGAAAGAAGAGGACCACGAGGACGATCTTGAGGAGAGTGCGCCGCGTGGCTGTGGGCAAGGACCAGAGAAACCAGACGAGGAGAAATACGACTGGCCCAAGCAGGATGGAGAGGATTGCGGAGACGATCCACTGCTGTGCTGGATCGTTCATCATGTTGATGATGGCATCGTTCACTGGAACTCCTTTCGTACGGTTGGTCATTGAAACGTTCTCCGCCCAGCTAGTCGCCCTGAGCTTTCGGTTTCCCGGATTGGGGGCGCAAATGCACCCATCGAGAGCGGGGGGGGGGCCGGAATCCTGGCACCTCGTCACGTCGCTGGTGAAGTTCGGCGGCGTTGCCTTAGCTCAAGGAACGACGCACGCCGGAACGGGGCGGAGATATCTTTTGTGAATGGTCCGCTTGCAATTCCGAGCTCGCCCAGGTGACTGCGGACCCGACGAGCGGGCGAGCTGAATAGGAAGGGATCAATAGAAAGGAATTGACGATCCGGACTTCTGAGATGGTGTTTTTTTCAGAAGTAGCGTGTCGGCGAACACAATTGGCCCCTACATCCCCAGCGCCGCCGCCGAAGTGTGTGCGAACAGCTTGCCCCGGCGCACGTATTTGCGGAAAACGGCCACATTCTTACGCCGCGACTGCAACATCACGATCGCCTCCGGAACTCCGGATCGAATCGCCTGCGTGATGTGGCCGGAGCGGCAACTGTGAGCCCCGAGAGGGTCAGGGTCGAGGCCTGCCTTCCGGGCCAGAGTCTTGATGAGCCAGCCCACAGAGTCCTTGTTAAGTTCGCGCCTCGAGATCCACCCTGACGCTGACACTGCGCGGAAAAGCGGTCCCGACACTTGCGGCCCGAATTGGCCGCGAAGGACGTCGAGCCAGCGGCGAAGTGCAGTGACCACACAGGTGTCTTCGTTTGTTCCGCAGGGCAGCGGAATCTGATAACCGGTTCCCGGCTCCTGAGCTTTCGATTGGCGAATCTCCAGGATTGCTCCTTCCGGCACAAACGTTACGTCCCTGATTTCGAGGGCGGCGGCCTCCGACCGCCGCAACGCCCCGCCGAACAGAACCAGTAAAAGACAACGGCTGCGAACGCCAGTCACGTTCTGCCCGCAGGCCGCGAGGACGCGTCGAACGTCATCGCTCTGGAGCGGGTCCTTGCCGTGCTGTCGCCGCTTGGCGCCGATGGCGCGAAGAACGCCCTTGAGCGTTTCGCGGACCACAACATGCCGCCGCGATGCAGGCGAATCGGGATAGCCGTGCGTACGGTGCATGTAATTGATCGCCGAAACACGACCGGCTAGAGTCGACGCCGCTAGGCTCGATCGGTCCGCGATGAACAGGGCCACTGTGGCCGGCTCCGCAGGCAGAGCCGTCAAGCCGAGGGCTTCCGCCCACGCACTGAAATCTGTCCACGAAGCATCGTACTGGCGCTTCGTCGCCTCAGAGCGGGCATTGGAAATGAAGCTCTGGGCGTTCTCTATGAGAGGCTGAAGGCCCGAAGATGGCGTGGGAAAAGGAAGAAGTTCGTGATTCATGTCAAAACTCCATTGAGTGCTGGCTCGCTGGGACCGACAGCTCGGCGCGCCGGAACCATGCATGTGGCGTGGCGCTAGATTGTTGCTGCGTTGATCAGGGAGTTTGCCGGGCGTCGAACGCGGCGGAGAAGGGAGAGGCGGCCGCCCGAAGGTTGAACTGGATTTTGCATCTTTGCCGGGGACGGGTGGTGTCAGGAGAGCGATAGATACTACAACCGAGACCTAGAACATGCCGGCCGAGGCATTCACAGGTTTTCTCATCTCGAGATATTGTGAGGCGCCGAGGTTGCTCGCTGAGGGTGCTGTGAATGCTCGCAAGCGCTTTGGTATCAGGCGAATGCAGGAGACGTGAGCGATCGCTCGGTGTTGCTCAATTTCAGGGCGAGATTGAGGTGGGCGTGCGCACAGTAATCGGGTACGCGCGGACCCCGGGTCCACAGCCGCGATCAAAGTCATCCCTTCCGTTGTTTTCGCCGTCTCTCCGAAGTTCACCTTTCTGCTCGACTCCTCGGCGACGGGTGCACTCACATTTTTCGGCAGGTCGGGATTTCGACAATAGTCTTCTTCCTGGATGGTTCCCGGGCCGCGCAGGCAGATCGACGCAGATACGGACGATTCTCAAAATTGATGAGACATGCCGGCATAACGAATCCTTAATTTCGCCGCGGCATACAGAAATCCGGTCGAATAAGCGATTCAATAACAAGCAGTTATGTGCAAAGCCGCGCCCGGCATTCTCAGGGAGTCGTGTAGCTCGGAATAGGAGCAAGATGGACGAGGGAGTCCAATTGAGCGTTTTGTCTAGCCTTTCGGAGATCGAGCAAGCGCAGGGCGGCCGCTTCGTCCGCGTCCCTGATCTTTGAAACCCTCGGCGAGAAAACAATGAGCTCCGTTTCGTTACGATCAAGCTTTATCGCTAAGATGCGGTCCTTCTTCGCGCGAGCTCGAATCAGAACTGGGCTATTGGCCTTGAATCGGGCCTGGAATGGAAAAGCATTAGCCACCTCTTCGTCCAGGCTCCAGCAGATCCCCTTCTTCCTGGCCACATCACATCCCCGGTAGACGGTCACTGTATCTGTCAACATGTCGTATGCCGCGTTCTCTTCTGCATTCATCATTTCGCGAATAGGCCCATTTACCCCCAACACAGATCTCAGGGTCCTGCGATAGAGTGAAATCACGTCGCATGAGGTCCAGTTCTCTCCGAGAAGCTCAAGCCATTGTCCATAACGAATTATCCTCTGCCCCCAGCCATATGGTTCCAACAGTGGGCAGAAATCCAGCAGTTTGTCCATGCGGTTCCAGCTGTTGCTATTTAGAAGGATATGCTTTCGGACATCTTCCAATAGCGCTTCCGTCCCATGTTCGCTCCCCAGATTGCTTATTGCCGACGCCAACTCTTTGCCGGGTTCTGTGCTCATCAATTTGGGATTGGGAATGATACCAACCCGCGTAAGGTCGAGACGGTCTGCATCCCAACAGGCTCCGATCGTCGGATCCGAAGATACCTTGCCATGGGTATGCCATCGGCAAGCATATTGCAACTGCTGGAAGCTCCTGTCATCGAGATCGAACAGTCTGCCGCGCAGGCTGGCCACGTACTCTGCTGCGAGTTCCCCGTGTGTCATTTCATCGCTATCGTCTATGCGTTGCGAATCGTGGAACACAGCAAAAAGACGGACCACGGTAGCCGACGCATGGTTGATGGCGGCGATTTTGAGACCGTTAGCTTCTACTCGCTTCCAGTGCGCCGGACCATGGATCGAGGAAGTGTCTCCCCGAAATTCAGAAAGCACACTGTTCCAAACGGCATTGAAATTGATCAAGTTTGAGGAATCCATGAGTTCGGCCTAAAAAAACATTGGCTCACCGATAGCGACCAAGGTATTGGCTGCACAGTTGAGGCACACGGAATTGACTGTTTGATTCTTCAGACAGGTTGGGTGCGCGATCCAGCCCCACAGCATTTCGGGTTCGAAAGAACGTATCGCGATTCCAATCGAACTCAATTGTGCTCTCAGTCGACTGGCTTTCCGCGGCATCGCCACGTGCTGAAGTTCCCTACCAAGCGCAAGCCGGGTTCAATGCTGCTGATCAACTTGGTCTCCTCGCAGGTCTCGAAGGACCTGACGAACCTCTCAAGCAACACATCCATCTCGTCTCAAGAATTATCGGCACCGATCATAAAGTTGATCAATTTGAGACGTTGCCCCCATTGGCTCGGCGATGTGAGCACGATCGCCCCGGCGAGATACGAATTTCGCGAGCACTTCGGACTCCACCTCAGGAGGAGGTGAGCACCTGCGTAATGCCGGCAATGGATAGTGTCGGCTAGAGACAAAACGGCTCAGACAGCACCATCTTGCGAACCGGCGAATTCTCAAGACTCGTGACCGCCCGAGGGAATTTTGTGCTTCCAGCCCCTGTGGCAGAATGCAACGAATTTGCGTGCATCCATTGCAAAATCAGTTACTTAATCACCGAATGGCCGATTGCGGCCACGACGAAATCATGTAGCTCACAATCGGGGCAAGATTCAAGATGGGGTGATTTTGCACATGAAGGTTTGATGAGAGAACCATGAACCAACACAAACAATGGGTTTTAGAACGAAACCACCGCCGTCCTGGATGGTTCTACATCGGATTCAGATCGATTGAGCCGTCTCCCAGAATTACAATTGCACCACCATTGATGTGCGCTTCAGAAAGTCTTAGAAAGAACTTACGCCAGAGGACTGTTGACGACTCCCATGGGCAGGGCGGAGCAAAACCAGGCGACTGGGGCAAGAGTATTGGTCCCTGAAGTCAAGGTATGATATATCAAATCGGGAAGCTGACCACTAGCCAAATGGGTTCATTGAAAATCCACCAGATACTCCAATCGGTTGCGGTAGGCGCGGAAAGAAAATGAGGAACCATCGGACGGGCATTCGCAGAAATTCCGATCATTGTGAAACTGGCAAACACTGGCCGCCCTCAAGATACTGAATCGTTCGCTGGCGCGTTGGCCTTCTCTCGCCAGGCGTCGCCATGATCATATTCGGCCAAGCGCTCCAGGACTTGGTCGAGACCGTAACGGACATGCGCGCGCATGGCCTTATCGGCCGCGTCCCGATCACCGCTGGACAACGCCTCGGCCAGCGTCGAATGGAATTGTTCCGGCTGCGTGTGCCTATGCGCTGCCGTATCGTAGAGCCAATTGAAAATGAGCACTTGCTCCTTTTCAATTGCACGGCATAAGCCGGGGCAACGAGTCATCGCAGCAATTCGCATATGAAACTGCATGTGATAAGTGTGCACGGAGAAAACAAACCGCGAGTCTCCTAGCTCCAGCGCACATAACTTATTCAACTCGTCCAAATGCAGCGCGCTCGTGCGTAACTGCCTCTTTTCTTCCTCAGTTATATGTTCGGCACACAGTCGCGCCGCCTGCGATTCCAGCGCTTCACGAATCACGTTGCTATCGCGGATATCCTGCTCTGTCGGTATCCTGACGCGCGTTCCTATGCGCGGGCGGCTTTCTACCAATCCTTCAGTCTCCAGCCGCCCCAGCGCCTCGGTAATCGGCAGAAAGCTCATATTGAGCCGGTCGGCCAGCTTTCTGCGCGAGAGTATGTCTCCAATCGAAAGATCTCCGCTGAGTATTTCGTCTCGGATCTGCCGATAGGCCCGGCTGGACAGTGATTCCTCTCCAGCCTTTCGCCGGCTTGATGCTCGCATGTTCAACCTCAATCTGGCTTGGCTGATTACGACTTGATCCGAAGCTCCCGGACGGCTCAATTCCAACCGCAATGCCACGCCCGGTTCATAAGAATTTCGGATCCCGTCTATTTCTCTTAATAACTGATATATCATAATTCACCGAGGTACCGCGTTGTTGCCGAAGAAGCTGCTGCCTATCTGCGTTGCTGGCGATGGTCCGAACCCGAAGGAGAGAGAAGATGGATTTGAGAGGAAAAGTGTGTTTGGTTATCGGCGGAACCAGCGGCATCGGCGCCGCCGCCGCTCTCGATTTCATTTCGCGGGGGGGTATGTAGCAGTGGTGAGTCGAACTTTGCACCAGATGAGCCTGGATACCCTGCAGCGTGAAGGGACTGCGCAAGCTGTAAGAGCCACATTCATTCAGGCGGATGTAGGCAAACCCGAGGATTGCGCCCGTGCGGTCGCCGAGACACATGCGGCGCTCGGAAGACTGGATGTCATGGTGCATGCCGCGGGTGCGCCTGCGCCAGGCGGATTCTTTGATATGTCGCTCGAATGTTGGAGCAACGCATTTGATGTTCATGTACATGCCGTGTTTTGGTTGGCGCGCGCCTGCGTGCCGCACATGGTGACACACAGTGAGGGCGCAATCATTCTGATCGGCTCAGCGGCTGGAATGCGCGGGTGCCTCGGCGCCATGGCTTATGGCGTTGTGAAAGGCTCTCTGCCGCAGTTTACCCGAGTGCTGGCTCGTGAGCTTCCCGGCTACAGCATCCGTGTCAACTGCGTGTCTCCGGGAGTAATTCGCACTCCTTTCCAGGACTTTCTTTCACCCGAACAAGCTGCCAATAATATTCGCAACCGTATCCCTCTTCGACGCGAGGGCCGGCCTGAGGATGTCGCGGACCTTATACACGCGCTTGTAGAGAATGATTTCATCACTGGGGAAAATGTCGTTATTGATGGCGGGATGACACTGCGTATCGTCTAGACATCGGAGTGGGTCGGCAGCGTCCACACCATTCCCGCAGCAATGAGCGGGAGAATCCCGAAGAGCACGAAGGTTGGCGAAAAGGAGTAGCGGTCGACCATCCGGCCGGTGACGATGCTGAAGATCATTCCTCCAAACCCTGATCCCATGCTGGCGAATCTCCGCACCGAGATGCCGTTTGCGATCGCACTTGCCTGCATGAAAGCGAAGATGATTCGAGCATAGCTTGTCGCCGAGATATGAAACCGCTCCAGCAGGACTGGCGCCACGACTGAGAGTGTTTTCCGATCCAGGTAATGATCACTGGGGCTGCGAAGGCGAAGCTCAGCGCCCCCCATTTGTTGCGTCTCGCTGTTTCTATTCAATTGGGAGAACCCCCGGCTTTGCCGGGGTGGCAATAGAGGTTTGACATTTACGGGAGTCATTCCCGGTTTGTGTTTTTCCACCGTTCTGGCAAGAGCGTTGGAAGGTCGAGGAGCATGAGCGCGGTCCCTACGGGACTCCGTATGAATTGCTTGTTTCGCCAACCCCACGCTGATGCGCGGGGCCTGCTTGCAGAGTCTCAGAATACTGATATATCATAAATTCGTTCAGCGTAAAACGCCTCGACAACGAGACATCGGATAAGGTTGAAGAAGTCTGCCAGGCCGATACTGGAGTGCGGAGGATTTCTATGAAAGCGCTCGTACTCTCTGAGTACAAGAAACTCGACGTTGTAGACATGGCGAAACCCCAGCCCGGTGAAGAAGAACTCTTAATACAAATTCAGGCTTGCGGCATCTGCGGCAGCGATGTACACGGGTACGACGGCAGCACGGGAAGACGGTTGCCTCCCATTGTGATGGGCCATGAGGCGGCCGGCGTGATCGAAGCGGTGGGCGATGCGGTGTCGGGATTCCGACCTGGCCAACGGGTTACCTTCGATTCGACCGTGTTCTGCGGTAAATGCTTTTTCTGTCTTCGCGGCCAGGTCAACCTCTGTGACAGGCGAGAAGTCATCGGTGTATCGACGCCTGCATTCCGCCGAATGGGTGCATTTGCGGAATATGTCACAGTACCCGCGCGCATTGCATACCCGCTGCCGGATAACATGGCTTTCTCTCACGCTGCGCTTATTGAAGCTGTATCTGTTGCGGTTCATGCCGTTTCTCTTACCAGGATCGACCTGGAGGATACAGTGGTTGTGGTCGGTGCGGGGATGATCGGCCTGCTCGCTCTGCAGGCTGTGCGAGCGGCGGGCGCGGGTAAAGTATATGTCATCGACCTAGACGAGACCCGCCTTGAATTGGCGCGGAGTCTGGGAGCTACCGAGGTCCTGAACTCTCGCGACTGTACGGTTGGGGACGCGATCTTGGACCTGACTAACGGTGGTGGTGCGGATGGGGCTTTGGAATGCGTAGGCACTGCTGCCACCGTCAAGCTGGCAGTGGAGTCTGTGCGAAAAGGGGGCACCGTAACGCTGGTTGGCAACATCACACCGACCATCGAGATCGGCTTGCAGTCAATTGTCACCCGCCAGGTCCGTCTCCAGGGATCCTGCGCGTCTTCCGGAGAGTATCCGGCGTGTATCTCTCTGATGTCGCGCGGCGCCATCCGTGTGGACCCTTTACTCTCGGCGGTCGCTCCACTTGAAGAAGGTGCATCATGGTTCCGCCGGCTCTATGATCGCGAACCTGGACTGATGAAGGTCGTGCTCCAACCATGACGCATAAGGAAACGGATTTATGACAGAAGGGCTGTTTGACCTGACTGGAAAAGTCGCGCTGGTTACGGGAACCAGCCGTGGGCTGGGGCAGTACTTTGCGCGTGCTCTCGCGCGTGCAGGCGCAGACATCGCCATCACCAGCCGCGACAAGAGCTCCCTCACCGCCTTTGCAGAAGAGATCCGCGCGCTTGGCCGCCAAAGCTTTTCTGCCGAACTCGATGTGCGAATCCATGAAAGTATCCAGACTGCAGTTTCTACGATCGAGGTACACTTCGGGCACATCGATATCCTCGTGAACAATGCCGGCTGCAACATCCGCAAGCCCGCAGCAGATGTATCGTGGGACGATTGGAACACGGTCCTTGACACCAATCTCCGCGGTTCTTTCTTCGTGGCCCAGGCAGTTGCACGAGGCATGACCCAGCGCAGATACGGCCGCATCATCAACATCGGCTCTGTCACGTCGGTCGCCGGCTATGCAGGTCTTGGGCCTTATGGGGCGAGCCGCGGCGGAATTCGCCAACTCACAATGAGCTTGGCTGACGATTGGGGAGTCCACGGAATCACGGTGAACTGTCTGGCCCCAGGCTGGTTTCGGACGAAGCAGAACCAGGCACTCTATGAGAATGCGGAGTGGGTCGAATACCTGACCGATCGTATTCCGCTGAAGCGCCCGGGCCGGCCTGACGATCTGGATGGCGCCGTTGTCTTTCTTGCCTCGGAATCAAGCCGATATATCACTGGGCAAACGTTACTGGTCGACGGCGGCATCTCCACCGGCGCGACGAAGGCTACAGTCATGAGATCGGCGCCGGCGGATATTACCGCACTGTACGGTGCCGACAATTCTGCGCTTTTCTCTAAATGACATTCTTCTCTGCTTCTGATATATCAAGACGGAGCGCTTGGAGCGCGCGCGTTGCCACGGCTGAAAAAACCGTGAATGGCCGCTCTCACCTTTCCCGCTTGCAAACGTGGCTCGCCATTTCGTGCCGTTGGAGCCCCTATGAATCGCAGAGATTTTCTGGCTTCCGCCACGGCCTTGGCAGCCTCGTCTGTCTACCCGGGTTTCGGGCAGGCCTCTGCACCAGTCAATAGCTTTCCAGCCTCGTCGCTCCGGAACGAACCTTATGTCGAAAGTGTGCCCATTCCGGAGTATCATTCGGCTCCAACGAGCGCCTATGAAGCATTTCAAGATATGAAGTTTGGTGTTCGCATTCATTGGGGAATGTACAGCATTTGGCATCGCGGACCGGAGTCGTGGCCCTTTCCAGAGATGTTGTTCGAAGATCGCGACCGCTATAACCAGCTTCACAAGACCTGGAATCCCACGCTTTCGATGCTTCCGCGTGGATGGACGTCTTCAAGGAAAGCGGAATGAAGATGTTTGCGATCACTACCAAGCACCACGAAGGTTTCAGTATGTTCGACACCAAGACCCGGGTCAAGAGTCGAGCAAACTGGGTCGTTCCCGGAGGGCCCCGTATCGAACCGTGCGATCTCGCTTACTCGGTAATGGAAACTCCTTTGCGAAGAGACATTATCGGGGAACTTTGCGATGCCGCGCATAAGGGGGACATGAAAATCGACCTCTATTTCTCACATCCAGACTGGTATGATGCGGACTTCCGGCCCTGCTGGGCAAGTGCCAACACACCGGCCAGCAGCATGAACGCCGCTGCGTTCCTGGCTCGGCGCGATAATCCGGAACCGAGATTGCATCGCCCTATGCGCATCATCGAGACCGCGAGCGTAGTTGGGTTCATGGTGCGGGGGCTTTGCAAGCTCACATCGTTCTCCGCCATGGAGATGAAACATCATAATCCCTCGTGGGGCTTGCGGGCTCGGCCTTCCTCCCGGGCCTGCGCGGATCGGAACTGCAACACCGCGTCCTTCAGCCCGGGAGATGATGCACTCACTGTTACGAGTCCTGCACTCCTGGTCATCCGTACGAGCGCGGTGGCGATTCCTGCCTCTGCGCGGACCGGATTGGCAAAAATCTTCTCATCCCCAATTAGGGTGCCTTCGCCAGCTGCCGAAAAAGTCACCATGTCGTCCCCATACGGATAAGTCATATCTCTGGAATCGCAAACGTGGGCATACACGCGCACCCAGTCTCCTCCGTCGGCAACAGGGGCCACGCCACATGTGTCGAGCTCCAATCGAAGGCCCTTTGGGACTCCGGGAGAGTGGGCCAGGTGTTGTGCAACCACTTTGCCATCGATCAGCCCCTCGGCCAGCAATTCCCCGATGGGCACCCAAGGCGCTTCCGGCGAAACTGCATTGGCGAACAACATACTCCGGGTGCCGCTGAATTCTCCCACTTTGAAAGTAAAGGGCGGATGAGGGATCCGGTATCCGGCATCGGGCCCTTGCGTCGCGACCAGTTTGCCGTTTTGGGTGAGGCGTACCTGTTCGCAATTGCTGAACACGACCATTTCCAAAGGCGAATGGAAAGTGGCGTAATTGGCAATGAAGATCATCGGCCCACTGCCGGTTCGTGCCGTCTGAGCGTGGGAAGGCCGCTGACTTTGAAACATGAAATAGTCGAACTTGGGAATTCGGAACAGGTCCAGTGGAGCACCCAGAAAGGGTTGATGATGGTAGCCGCGAAATGCATCGATTCCCGCCCAAAGATCGGCTCCTGCGGGCCTGGTGTCCGACTGGTAGATCCGGTCCAGACTCTGCAGATGAGCGGAGGCTTGTACGAGCATCGGCATCTCGCCCCACGATCTGGCGACGCGCACACGGCCCTGCTGGTCGCTCCAGTTATCCACCTGGTCGCCCCATTCGCGTATCCATGAAGGCCCTGAAGAACCCTCATGTGGATGGCTCCCGTACGTGATGTCCCATCCATCGAAGCCAGGCACCGGTTTACGAATTGGATCTCCTGCCGTGTAACATCCCGGCCCGGGGAACTCCTCATGCACAATCCGGTATAGCTCGGCCGCCAGCGAACTGTTGTCCGATTCGTTCAGGGCCGCTTCCCAGATGACCACCGATGGATGATTGCGATCCCGCCGGATCATATCGCGCGCATTCCGATAGACACGTTTCTTGAAAATCTCATCCCCGACGAACTGCCAGCCGGGGTTGGAAACAATGGCCAGAATGCCCAATTCGTCGCAGGCATTCATGAAGCTTGGATCCTGGGGATAGTGGCTGCGATACGATGTGAAGCCCGCCTCGCGCAGTTTAAAGGCATCGCGATAATGCGCGGAAGGCGGCAGGGCATAGCCCACATAAGGATGGTCCTGGTGCCGATTCGCACCAATTGAGAAGAATGGCTGGCCATTGATGAGCAAGCCGCGGCTCTTTTCGAATTGAAAGGAACGGATGCCTATGTGCGTGTACTCGTCGTCGATGACCTTGCCGTTCGCGTTTACTGTTGAATGAAGCCAGTAGAGCTGAGGATCTTCCGGATGCCAGAGCCTTGGATCTACAACTTTCAATGTCTGTGTGGCCACATGGCGAGAACGGGCCGGCACAGTAACAGTGATGGACTCCGTCGCCGCTGACTTCCCATCGGGGCCGATCAATCCTTGCACCACGTCGCAAACGCGGCTTTCATCCGACTCGTTGACTACCTCGGTCTGGACCCGCACTAAGGACTCGCCTGTTGCGACCGAGGGGTATGTAACAAACACACCCCCGCCAGCAACCGTGTTGGCAAGAATTGGATCGGTGATATGCAGAGGATTAAGCACTTCGAGATCGACGCTTCGATAAAGGCCTCCGAAGTAGCAGAAGTCCAGCTCGCTCTGCGGCTTTCCCGGTGGCACCTCGGGATTGTCAGAGTTATCAAGCCGCACGGTCAGGGTATTGGGTCGGTCGAACCGAATCTCTTTGGAAATATCAATGGTGAAGGGTATGTAGCCGCCATAGTGGGTTAGTTGATGAACGCCATTCAACCAGACATCCGCAACCTGCATGGCGCCCTGGAATTTCAGGTAAACAACACGATCCTTCCAATCCGGCTGGGCGAGCAACTCGCGCTTGTACCAACAAACACCCTGATAATTGCGGCCGCCGCTTACGTCCCGTGGCTCGAGTCTTACTGAATGTGGTAATGTAACCGGCTCCCATTGCGCGTCAGCGGGAGGGTTCATTTCATCTTCCTTCACTGACTTCGAATCCGGTGAGGGTGCTGGCGATGCCGGGCGAAAGAAGTGCCAGTCCTGATTCAAGTTCAGCACGAGGCGCGCGACCGGCATTCCGTATGAAGCGATTCGAGCCGCGCTGCCGTCATCAGCCTGCCCCGCTCCATGGTCATTCTCGGAATGAAGTACGCCCGACAACATAATTCCTGAAGCAGATAAAGCACCAACTTCCAAAAAGTCCCTTCGCGATAATGGCATGACTGTCCTTTTCGTTCTTGTTTGTGCATCGGCATTGCAGGCGAGTTGTAATCGCCACTTTGCTTGCACGGTCTTGCCGGCAGTGCAGGCTTCAATTGCAGTTGCGCCTGTGCCAGGCATTACCGCTCCTAACTGGCAGCGGTACTCAAAGCCGATCGAAGAGCCGCAACTGTGCCCTGTGCCTCGCGAAATGGCTTCCCGGCTTCATAAAGCATCAAGCGATTTCGGATTGCGCTTGCCATCTTCGAATTTCCCCGCTTCTCAGCGAGACCCAGCGCCTGTTGCGCCAACGCAATTGCGCGCGGGAACTGCCCGTTCTCCGCGTACGCTGCGGCAAGGGTATCCAGCATGTCGGCATCGTCGGACGGAGCAAGGTTCCTGGCGGCTTGGGCGAGAGACAAGGCCTCCCGGCCGTTGCGAAGCGAGGCATCCGGAGTTGTGGCCAGCAGCCACGCGGCGCCCAGAGTGGCTGTCGCGCTGCCAGGGTCGATTTCCCGCGCCTTTTGCCAATGTGCAAGCGCCTGTGCGCCTTTCCCTAGATTCTCATAAGCGCTTGCCAGGGCCTCCTCGCAGGATTCGAAGTGCGGTCTGATCTCAATGGCTGCCAGTAGCTCCGGCAACGCCTGCTCCGCGTGTCCCTGATCCAGCATGAACCTTCCCAGAACGAAGCGGTTCTGAGCCGACATGGGGTTGATGCGAACTGCCAGGCGAAGGTGTTCGAACCCCTCCTGGAACTCTCCATGAACGTAAAGCGATATCCCCAGGCCGTTCTGAGCCTTTGCGTTTCCCGGATCAAGCGCCACCGCTTTCTTCCATATATCGAGGGCCTTGTCGTTTTCTCCTTTGTCCTCCAGTTCCATGGCCTCGTCGATGAGCTTGTAGAGTTCGACGGCGGGAACCTGAATGTCCTCGATCCCATCCTCGTCTGTGTTCACGAATTCGGGAAGGTTCACGGCGCGGTTGGCCGCGGTGGAGTTGTCGATGAGAATAGCGGGGCTGGAATTGCCCTCACTGTCGAGATGCGTGAGATACATCTGCGTGTAGGGCGAGCGAGCCTTCGACGAAAAAACCAGCCAACGCCCGTTGGGCGAAAAGCTATGCCATGAATTCATGAGCGAGGTGTTGGCACGGAGGCGGCGCGCCTCGCCGCCTGCAAAGGGAACGATGTAAAGCTGGCTGTCGGGACGCATGAGCTGCCCGTTGCGGCACTGCACGAAGACGATCCATCGCCCATCCGGAGAGACCTTGGGGAAGTTATTGCTCATGCCGTTATGTGACGCGCCCTCGATTGGCTCAGGCGTGCCGCCGTTGCCATCGTTGAAGGGAACGCGGTAAAGATCGTACTGAATCTGCGTTTCATTGGGATCGTTGGCGTGCATTGCTTTCGGTTGCCCCGGCGGATAAGGGTCAACTGCTTCGGCCCGCGCAAACACAATGTATTTGCCATCCGGACTCCAAACGCCATCTGTTTGCACAAAACGTGGATCGTCGGCGCCCGGCAGAGGCTGGCGTTTGCCGGCGGCACGGTCATACCACTCCAGAATTCCCCGTGTGGGATAGAACACCTGCAAAAAGCGATAGTCCTTGAAGTTTGTGACGTAATAAGTGTTTGAGATATCCAGCGCAGAGCCGGCAAAGGTGCTCAGGACAAAACGCCCGTCCGGCGACACCTGCGACATGAAGCCCACGCGAACCTTGCCTGCCTGGCCGTCGGTATTCCACTGCACAATATCCTTGTTCTGAATGGACATGTGCTGCGCGACCGGGACGACGGCGTAAAGGCCTTTGTCGTTGGCCGGGCCATCGACGTCGATGCCCATCGTCTTGCCGTCGCGGGAAAATGAATGGCAATTGGCGCAGGTGGGCATATTTGTCAGCACCGTGCGGCTCTCCGGCTGGCGAATATCCCTCAGCCGCCAGCGAATCAGATGAATGGACGCGGGAGACAATGGCTGGACAGTACCGTTTGCGCCGGCGCTCGGCATGAGCGGAACATCGCGGTAAAAGATTGGTCCGTTCACCGGATCGGCAGAGGTGGTAAGTGAAATGCTTGCCCGAGAAACCTCGCCGCGCGCCTGGCTGGAACCGGTAATCGTGAATGTGGCGGGCGACTCCTTGGAGTGCGCTTGAATGTCCTGCCAGGTGGACGCGTCCGGAGTCCACGTCCATGAAGACGCTTGCTGCGGAGTGAGCTTGGGCAGTTCGTTTGTGTTGCTGATGCACTCCGGATCGATGGCGCCGAGGTGCATCCGTTCGGCTTTGGGTTGAAAATGCATTGGAGCAGATTTGTCGGCAAAGACGATTTCGATTTGCCATGAGCTTGCTGCCGCATCGCGCCAGATAAATGTGGGCGGCGTGATTCCGGGCGGGAAAATGGAGCCATTTTCCGGATAGTCGATGGAAATGGGCCACAGATCTGCACTGGATTCGCTCGATAAACGAGTCTGTGCCGCCCCGATGACACCGTGGCGCATCGGTAGAAAGCAGGAGCAGGCAATGAGGATAGTCAGGATTGTGCCCACGGCCGCGAGTGAGCGCTTATGCAAAAATGACGACCATGACAGCCACTGGAGCATCCGTTGAACCTCCGGGTTCACGCTCGACCAGTGACCCACAAAACAATGTTACGACCGTGCACCTGGGGGAAGGCCATGCGGGAACACCGTCGATATCGAAGAAATGAAACAGGCCCGGGCAGCTGGATGCGCCGCCCGGGCCTGTGGGTTGGTTAGAAAGTGAGTTTCAGAGCGGCCTGACCTATACGCGTGGTGTTGGAAGTGCCGCCAAAGCCGCCGTTGCCGCAGTTGATTTCGCCAGCGCATCCGTCCCCGCCGGCCGAGCCAGAAGGCGGACTGGCATCCGGATTGCTCATGACCGGGTGGTTAGTGGCGTTGTAGAACTCGAAGCGGAACTGAAGCTGGTAATGCTCCAGGATCGTCCAGTTCTTCATCAGCGACGAGTCGATGTTGAAGCTCGGAGGGCCCTGCATGAGGTTGCGGCCGCTGTTGCCGAAGGTCCCGTCGTGACGGGTCGTAAACGCAGCCGTGTTGAAGTATTGCTTTGTCCAGTTGGACCGCCCGCCTTGGCGAACCTTGAGCGGCACTCCCGGGACACGGTCAGGGCGGTCGGAACTGCAGCCATTGAAGCAGCCGTCGCCCTTGTTAAGCTCGCCATAGGCAGCATTGCTGTTGCCGGGTCCGAGGCTGAACGGCGTGCCCGACTGCCAGGTGATGATGGGACTGATTTCCCAGCCTCCCAGCGCTTCGCGCACAATAAGGTTCTGCGACCTCAACTCCGGACTGCGGTAAACAAAGTTGCTGGTCCAGGTGAAGGGGATATTTGCATTGCCGGGGCCGCGGCTCCAGCGCAGGTTGGCGGGATTGTTCATGCCGCTTGTTTCGCCTGCAATGTCGGCGAAACTCGACACGTCGAGTGTCTTCTCCCAGGTAAAGCTGGACTGCGCCTGGAGGCCATGGGACAAGTGCCGCTGAGCGGTAACCTGTAGCGAGTGATAGCTAGCCGTGGCCCCACTGTCGTATTCCAGGATTTGGGTGAAGGCGGGGTGCGGGTAGGAAGCTAGTACGAGGCTGCCATTGGTGAGGTTTGTTTGCGTTGGCAGCGGGCAGGTTGGGTTGTTGTAGTAGGTGCAGTAGCTGTAGCCGGCGAAGTTCCTATCTATCACGTAGTCCTGGTGATAAGACTCGCTGCCTACATAGGCCACGCGAATCGCCGTCACCCCGTTGATCTGATGCTCCACGGAGGCGTTCCAGGCCTCGGTCATGGCCGCCTTGAAGCTCCGGCCGAAGGAATCCTGCACATAGACCGGGCCGGGTATCGCAGAGTTCTCGGGGGGCTTGTAGGTGGGGTTGGCCCATGGGATCTGGCCGGGGCCGGTGCCGAATGGGTTGCCGTTTGGTGTATCGAACGACGGGGTCGCCCATGGATTGTGGAAGTTCATGAATCCGGCCATCGCCTGGCTGGTGTTCGGCGTGCAGTTAGTGACTACGCCGCCAGTGGAGCAAATCGGCGAATTCGACGGCGCGCTCGGTGAAAATGCCGGAGCAAAGGGCGCCATATCTACGACGTGGTTGTAGTCGGAGTAAGGCACCGGAGCGCTGAACAAGCCGAACGCGGCGTGGAAGGAGGTGCGGGGCATGTTCTTGGGCTGATAGGCAACGCCGATGCGGGGCTCAAAGAATTTCTTGTCCGCGGGGCGAAGGCCTGCATTCATATTGGTGTCACCGGGGTAAATGAGTCCCGTTGGCGCGGCGGGGAATATGAAGCTCTGCTGGCCAGCCACGAAAGCCGTTCCACGGCCTCCGATAGAAGCCGGCGGCGAGTCCGGATCCCAGCGCAATCCGAGGGTAAGGGTGAGGCCGGGTTTCAGGCGGAACTCGTCGTTGACGTACGGGTCGATCAGCCATCCCTGGATGTCGGCCAGTTCGCCAGCTCCCTGCTCGTAGTTGCCCATGTAACCCATGAGCCAGTCTGCCACGCCATTGCCGCTGTACGTGCCGTTGAAGTCGATGATGGCGTCGGCCGGATAGTTTAATGCGTTTTCGACCGAGCGCTGGTGCACCAAATCGATGCCTGTCGATATGGTGTGACGATGGATGGTCTTGATCAGGGTGTCGGAGAAGCCGATGGTGCCACGGACTTCATTCGAGGGCTCGGTCCAGCCGCCGTTGGAGCCGCCGAAATAGGCGCCTTCCATGTAGCAGACCGGCTCAGTGATGTTGATGTAGCGCGACCAGCACATCTGTTTGCCGTTTTTGTCAAGGACCGCAGTGCCGTTATGCGAGCTCTGCTGGGTCCAGAAACCTGTGAAGGTGTTGACCGTGGTGGGGTTCACCGTCCAGTTGTGCTGGGCGATCTCGTTGAAATACCACATCTGCTCGCCGAAGGTCTGGCTCCAGTTGACCAAGTTGATCACGGAGAGGACATTGCCAGGCGTGTCGCCGGCAGGCTGCACGAATTTGTCGATAAAGGAGCGCAGGGTGAGGCGCTGGCTCTTGGTCAGATCGTAGTCAACCTTGGCCGTGTACTCGTTTTTCTTGGAATTTGCCAGGGAGGCCGATGCGTACAGCATCCCGCCGGCCAGATTCTGGGCCGCCGAGGTAGGAGGCGCAGTCCCTGAAGCCGCGGCTGTGTGACCGGGGAGCCCGTCGTTGGTAAACTGCAGGGCCACCGAATCAAGACCGGCCGTGCCGCCGATCACCTGGTTAGGCACCCCATTGACGGTATGGAATGGTCCGTTCAGCCAGCCGCAGTTGGTTGTCTGTTCCGATGCAGGTACGTTAAAGCCCGAGCCGCAGTTGGAACTGTTGGCCTGAGCGTAAGTGATGAGCCCGCTGAAGTCGCCAGTCATCATCTGCTGGGTGGGCGTGGTGGTGGAATTGCTCGTTGTTCCTGGGCCGCCAACCTGGACGGTTCCCTGGTAGTTGAAGAAGAAGAACAGCTTGTTCTTGAGGGCCGGTCCGCCGACATAGCCGCCGAACTGGTTTTGCCGATAGACGTCCTGCTGGTGGTTGCTCCAGTTCGATGCGTCGAAATCCCCGTTGCGCATGAAATCCCATAGGCCGCCGTGCCATTGGTTGGTGCCGCTCCTGGTGGCCATCGAAACCACGCCGCCGGTCGAGAAGCCATAGACGGCGCTGAAGTTGTTGGTGATCAGGCGGAACTCCTGCGTGGCGTCGGAGTTGGGCGTGGGCGAGTTGGAGCCCAGGTAGGTATCCATATTGGAGACGCCGTCCAGCATGTAGAAAGTGCTGCCGATGCGGCCGCCATTGGAGGAAGCCACGGACTCGCCGGGAAAGGAGAAGCCGTTCTGCTGCCAGGCAACGCCGGCCCTGTTGCCTTCGAGCATGCCCGGCGCCAGCAGCGCCAGAGAGGATGGATCGCGGCCGTTCAACGGCAATTCGCTCACCGCTGCCTCGTTGATCGTCATGCCCAGCTCGGCCGAGGTGGTGTCGATCAGTTCGGCATTGGCGGTTACGTTGATCGTCTCGCCCTTGGCTGTCGCCACCTTCAATTGGACATTCTGCGTAGCATAAAGGTTGGCGTTGATGACAATGCCCTTCTGCACGTATTCAGCGAAGGAATTGGCCACAACCGTAAGCGCATAATGGCCCGGCTCCAGCAGCTTGAACAGATAAACTCCCTGTCCATCGGTTACCGCATTTTGCGTGTAGTTGGTATCGACATCGGTGAGGGCGACAGCCGCGCCTGGAATGGCCGCACCCGAAGGATCGGTAACCTGACCTGTCAGGCTTCCGCTTGTGCCTTGCCCGAAGAGCAAGGCAGCCGAGCTGACGAAGCCGAGAACGGCTACGAGCAGCAGACTTCGTAAACCCTTTGCGTTGATCAATTGCATGACTTCCTCCTGAAGCAAGTACCCATGGACGCATTCATTGGGTTCAATATCTCCGTGGAATTGTGCCGAAAGGCTTTTCTGAAACCGTTTTCATTCCTTTGAAATCGTTTTCATTCGCTTGATACACATTTTCGTTGTGGTGCTTCCAAACTCGATGAAAATGGAACAGCGGAATGCTAGCGCCACATTTACGACGATGTCAACAGAAATCGGCGCAAAAAAAGGCCCGCGCCATCTGGGACGCGGGTCATCTTTCCAATCGCGCGGTTTTGGCCGCGTTCGCCGTGCTCATCCGATTGAAACTGCCGCCTGTGTTTTCCACAGCCCTCAGAGGGGAAATCTTCGAGGTGAGTCGAACGATACGCTTCATGGCTTGCTTGTTTGGCCAATTCGGGCCTGATGAAGTCATGTATCCGCCAAAAGTCGGATCGGCAAAGATTTTTTCCGTTCATGGGGTGCTGCGCATCTCCGGTCCGCGAAGCGGCCTCTTGTTGCGGCTACGAGCAAGATCTTTCACCCCGGCAAGGGCACGGGCCCCAGTCCGACTTTCGCAGGTGGCTTGTCTCTTCGCGGGAATGTAAACTGTGCATGACCCTGGCAGTGCGCGCAGGGAGTTGTCTTGCCCTTGAGCAGTGGGGAACGGCCGCATATGAAAACTCATCGGACAACGATGCTGAGAATGAAAGCGCGAATCCGGCCTCGGGTTGGGCTGGTATGCGTTGCAGCGGCAATTCTGCTTCTTTCCGGGCCATTTGCGCATGCGAGTGCCTCGTGCATCGCCTCGCCTGAGTTGCAGGCCCGTCTGAAGGCTAAGCCCACCAGTGAGAGCTATGCCAGCCTGGGAAACTGGTTCGCCGACCAAAAGCGATTTGACTGCGCCGCCACCGCCTTTGCCTGGGCTTCCCGATTGCAGCCGAAGTCGGCTTCTCTTGCCTATCTATGGGGACTGAGTCTCTGTTCCGCCGGGCAGGACGATCGTGCTCTTGCGCCGCTGAATCAGGCAATACGGCTGGATGCAAACGATATTCGCCCCCACCTGGTTCTCGCCGCGGCCTTGGACCGGATGAAGAAGACAGCGGAAGGCGAGGGCGAATGGCGGGCGGCGCTGGCCATCGACCCAGAGTCCGCAACCGCTCTGGATTCCCTTTCCCAGCATTTTGTCGATCAGAAGGACTACTCTTCCGTGATCGCTCTGCTCGACAAGTCCGGCAAGGAGCGGGCACGAACACCGGTGCAAAGCCTGAACCTGGGAATCGCCTACGCTGGCAGGGTGCAGCTCGACAGGGCGGTCAACGTGCTCCGCGAAGGACTGAACGACAATCCGGATTCGCTGCCCATTGCCGATGAACTAGCGGTGGTGCTCATGCTCGCCGACCGCGACGAAGAAGCGTTTGCGGTGTTCGATCTTGCGCTTGGCAGACATCCTGACGACCAACCCACACAGATTCTCTACCTCCACACGCTTGTCTCGAGCCACTCCGAAAAAGCGCCCGAATTTGCCCACAAATTGCTCGCCGCCCATCCGGATCAGTGGGAGGTGCTTTACCTGAATGCCGTTTTGGAATCACGGGAAGCGGATTTCGCGGCAGCGCGCGTCCATCTTGACCGCTCCATCGCTCTTAATCCGAACTATTCCGAATCCCAGGCCGCATTGGGAAGTATTCTGGCCAAGCTCGACGACCTGCCGGGTGCCAGGCAGCACCTCGAGAAGGCCATTGCCCTCGGTGATGCCGACCCGGAGGTCCAATACGATCTGGGCAAAGTCCTGCAGCGGATGGGCGATACCGCACAAGCGCAGGAGAAGCTGCGCACGTATCAGCAGTTGAAGAAGGCGCGATCCGATACGACCCAGGCAGCTGGAAAGGCCGAAGTTGGCGACCAGGCCATGGCATCGGGGAATGCCGCGCAGGCCGCATCGCTCTATAAGGAAGCGCTTGAAACCGATCCCGATGAACCGCTTCTCTTTTATAAGTTATCCAGAGCGCTGGACAAGATGAAGGATTTCGCCGGCGAAAAAGCGGCACTCCAGCGGGCCATTCAATTGAACCCCAACCTTGCCGAAGCGCAGAACCAGATGGGCTACCTTGCCGATCGAGATGGCGACCTGGCACAGGCGGAGGGCTACTTCCGCGTCGCGGTGCGCGTTTCTCCTTCCTATGTCGTCGCATGGATCAACCTGGCGGCAACTTTGGCGAGCGAAGCCAAGTGGCAGGATGCAAAAGAGGCACTGGGCCACGCTCTCGAAATAGATCCAGACAATGCCCAGGCACGTCAGCTCTCGCGTGCGCTCGCGGACTCAAATCCAGGCCACTGAAGGCGCAATGTCGTCATGCAAGTCCATTACGACTACACTCAATCAGTAGAAGGTTGATCAAGCGAACTGGAGCAGTTGCTTGTGTTCGCAATCAGGAGAGGCACTTTTCTAAAATAATGCCGGCTACGCACCGATCATTCCGCCGCTGGTCGCGGCGGCGTTTCCTGGAAGCAGTGCCTTCATTTCTCGCTGCGGTCCTGCTGCGCCGCAGGGCAACAGCGCTCTCGCCGGAAGCAGCGAGCCTGCCGCCCTTTTCGCAATTCGTCGATGTAGCCCAGGCTGCCGGCCTGACCAAGGTCATGCCCTATGGCGAGGGTACGACGGCCACCTACCTCACCGAGATCATGGGCGGCGGCTGCGCCTTCATCGACTACGACAACGACGGTTGGATGGATGTCTTCATCCTCGGCGGGCGCCGCCTTGAGAGCATTCCCCCCGGCGCAAGCAACCGGCTCTACCACAACAATCGCAACGGCACATTCACAGACGTCACTGAAAAGGCTGGGCTCTTCGATGCCGGCTGGGCGGTGGGAGTTTGTGTGGGCGACTACAACAACGATGGATTTGAGGACCTTTTCCTCACGTATTTCGGACAGAACCGGCTTTATCGCAACAACGGCGACGGAACTTTTACCGACGTAACCGCTCAGGCCGGGTTGCTCTCGCCCACTATCCGCTTCGGCTCCGGATGCACCTTCATCGACTACAACCGCGACGGCTGGCTCGATCTGTTCGTCTCCAACTATGCCGACGTGGATATGGCCAAGATGCCCAAGCCTTCGCTGGAAAGGCCCAACTGCAACTTCGAAGGGGTTCCGGTCAACTGCGGCCCCAGCGGCCTCCCGCTGCCGAGCCATCTGCTCTACCGCAATAACGGGAATGGCACATTCACCGACGTGTCGAAGGAGTCCGGCGTGGGCGCCCTACGCGGCTCCTACGGCCTCACCGCTGCCGCCTTTGACGTAGATGAAGATGGCTGGCCAGACATTTACGTCGCCTGCGATACCACCCCCAGCCTGCTGCTGATGAACAACCACGACGGAACCTTTCGCGATGAAGCATTGTTGCGCGGAGTCGCAGTCTCCGACGACGGGAAGGAAATGGCGGGTATGGGGGTAGGCATCGGCGACTACGAGTGCAACGGCCGCCTCGACATTGTGCGCACGCATTACATGAATGAGCCAACTGGCCTCTACCGCAACCAGGGCAAAGGTGAATTCGAAGACGTAACGGCGCGTGCCGGCTTGATCCATGAAAGACGATTCGTCAGTTGGGGTGTAGGCCTGTTCGATCTCGACAACGACGGCTATCCGGACATCCTTCTTGTCACCGGGCAGGTCTACCCTGAGCTCGAAGCCGTAAATCCGAAATACCCGCGTCGCGGTCCGCGCATCCTGTTCCGCAACCTTGGCAACGGAACTTTCCTTCAGATTCCGGAAGCGAGCCAGCCCGCCCTCGACGCGCGCCACGTCAGCCGTGGATGCGCGTTTGGCGACTTCGACAACGACGGCGATCTGGACATCCTGATCATGAATCAGAACGAAGCGCCCTCTCTCCTGCGGAACGATGCTCCCCCCGGGAATCACTGGATCAAGGTCCGCCTCTATGGGACAAAGAGCAACCGCAGCGCTCTCGGCGCCCGTGTCACGATCCGCAGCGGAAACAAAACTCAGGCGCAGGAAGTCATGAGCCAGTCCAGCTATGTCTCCGCAAACGACCCGCGCCTTCACTTCGGGCTCGGCCCCACCGCGTCTGTCGACCTCGAAGTTCGATGGCCGATGGGCTCAATCGAAGTCCACAACAACGTACCTGCCGACATGCTGATCACTTTGCACGAAGGTTCTTCATCCATCAAGGCGGAGAAGCTCACTCCGGCCATTCAGCCTGTCGCCGGCCACAAGACATAGACACTGCTTCTCTTCGAAGGCTTGCGGTATGAGGAGCAAGACCTGCCGTTAAGCTCTAAACTGCAGCCTCACATTTGCAGGCGATGCGGCCTGTTCCTCCAGGATGTCGATTTCGTTGGAATTCTGCAGCCAGTCAGCGGGAACATGGTAGTAGCGCTGCGATGGCGTATCGGGTGGGCTTGCCGCCTCAATCAGCCAATGTCGCCCGATCATTCGCGCGTTGACCCAGATCATTCCTTTGCCCAGTTCATACGCGTCCAGGCGGAAAACTGCCGGAGCGGCGAGCAGAGACGCAGACACACCGATCCGTGTCTTGTGCCACCGAAGAGGCCGAAGGCCGCTCTCCTCCTGCCACGAGATTGTTTCAGGATGAGCGGCCATCACGCGCTTTTCTCCCACAAGGCCCGGTCGCATCGTCCAATGCCGCAGCGGTGAGCCGTTCCAAAGCACGCCTTCCCAGATGCCTTTGCGCTCGAAGTTCATGGGGCTGGCTATTTGCCAATCGCCTTTGATCATTCCAAGCGCAACCGCAAGGATATCCATACGGTGATCGCCGGCGGCCAGTGAAGGCAGGACAAAGGAGTGCCTGAAACCGTGCTCTTTGTTTTGTTCGCTGACGTTTGCCACAATGCGCAGATGCGCAGGATCGTCGGGTGTAATGGCGCCGCGATCCTCCTGCAGTGGGAGTTTCGAAGAACCTGCGAGGATACTGTCAATGTATACGTAGAAAAAATCGCCGCCATAAGGAATAACGATCTCCTGCTGGCCCGATTGATTCACATGCAGCTCAGCGCTGTACCAGCAATAATCTGTTGAATCCTTTGTCAACGACAGTTGCTCCACCGGGTCCATCGCAATGGTGCCATTGTCTTTGCGGTCAGGGGGCAATGGCTCGTCCCAGACCTGCCAGACCGGCGCTTGCTCTTCATTCGCAGTGACTGATTTCCATTCTGAGGTGGAAAATGTCTTCGTGACTGTCTCGTACTCGTTGTCCAGGTCGAAGAGCACGTTCCCACTGCCGTCGAGCAGACGAACCTGCACGTTTGCCGTTTCGGCGGGCCTCCGATGTGAAGCAGCCGCATCGTAACCCTTTTGCACGAGTTGAAGCACGCCCGCGTTGCTTTGCCAGGTCACTGTTCGCTCAGCGTTTGCGACGTTTTCACTGCGCGCGCCTTCAAAAAGAATTGCGCTATGCTCCTGCATGAATGCATGAAAGCGGCCTAGGAGTGCGTCGGGGATAGCGATTTCGCTGGCAGGTTTCTGCATTAGCTGCGCTTGGGCGGGCATGAGTGCGGAGGGTAAGGGGGATTCATTTCGATGCGGTTTTTGATGGGATTTCGGGTCAT
>Ga0302189_10000700_pt1 | contig 29552 bp, 16 predicted proteins | sample II_Bog_E2_2_FD_194551 | JGI IMG/M metagenome (GOLD analysis project Ga0302189, IMG submission 194551) | Peat permafrost microbial communities from Stordalen Mire near Abisko, Sweden - II_Bog_E2_2 | ecosystem: Environmental > Terrestrial > Soil > Wetlands > Peat | place: Sweden: Abisko...
CTCCTTGAATGTTCTTGGAACCTCATATGGTGGACGCGGTAGGAATCGAATCATCAGTCAAACGTATTTTCAACAACATGCAGGCCAGCGGATGACACCTAAGACCATGCAAAGCAGCCGTAATCCGATAAACAGAGCGCAGATGGAGCGCATCTTCGCGGTCTCCTTGCCGTTGGATTCCAGCCTACAACCTTCCGTCCGTCAGAGGTCATTCTCAGCACAACCTCTATGGTGTCAAGGGAGCTACGCCAAACCCGGAGACACAAACATCCTCCGGTTGACAGGCCAAGGGGACTCTATGGAACGCGTTTGCTTTCTGTCGGATAGAGCGGAGTACGGACAGGGAAAGAGCCGAACGCCATGTGCATTTGAAATCCGCGACGCTTCTGCTACAACAAGCTCATGCTCCGTTCGTTGAAGCTCTTGTTCGATCTGATCGTTCAGTCTTGCTATTCTCGCCGCGACCTTCTTTTGGAGAACTTGGCCCTTCGGCAACAGCTTGCCGTCTTGAAGAAGAGGCATCCTCAGCCGCGGTTTGCCGCTCCCGAAAAAATGTTCTGGGTAATGCTTCGGCGGCTTTGGCCTGGATGGAAGGCGGCATTGATTGTCGTCCAACCGGAGACCGTTGTTCGCTGGCATCGGGCGGGATTCAAGTTGTATTGGACGTGGCTCTCGCGGCATCGAACCCGCGTGGGAAGAAAGTGCGTCAGCCGGGAATTGCGCGACCTTATCTTTCGCATGGTTGCCGAGAATCCGACCTGGGGCGCGCCACGTATTCATGGAGAGCTCAAGATGCTGGGCTTCGATATTTCGGAGAGATCCGTATTGCGTTGGATGCGAAAGGCTCCTCGAAGGCCTGAGCCTGCAAAGAGATGGATGACTTTTCTGAACAACCATCGTGAGGCGATTGCCGCGATGGACTTCTTCACCGTTCCGACACTCACCTTCGGCGTTCTCTACTGCTTCTTCGTCATTGCGCATGATCGGCGGCGAATCCTGCAATGTAGTGTCACCGAGCACCCGACAAGCGCTTGGGTTGTCCAGCAGTTGCGCGAGGCATTTCCTTACGACTCTGCGCCGCGTTATCTGATCTTCGATCGCGGCACGCAATTCAATGAAGAAGTGATCGACACGGTAAAGAGCTTCGGTATCAAGCCCAAGCGGACGAGCTTCCGAAGCCCGTGGCAGAACGGTGTCGCCGAGCGCTGGGTCGGCAATTGCCGCCGCGATCTGCTCGACCATGTGATCGTTGTGAATGAACGCCATCTGAAACGCCTGCTGAATGAATACGTCCGTTATTACCACGCGGATCGCACGCATCTTGCGCTGGCGAAGGAAACGCCCGCGAATCGTGAAGCAGTGAGTAACTCCGGTGTTGTGAGTAGCAGGGTTATAGCGATGCCAAGGCTCGGCGGTCTGCATCATCGTTACGATCTGGCCGCCTGAGTCGCTGTCGCGAAGATTTCGCCTCGGAGTCGAAGAAGAACTGAGGGAGAGCCGTGCCCGCCGACCTCGCGCTGCCCACTTTGTGCTGTCTTCGTGACGATCCGAGGTCACGCAACGCCCCTTCCTTTAGTCGAAAACCCGTACCCAAACTGCCTCCGAGTTCAAGAATCGAGCCACTTTTGCACACGGATGGAATTTTGGCTAGGCACAGCTCTTGGTCGCCTCTTGAATCACCACTGCAATGCCGGGCTCGTAGTATGTGACGGCGCCGTGGACCCGCACTCGCTCCGATCGGTCGACTACGTGAAAGTGCGTCAGTATTCCGTCCATCGGCGTGAAAGGAAGAGACCAGGGCGTTGTAGCGGCGCGCTTCACTGAACGAATTCCGGCCAACGATGAAACGTGCAGCAACACGCCTGTCAGCTGATTCTTGCCGTCGAAGATTCCCGCGGCCACACCGCTAACTTCCACCTCGGCGTCCAGTAGGCTGTTCAAGGCGCTTTCATCTCCGGTGTCGACTTTCACCCAGACAATCAGCCCGTCGACCAGCACCCCCAGCCGCCCGCTAAGATTGCCTGCGATGCTGATCACATCCGCCGACTCAACTACACCATGCACCGAGACCAATTGGCAGTCATGGGCCCCGCTGGCCAACTCCTCAAAAAGGGAAGGCATGGGTAGGGGCAATGTTCCGTGGCCCAACAGTGTGATCTTTGAGGCTACTAGGATCGGACGAAAGCTGGTGCGGGTAGATCCCTCAATTAGAACCTTGTCACCTGGGGCAATTTGCAGGATGTCCGATGAATTCACGAAAATGGCGTCAATACCATCCTGAACAAAAAGTATGTGTTCATAGGACCGATAGTAGGTCACAGTGGCTTGAATGGCGACAGGGCGTTCTTGTGCGGCATCAGCGTTGCTCAAAGCCCGCACGACATGCAGCGAGGTCAGGATTGGCGGGCTGGTCGCCCTTGCAACAGAAGCCCCCGCCAGCAGAACTGCGAGAATTGCAGTGGATGTTCTCATCTAGGCGCAATTCGGCGCTGTACTCCCCTTCTGTTGTCGAACCTACGGGTCTTATCGGCAGATTCACAAAGGGATTAAAGGGCCAAAGCAAAGAAACCACCATGAGGTTACCTCGGAGTATCAGCAAAACCTACAGATCGACCTCAATCGGTGGCGGCCCGAGCAGGTCTGGTGGGGAGCCGTGCAACCCTCTGGTTCGGGCAGCATCCTTGTTCATTTCCCCTTCTGTCGAGCATCGAACCCGGAAAACTCAAGCGGCCGGTTCAATAAAGGGAGCGCTTCCGTGTACTCGCTCGAGACTGTATCCGAAGGGCAGGCAATTCGTTGCACTTGCGTCTTCCGGCATGCGGTGCACTTCGTGGCCTTCCAGGTTTGAACAGGAAGCCGATTGAGCATACCTATTGCGATTCGTCCAGAATCTCGATGCCCGAGACGGTCGCGTTGTTTACGATCGGCTCAAAGGTAATGTTGAGCTTTCCTTGCGCGCTCGGTTTCTGATGTGAAAAGGTCTTGGTTAGCGCGTGAAGACTTCCCGCTTCTTTGTAGATGTCGAAGTTATCGAGCAGAGTGTTCCCGTTACACAGGACGCGAAACACGCGGCTCCCTGCACCTCCGGTTGCAGATCCTCCCGACCCGAAGTAAAACTCGGCAAAGTGCAGAATCACGGTGTAGCGATCTCGCGTGTCAACCGGAATGGCGTAGGTGAAGTGTCCATACCTCTCCATTGCGAAGAGGTCGGGATCGGATGTTCCCGTGATTTGAATCGCATTCTTCGAGGTGTAGCCATCCAGGAAGTCGTCATCCGAGTGCCAGAACTGTCCGTCGCGATCGGTTAAGGATCTCGACTGTGTAACGAGGCGAATTGGAAGCAACCGGTGGGGCGTGCCGGGCTGAATCTCGATCGCACACAGAATGGCCGGGGCGCGTTCGCTCGTGAACCCCAGGTGCAAGAATCCATTACTGGCAGGGCTGACGTCGCGGAAGACGCGCTCGTCCGCAAGATTCGCACCAAAGGCGTCGGATCGGACGTCGAAGGCCGACAAGATTTTGTCTCCATTGATGTCGACCGTAAAGGTGGAAAGGTCGCTGGAGGCCTGTTCCACAGCGACAAAATAGAGATGTAGTTCATACACGCCAGGCCGCAGTGGGATATCGTAAAAAAAGTCTCCATTTCGCCAATGTTTGAACAGCATCGGATCGCTTGTTCGCGCTACAACGGTGTCCGGACGATCCCACCACCCGCCAAAATGAAAGAATTGGTCAGGCTGCCAGAGGTTTCCGGCGCTGTCGATTTGTGGCTTTCCGCTGTAGCCAGCGAGAATGCGCAGGGGTACTTGCGCGTATGGTGTGATATTTGAGGGAGCGGCTTGCTGCGCATTGGAAGCCGCGGCGCCAACGGTGCCCTTCTTTATATTGTTGGGCTGAAAAAGCAGGTATACGCCTGCAATCGTCAAGGCCAAAGCCGCGATCGCGACTACATAGTAGTACCAACGCCACTTGCCCGGCGCAGAGGCGCCCGATTCGCTCGTGGGCGTTGCCGGGCTGGAATTCTGGCGCGTGAAAATAGGGACGTAGATTCCCGGTGGAATCGACAAATGAATTGCATGATCTTTCCCTTCGCCCGCGTAATACTCCTTCAGTCGCTTTCGCAGACGGTGAGCCTCTACCCGCACAATCGCGTCGTTACCTGCATTGAATGTGTCCTTTGAGCGCCCGAAGATTTCAGTTGCGATGTCGTATTCGTGCAGTTTGTCCGTTTCATCTGAGAAATACTTTTCCCCGATGTAGGTGATCAGCAGATGCAGTCGCGTCGAGTTCTCCAACGCTGCCGATACAGCCTCTAGTTCCCGGCGCTCTTCCTCCATCGAAACGGATGGAGCGCTATCAGATACGGCCTGTGTGGTCCTGGTCAACGACTATCCCCTGAGATGCGATCTTAGCTGCTCCAAGCACGCAACTGCAACACGGCTCCGAAGCCATACCGTGCACTTGAGTTATCCTACGTGATTTCATGAGCGTACATACTGTGAAACCGTTCGCGGGACGCCCCGTACACGATTGTACGAGATAAACGTTTACGTCCCTTGCTGCGTGGCGTAATTGTTCTCCCAGCTTCAAATTAAGCTTGGGGAGCTAATTCAAGTCCAGGAAAGGCGTCGAGAATCACGGGACCGGATGTTGGTTAGAGGGTCGATTGACGTAGTCGCAACATTTCAGTCTGCGCACAAGACTCACGATCACCAAACATCGGCCGGGATCTCGCAGGCGTTTGCGAAATTGTTCTCTTGGCTTTCACTGGATTCCGGTTGCAGCGCATTTGCTGTGAACCTGATCGCAGCCACCGCAGGATGGAGTGAGCGACACGGGGCCTGAAGCAGGCATATTCCAAAGCCTGCGGGCAAACCATTGAGTTGAGGAACCCGGGCAGCCGGGCCTCACAGATTTTTGGAGGTACATCTTGTCAAGATCTACGAAACTGCATTTCCGTGAATTGTCGATGCGATCGACGAAAACGTTTACACGCCGGGTACTCGGGGTTGCGGCTCTGCTCTTCCTGGCAGTTGTGGCCTACGCGCAGACAACCTCTTCTATCTCCGGAACAGTTCGCGATACTCTCGACGGCTTGGTTCCCGGGGCCAAGGTCACGCTCACCAACGAAGCCAGCAAGGCGACTCGGTCGGCGACCGGTAATGGCGATGGATTCTTCAACTTTATTGCCGTGCAGCCGGCGATCTACTCGATTCGAGTCCAGAAAGCAGGCTTTGAAACCTGGCTCGTGACGGGAGTCGAGATTCATCCGGGGGATAGCCTCACGGTTCCCAAGATCCAACTCAAAGTCGGCGCCGTCATGGAAACGGTGACGGTGACCGCCGAGGTTGCGGGCGTTGCACTCGATTCTCCCGAACGCAGCACCCTCGTTACTTCCGCCGATCTGGCTCGCCTTTCTACGGTGGGCCGCGACGCGATGGAGTTGGTGAGCATGCTGCCCGGTTTCACTCTCAATGCCGGCACAAGTTTGCAGAATTCAGGTGCTGACTACACGACAACCACCTTTGGTTCAGCCAACATGAGCAACATGGGCGCCAATGGCGCTGCGCCTCAATCGGGACTCGTCAATATCGCTTCCGACGGAGTCCAGGTGATCGATGCCGGCGATATGGGATCGACTATCGCCAATGTCAACATGGACCAGGTGCAGGAAGTCAAGGTACAGACCGCAAATTTCGGTGCCGACGAGGCCAAGGGCCCCATTGTCATCAGCGCTGTCGGCAAGTCGGGCGGGGCCGCATACCACGGATCGCTTTACAGTTACGCGAGAAACGCAATCTTCAACTCGAACGATTGGCTGTCGAAGTACGAAAGCGTAGCAAAGACTCAAGCCAGGTACCTCTATCCTGGGGCAACGTTCGGCGGACCAGTCAAGATACCTGGTACGAACTTCAATAAGAACAAGCACCTGACATTCTGGGTGGGGTATGAACAGTACATCCAGAAGAGCAACACGAACGGAACGTTCGGCGGACCGACTTTTGCATTCATCCCGACCCCGGCCATGTTGGGCGGAGATCTTTCCTACGAATCGCTCGGAAAGGCATTCAACGTCCCACCTACGACTCTTGCCGGCGCATGCGCGGTGGACTATGCCATAGCCGATGCCTACTCGAACATCGGCGGCGACTGCCACTCGCCCGCTGGGTCTTATGATGAATTGGGAAACACGATTCCAGCCTATGTCAATTCCACCACTCTTGCTGGTGGTCCGGCGAACGCGGGACAAATCGCCAAATCCTCCATCAACCCCTCGATTGCCACTTTCAGCAAGTACTATCCGGCCATCAACCGTGTCCCGCAACCGACCCCCACCGGCTTTGCGACGGACGGCTATAACTGGATCGGTAATGTTCTCGCTACCAATAACGGTTTCCAGCTCCACAGTCGCGTGGATGAGAACATCTCTGACAACCTCAAGTTATACGGTGTCTATAACTGGGAAAAGGTGAACAGCTCGAACCCGATGAACAACGTTTACTATAACCCGCCCGATACGATTCCATACCCTAGTGCTTTGGATACCAAGGGTTACTCCGATTTTGCATCGCTCAATCTCACCAAAATCGTGAATGACTCGACGACCAATGAACTCGTTGTTGGGGGAATTCATTTCCTACAGCCGATGCAATTCGCAAATCGCTCTCTGACATTGGATACAGGCACACCCTGGGCCGCGGCCGGTTACGAGGGGGGCGCGCTTAAGAACAATGAGAACCAGTTGCCGCGCATTTATTCGTGGGAGAACACCGGGCTGCCTAACTTCTCCTTTGGATATGTGCCGGGAACTAGCCTCGGTCAGTTTCTCCGAAAGTCAAGCTTCAATATCTCTGACAATGTGACCAAGGTCTATCGTACCCATACCATCAAGGCAGGCGTCTACGCTGAACAAACCAGGAACAACAATACAACGCTGGGCAGCGACTTTAACAGCACCATTCTTTACGATCGTTACAATGGGTGTCTAATAAATCAAACCTCACCATCGGAAGATACAGTCACCGGTGCGCTTAAGCTGCCCAACTCGACAAGCCTGGGTAACACGATTGGAAATTTCCTGATCGGCTGCCCGGGCGGTTACAACCAAAGTTCAAAAGATCCCACCAACGACATGTACTTCAACAGCTTGGAGTTTTATGGCACAGACGAGTGGAAGGCAAGTTCCAAGCTAACAGTCACTTTTGGAATCCGTCTTTCCCATCTAACTCCGTGGACCGGTGCCGACGGGATTGGCTCGGCAGTATGGGATCCCACCAAGTACAACCCGATTGCGACTGGCGTCTTCTCAAAGAATGTCACTCTCGACACTACGACATGGCCGGGAATTTCTTGGCACAAATTGAACTCCAGCATCCCCGTTGCGGGAGTACCAACGGAGTTTCTTTTTTATATGCCGCGTGTGGGTGCATCGTATGATCTATTCGGAAATGGAAAGACAGTTTTACGAGGAGGTTGGGGCGCCTATAGATCGCGCGATTCAAATGGTATAGCCGGAGGGGCATTGTCCACTGCAAATGACCTTGTCGATCACGGCATCAGCGGACAAGACAGCTGCACCCTGGATCAATTGATGAACTCTTCGAACACGCCAACAGGCACACAGGTTCTTCCCTGCGGTTACTACAACAGCTTAGGAGGAAACCAGGCGGTTTTTTCCACCGGTACTGCTGCGGTTGCGTATGGTTCAACGATCAGCGTCGCTGCCCTTGACCCAAAGGATAAGGAACAGCCGGTCACGTACAATTACAACCTCACGCTGGATCAGCAAGGGCCGTTCCATACCACCTTCGAAGTGGCCTACGTGGGTAACCAAAGCACGAATCTTGCGACGCAGGGCAACCTGCAAAACCACGACGTGATTCCGCTCGGCGCTCTCTTTGGTCCCGATCCACTTACCGGCCAAACCTTCGATATAGCGGCTCTCAACTCGACGCAGGAGGCTGATTTCCGCCCGTATCCGAACTACACGGCGGTCAATGTTCCGGAGCATACCAACTGGGCCAACTACAATGCGCTACAGGTGTCGCTCAACAAGCAGCGTGGTTCACTTGTGTTTGGCGTCAATTACACATGGTCAAAGGCGCTGGCAGTTCGCGGCAACTGGGACACGGGAAACATCGCTGACCCCGTCAATGCTCATCATGACTATGGCGTTGTCTCCTTTGATCGGCCGCAGGTTGTCAACTTCAGTTACTCCTATCAGGAAGGCAAGAAGTTTCACCGAAATCGCGAACTGGGCTGGGTGCTCAACGACTGGGAGGCATCGGGCATCGCCACTGTTACAAGCGGTCCCGATATCGCCATATACAACGGCACAAACTTCGGCTTTTCTGCCTCGGCGGGCTACGTGACGGGCGCGGCTCCCAGTTTGACTTCGATAGGCATTCCCGTTGGGGCGGCTCCCTGGCTCGGCAGTTCGGATTACTCACTGCAGCCGAGTGTTACCTGCGACCCGCGCAAAGGCTTCCGGAAAGTCGTTGGACAGGTCAGGCAATACGCTAACGGCAATTGCTTCGCAATGCCCGCGCTGGGAACCCAGGGGGCGTGGAATCTGCCCGATGTACGCGGTCCCCTCTACGAAAAGTCTGATCTCTCTGTCTACAAGGACGTTCAAGTAACCGACCGGCAGAGCCTGCAATTCCGTGTCGCAGGCTTCAATTTTCTTAATCACCCCATCCCGTCGTTTACTAACAACGATTCGACCGCCCTAAACCTGACTTTCGCCGACCCATCGTGTAATACGACAACTGGTGCCGGATGCTTCACGTCGCTGAATGCTGCATTGACGGGCCTGACGTTGAATAATCCCGCATTTGGAAAGACGGCATATAAGTGGGGGCAACGCGTCCTTGAATTCGGCGTGAAGTACAACTTCTAAGCAACAGGGAGGAAAGACCCTTCGGCTCTCCTCCCGTGTACTTCATGAAGGCGCGATCGCGGCAACGGCGAAGATGAATCCGGAAGCCGGAACAGGAACTGAGCAACATGCGGTAAACCGCAGTGTTTTTGGAGGCTTGAAATGTTGAGGAAAGATCTTATGAACGGATGGACCCGGCGGAACGCGTGGCTGACAATGCTCGCAGCGCTGATTCTGATGATGTTGCCGGCAATCTCCACGGCCAGTTCTGCCGTGCCAGCGGCCGTGGTTTCCACAGTAAACACCGTCCCCGCGACGGGCATGGCGGGCGATGAATCCAATGTGGTTCTGGACGCCTGCGGAAACATTTATGCAATGGAGCAGTACGGCGGAGAGGTGGATGAGATTACCGCCGGAGGCGGGGCGGCAACGGTAGTTATAGCCGCAGGAGGCGACAATTACCGTCCAGTGCCCCTTGCCATCGATTCCACAAAAAGCAATCTATATTTCCTTCACGGCGACACAGGAAACTTATATAAAGTTCCGATCAAAAACTGCACGCCTCAACCAACATCGGAGACCACTTTCAGTGGCATCGTCGGCAATCTCGGAGCAATTAGTTATTACTGGAACGGTTCAGCTTTAGCAACGGATTCTACCGGCGATGTATTCATCGGCACAAATGTCGCCTGCTGCGCCCCCGTCAACGAATTGGTGGTTGAGTACGGATACAATGGTTACCAAAGCGGAACCGCGCTGCTCGGCGGAACGACTTCGTTGGCTGATCCGATTACGTCTATCGCAATTGACGCCAGCGGCAACATTTACTATGTCTCCGGTGGCGCCCTCTATGAGTTGCAGTTGACCACTGCGGCCACCAGCACCACTCCACCTGCATACAGCGCAACTCCAATTTCCTTCGGCAGCGGATATACAACCGTCGTTGGTGTCGCGATCGACGGTGCGGGTAACATGTACATCGCAGACAGTGGAAGCTCGGCGATCTACGAGATTCCCTATGAGATGAACGGCGGAACGGCAGCATTGAATCCCGCAGATCAATTCATCGTTGCAATGGGAACAGGCATCACCATCGCAAACGCCGTCGCGCCCGACACGTCTGGAAATCTCTACTACGCCAACAATGGTTCATCGATCTATAAGGTCACTCAAGGTAGCGCGAATTTGGGATCGACGGCCGTAGGCGCTACTGGATCAGAGACCTTGAACGTCGTCTTCAATTCCGTCGAGACCCTAGGATCTCTTTCTGTTGTTACTGGCCCGGGCGTTTTCTCAAACACCGGCGGAACCGGCACTTGTGCGGCAACCGCGTATACACAGGCTGAAGGCTGCACAGTGAATGTCAGCTTTACGCCAACTGTGTCCGGACTGGCTTACGGAGGCGTGGTGCTCACCGACGCAACCGGCGCGGCTCTTGCAACAGCCGACATTTCCGGCCTCGGCACCGGCCCCGGACTCACTGTCGATCCCGGCGCTGAGACCACGTTTGGCGGAGGATTCACGTCACCGACCGGTGTGGTCATCGACAATCGAGGCGACGTCTTTTTTGCCGACTCCAGCAAGAATACGATTTTGGAAGTGCCGACAGGCAGCACAACCGCGATCTCGCTGGGCAGCGGTCTGAAAGCTCCTACCGGCGTCGCAGTCGATGGCGCCGGCAACGTCTATGTTGCCGACTCAGGAAACAGTCAGATCGTGGAAATTCCCGTAGTGAATGGCGTGCTCACGACCTCAGCACAAGCAACCTTGATTTCCAGCAGCACCACTGTTGCCGGCTTGACGTTGAGCAACCCTGCCGGCATCACGGTCGATAACCTTGGCAATCTCTACATTGCCGATACGGGTAACAAGCGTGTGGTTTATCTTCCGTATTCTGGTAGTTACAATCTCTCGCTGGCCCTAACACTCGGTTCCGGGCTGAATAGCCCCTCGGCAATCGCTTTGGATGCTTCGAGCAATGTGTTTATCGCCGATGCTGGCAGTGGAGATGTCTACGAATTGACGGCTCCTGTGGGTGCTGGAGTTCAGATAACAATCGCCTCGAATTTGAGTGCGCCATCCGCTCTGGCCGTGGATGCTTCGGGCGCCGTCTTTGTTGTCGATCAAGGTAACAAAAAGATTTGGCGCATTCCGAACAACGCCGGTTCCCTGGATCAGAGCAGTGCGGTGAATGTGATCGGTCAATTGAACTCTTCGGAATTGGCAATCATCCAAGATCCTTACGGTGTTGCGATCAACTCTACCGGCAACCTTTATGTAAGTGACAATACGAATGCCGCCGCTTACATGGTCAGTCGCACTATTACTACCCAGTCATTTGGCCAATGGAATGTGGGAGAAACGAGCGGAATGCTCCCATATTACGTGGAGAGTTCCGGCAATGCTGCTTTGACCCTCGGTACGCCTTACTACGCGGTGACTGGAGATACCACTCAGTTCCAGCTTCTCACCTCTGAGACGAACGCCTGCGCCGACGGCACATCGGTGGCGTCCGGATCGAGTTGCAGCTTGGAATCGGAGTTTAGGCCATCCACCGGTGGATCGTACTCCGAGACTTACACCTTGAGTAGCAACGCAGCGAACGCCCCCGCTCCGCAGCTCGCCTATGCAGGCTCGGGAGGCGTCACATTGCCGACCACGACAACCTTGGCGGTCACCTCGCCAAGTGGGAATCCAACTTACGACCAGTCGATCACTCTCACCGCGACAGTTATCGTGGCAGGCACGACGACTCCAGTCGGCGTTGGCGCCGTCAATCTCGTCAACACATCGACTGGAGCTATCATTCAAACCGTTTCCCTGACCTCTGGTGCTGCGACCTTCACACTGGCCGGCGGAGGGAACCTTTCCGGAGGAATCATCAGTTTCTCGGCCAGTTACACGGGTGGAACCTCAGGGAACAATGCATACGAACGGAGTTCATCCACGCCGGCAACGGTGAATATACAACCGGTCGCCAGCTTGACTGTACTATCACTTACGACGCAATATCCCACTCCACCAAGCCAGACTGCAAATACTCCGATTACACTTACGGCAACTGTGTCTTCCGCATTTGCAGGGGCGACAACTGGAACTGTCATCTTTACCATCACGGATTCGGGTGGAACTCAAGTTGCACCGGTAGCGGTACCTCTCGCAGCGGTTGACGCAGGTCAAGTCCAATACCAGTACACACCAACCGCTCCGGGGAACGGCGTGCCCTACGATGTAGTCTCTGTTGTTGCTACCTACAGCGGCAACTCCGACTTCTCCGGATCGACTTCGGCAGCCGGAACGTTCAACGTCTCGCCCGCAATTGGATCGGTGAGTGTAACCGCCAACGGCACCTCGCTGACTAGCGGCGAGAGTGGCAATAGCACCATCACCTTCACCAATACAAGTTATGGAGGCTGGCAGGGCTTCGTAGGCTATCAATGCCTTGCATCTTCGTTGCCGGCCAACGCAATCTGCGTGTTTTCACCTGGACAGGTAACGGTTATGGCCACCACATCCACCGCCACGTATCCTCCGGCCACAACTCAATTGCAAGTGGTGGTGAACAATCCTCCCAACTCCCCGTTACAGAGTTCGATACCGTGGTGGCTGGGCGGGCTGGCCGGCTTGTCGCTGCTCTGGACGAGGCGCCGGTTGGGGCGAGGAGCCTGGGGAACGCTCGCGATGCTGATCGGGGGAGCCCTGCTGGCGTTTTCGGCGGCTGGTATCATGGCCTGCGCCGGAAGCGTTCACAGCATTCCGAACCCCACCCCGACCGGTTCAAGCAAGATTACCGTGGTTGCCTACTCTGACCCCTACCTCTCCGTTTCGAATAACACAACGCAAACCTGTGGTTTAAACTCGGCAGGCAACACCGATCCAACCGTATCCCCCTGCTCAAAATCGACCTTCCAGATTTCGCTAACAGTGCAGTGAGTTGTTGCGCTCGCTTTCGACCCGGACAGCCAATGCTGTCCGGGCGCGCGAGCCAAGTGCAACCGCCTTTGCCAGCGATCCCTCCTTGCAGTTCGTCTATTGGGTATGGGAGGATGAGGCAGTTCGATGATTCTATTCGTAGGGAGCACGAGGGGTTTGTGCAGCCGGGAGCATTCTCTATATGAAGCTTCGCATTCTTTCGTGGGTTGGATTTATGGGCCCTGTTCTTCTGCTGAATGGCTGTAGCAGCGGTGGCAGTTCACCGTCTGCTCCCGTTACGCCTACGATCAACTGGCCAACACCTTCGGCCATTACTTACGGGACCGCATTGAGTTCCACACAGCTCAACGCCACCGCCACCTATCCAGGTACATTTACCTATTCGCCAGCCTCGGGAACAATCCTTGGGGCAGGCAACCAGACGCTTTCGGCCACATTTACACCCGGCGATCCAACCAAGGTTGCGTCGGCAACAGCTACGAATTCAATTACGGTGAACAAGGCGACGCCGACCATAGCATGGAACGCGCCCGCACCGGTTGCGGTGGGCACGGCATTGAGCAGCTCTCAATTGAATGCGACAGCGAATGTCGCCGGCGCCTTTCTTTATTCGCCTGCAGCGGGCACGGTAATGAACACAGCCGGAACACAAGTTCTCTCCGTCACGTTCACGCCAACAGATGCAACGGACTACAATTCGGCCATCGGAAGCGTGACTCTCACCGTTAATGCCGCAGGCACGGCCGTTACTGTCAACATCAACACGCTGGCCAATCGCCATCAGATCAGCCCGTTTGTTTACGGGAATAACGATCAGACGATTGCGGACATATCCAGCGTAGGCTACACCTTCTCGCGATGGGGCGGCAACGATGCCTCGAATTATAACTATCGTTTGCAATCCCGCAACGCCGCCGCAGACTATTTCTTCGAGGACTATGGAGGTGCAGGCGACCAGGTCCAACTCATCACCGACACCCAAAATGCAGGCAGCCATGCTCTGACGACGATGGCCATGATGGATTGGGTGGCGCAGGCATCCGGCTGGAGCTTCTCCGTCAAAACATTCGGAGCTCAGTGCTCCGTTGATCCTTACAACACGGACGCCGGCAATGGCTTGGTGGCCGGTTCGACCGGCAACTGCAGCACCAGTACAGCACCTGTGACTACCAATGCCGTCACCACGGCCTACTACCCGCTGGTAGACACCGCACAGGAGTGCCCATCGGGAACCACGGATGGAACCACCTGCATCGACCGCGAAACCTGGGCCCAGGCGCTGGCTTCGGCATTCGGAAGCGGAACGTGCTCGGTGCCGTATTCGACGATCGACTCCTGTCATTTCTACGACATGGACAACGAACCCGAAATCTGGAATGGCACACATCGCGACGTTCACCCGGTCCCGACGGGATACGACGAGATCGCCAATCTCTATGAGACAGAAGCGACGAATCTTAAGACGTGGGATCCGGCGGCCGTGCGCTTTGGTCCGGTCTTCTGCTGCTGGTGGTTCTACTGGAACGGCGCCAACGGCAATGACAAGGCGGCTCACGGCGGCGTAGACTTCCTGCCCTGGTGGCTGAACCAGATCAAGTGGATGGATCAGATCAACGGCGCGCGCACGCTCGATGTGTTCGACATCCATGCCTATGGCGACGGCGGCCCCACAAGCGGGTTCACCAACGCACAGCTTCAGGCGGCTACGGTCAAGGTGGCTGGCTATTACTGGGATCCGGCGACGGTGAACCAGGATACGAACAACACCTATACGACCAATGAGGAGCCCAATCCAGGCATCCCCTTCATCATTCCGCGCTTCAAGGCTATGGTCAACGCCATCTATCCGGGCACGCCCCTTTCGTTTACCGAGTGGGGCGCCGGCTTTGCGGCTAATGCCGGAACGGACTTCTCAACGGCAATCGCCGATGCGGACACATTAGGTGTCTTCGGGCGTGAGGGTCTGAGCTTTGCCTCGCGCTGGGGCGGTCCGTCGCCCGCCACTGCTGAATACCTGGCCTGGAAGATGTTCACCAACTACGACGGCGCGCATCACATGTTCGAGCCCCTGTCAGTCTCCGACCAGAACAATGGCAATTCCGCCCTGTTCAGCAGCTTCGCCTCGCTGAACTCCACCGGCACGACGATGACGATCATGGTCCTCAACAAGGACCCGAACAACAACGCGAATTTAACATTCAACCTGTCCGGATTCAGCGCGTCCACCTACGTGGCCTACAAGCTTTCCAAGGCTTCTTCCAGCGCGATTTCGGCCTCCACTTCGCAGTCCTGGAGCGCAACCCAAACCTTCGCGCCCTACAGCATCACTCTGCTTGTGATCAACGGAAGCGAAGGCACCCAGCCCGCATCGGAGTGGTACCTCAACCCCGACGACCTGATGATTTCCGCCTCGGGTACGGCAACCCTGCATCCGGCGATCTTGAGCGGCAGCGGCACAGTGACGCTCTCCTCGGCTGTCTTCGACGCTTATGAGGGCGCCACGGCGTGCAGCGGCTCGCTTACCATCACCAACTCCACCGTTACCGCAACCCAGCCCGCAACTATCACCGTGAACGCGGGCAGCACTCCCGGCTTTTGCCACTACACCGTTACCGGCAGCGACGGCACGGCAACTGAGACGAAGGGCGGCTGGATTGTCATTGGAAATCCGCGCGCCACGCTTACCGTCAGTGGTGGAAATAACCAGAGCGCCACCCACGGCACGACTCTCTCCGAATCTCTCGCCGTCACCCTGTCGCCTGGCTCATCCGGCGGCTCGGCCAACGGCGCGGACATACTATTCACCACTTCGGCCGGCACGCTCTCCAATGGCACAACCAGCGGGTCCAGCGTGATTGCCACAACCAACTCCTCCGGGATCGCCTCGGTCACCCTGACACTGCCTTCGACCAGAGGAACTGTGACTGTCACCGCGCAGAATCAGTTCGCACTCGGGGGAGCTTCAGTGACCTTTCAAGAGACCGCGAACTGATGTGCAGGTTGCCCGGTACAACCTCAAAGACGGCTCGGGGTCTGACAACATTTTGGGGGACGAGTGCGAATTACGTGCGCAAGTCGCAATTCCCCGTTTCGTGGGACTCCCTCCGTGACCGACCGGGTCCCACGAATTCATTTCGCACCGATTAATCGAGGCCGAAGGAGATCTCGAATGTGAATAATGACAATTTCTCATGAAACCAGGACATCCGATTCGCCAAGGACGGCTTTAGCCGCCAGCTTGGCGCTCAAACATAATGTCAGCCAACTTCTGTGGGGGAATTGAGTCATCCATGCCTAATTCATTTCTGCGGCCGCTCTTTCGGTTCGTTCTTGGCCTCTCGACTATCCTTTGTGCTCTACCACTAGCCGCTCAATCGCCCGAGGCAACTACTCGCCAGGTCATCGTGGATATCAGGAACTCGACGGGCCCGGTAGATCGGTTCTTCGATTTGTCGGTTGGCTCGGATTATCCGGGCACACTGATCCGCGATGACTGTCAAGCGCAGCTCAAGCTAGCTACGAGTGAACTCGGCTTCCGATACATCCGATTTCATGGGATCTTTCACGACGTGTTGGGAACAGTGCGAATCGAAGACGGAAAAACAGTCTACAACTGGTCAAAGATCGACCAGCTATATGATGACTTGCTGGCTCGGCACATCAGGCCGTTTGTCGAACTCGGCTTCACTCCGAAGGCGCTTGCCACGTCGCAGAACAGTGTGTTTTATTGGAACGGCAACACATCCCATCCGAAACCGGAAGGTTGGCACGATCTTGTCGATGCTTTCATCCGGCACGTCGAAGCGCGCTACGGAAGAGACGAAGTGCGCACTTGGTTTTTCGAAGTGTGGAACGAGCCCAACCTCTCCGGCTTCTGGGAAGGCGGCGACCAGAAGGCATACTTCGAGCTCTACGACCTGACCTCAAAGACGATAAAGTCCATCGATCCCGCTTTGCGAGTGGGAGGCCCCGCGACCGCTGGAGCAGCCTGGGTTCCAGAATTCCTGGCGCATGTTAAGCAAAGTGGTGCTGCTGTTGATTTCGTGACAACACATACATACGGCGTTCAAGGGGGCTTTCTCGACGAGCAAGGGAAATCCGATACAAAGCTCGATTCGTCGTCGGACGCAATCATCGGTGACGTGCGGCGTGTTCGCGAACAGATTTCAGCCTCGCCGTTTCCTGGTCTTCCTCTATATTTCTCCGAGTGGAGCACAAGTTATACGCCGCGCGACTCCGTACATGACTCCTACATCAGCGCGCCCTACATCCTGACCAAGCTCAAAGCCAGTCAGGGATTGTTGCAAGGCATGAGCTACTGGACCTACACCGATCTCTTTGAAGAACCAGGACCTCCGACCGCGCCGTTTCAAGGAGGATTCGGGTTCCTGAACCCGCAGGGCATCCGCAAGCCGGCCTTTTTCGCTTTCAAATACCTCCATGCGCTCCAGGGAGAAAGTCTCGTCGCGAGCGATCCTGAGGCGATGCTTTCTGCAAAAGATGGAGACTTTGCGGGTGTGATCTGGGACTTCGAACAGCCGGATCAGAAGGTGAGCAATCGATCCTTTTATACAAAAGCGATTCCCTCCCACCCAGCGGCGCCAGTGCAATTACGCGTCACGCATCTTGGTCCAAATGCCTCTTACCAACTGGAGGTGTATCGGACCGGATTTCACGCGAACGATGCATACACTGCCTACCTTGAGATGGCTTCGCCTGAGGTTCTTGCTTCGAAACAGATCACGCAACTGAACGACCTTACCCGAGACTTACCGGAGACACACAAGGTTGTGCAGAGCGGGTCGACCGGCACGGTCGAGTTTACTCTGCCGATGAACAGCAACGACGCCGTGCTAGTCACGCTGAGACGCATCCAGGGCAGCAATTCAAAGATCACGAATCCAGTTCAGTGGCAACCTTCCCATTTGTCGGATAAGGCAGGAAATCAAGCAATTCGATGATTCCATTTGCAGGAACCATGAGAGTCCGAATAGACAGGTACGCTCTCTGCATGAAATCTCGCTTTCTTTCCATGCCCGGGATCACCTGCGTTGTTTGTCTCACGAATGACAGCGTTGTTGCCCCAGTAGTAGCCGAAACTCGAACTGTTCGACCAGTTCTCAGACGTGCAGAACTGGGCGCCGCCATCGAAGAGCAATGTGCAGCAGTTCATAGGCTCACAGTGCACTGTACTTGAAATTCGTAATACGAATGCTGCCAGGGCCAGAGCTATAGATGCCAGGCCTTAGGCTCAGGAAATCGCCCAGCACGTTGTGATGCATACCAGACACTTCCATTTGCCAAGGGTGCTGAATCCAAGTCCTTCCATTGTGCGAGTAGTAGAAAGTGACGATGTTCCGGTCATTTCTGACCTTGATCATCACGTTGGATGTTGGTATTTCAGTCCGCATCCAATGCTGTTCTTTCCCGTAATTGAAGGTCAGCATCAGGGTTGGAGTAAAACCTACACCAACAAACATCCGCTCGCTGTAATAAAGAAGGAGTCCTCCTTGGCCCTTCTCAAGTACATCGAACGTCACAGCAATCTCATAGCCGAGATCCCCAACGATGCAGGTAAGCGGCGAACAGTTGATGGGCGAGTCTCCTTTGCCGGCGACGGTCAGCGCCCCGCGCTCGAGCCGCACCCTATTCATTTCGTCACGATCTGGATTGTGGAAGCTCCATTGAACACCGAATTTATTGCCCGTGAAGTTATCGGACAGAGCAAAGCCCGATGAATCGCCCTCACCTTTGGCGGGCATCGGCAACGGCGACGAAAGATCGCCGCCCATGGCACGGAACCAACCGTCTGGCGTCCATTCGATTGGCTCAAGAAGTGTTTGACGCCCCAAAGTCCTGAAGCCGTTCTCGTAGCCATGGTAGACCATCCACCAGTCGCCGCCAGGGCCTTCGACAAGACTCGCATGGCCTCTTGACCACCATTTCTCGGTGGCGCTTTGGGTTCTGACGAGCGGGTTGTGCGGGCATTGCTCCCACGGGCCGAGAATAGAGCGAGAACGCGCGGCAATCACCATATGGCTGGTCGGAGGACCCGACGTGCTACCCACTGCGGAGATGAGATAGAACCATTGACCGTGCCAGAGCAGCTTGGGTCCCTCCGCTGAGAACATTTCAACTACCCAGTCCTTTGGGTAGTTCCAAGGATCATAGGCACGTTCAAGCTTTCCATCGGTGCCTAACCCATCATCGGTCAGTCTTATTCGTCGAATACCGTTCACAAACAGGTATCGCTTGCCATCTTCACCGACGACGTGACCGGGGTCAATGCAACCGGGCAGGTTCAGGTCAATCGGATCGCTCCACGGACCTTTGATGTTATCGGCCCAGACAACGAACACTGTTTGCCTATCATTGGGACTTGCCGGGATATAGATGAAGTAGCGGCCATTGTGCTTGACCAGGTCCATGGCCCATATGCTGCCGATCGGCTTTGTGAGTGCGGAACCGCGTCTGCCTGGCGGGTCGAAAGGTTCAGCCGATCGGCGACGTGGCCGCCAGCGGAAAGCTTGTGGAAGCTTTCGGGTCCTGGGAGTGGACTGGGCTCGCGCCCGACGGCTCCATCCTCGCGCTGCGCGACACCAGCACTCAGGAGATTTACGCGCTGGACGTGAAGTGGCCGTAAGAGAGAGCCGCGGGGCGTCAGATCTGGCCTCCCGACCAAGCGGTTCTTCCCAGTTCGAGCTGCGAGGCCGCCCCAAATTGGTCTCCCGATCGCCGATCCCTGGCGGCACAGTCATTCGATCGCCATTCAAAAATGGTTTCCGGCCGCTGCGGGCAGGCTTTGGGCCAAACCAAAGGTGACGACATGGTTTCGATCAGGGGATTGACCGATCATGCACAGCAAAAAGGGCAAACCTAGTAGATGAGGGGCCAGGGCAAACAATGACGGCATACCCCGGTCTTTATCTCTTCGGGCCCCCAGATGAGCTTCCCTGTCCTGTCGATCAGTTCCCAATTGTTTGCGGTCCAAACTTGAGCCACTCCTGCGGAGAATTTGCTTGCGCGATTAAACTGGGGCTGTATGACCATCTGGCCAGACTTATCGATAAATCCCCACTTGTCCCCGACCAGAACGGCAGCCAGCTCATTATGGAATCCATCGGCCTGGTCGTACTGAGGCGAGATGACCAGGCGGCCGGTCTTGTCGACGAAACCCCATTTGCAGTCAACTCTGACGGCTGCAAGATCCTCAGAGAACTTTGGCGCTTCGGCAACTTTCCGCGCGTCTAGAATCGGCAGGCTGGCACAAATTCTCTCGAACTGGGGCGGAATAACCGGCTTGCCGGTCACGTCGATAAAGCCCCATTTCCCGCCAACTAGAACGGCTGCCAGCCCGTTATGGAATTCATCGGCAACGTCGTACTGGAGCGGTATGACCATCTGACCTGTTTTGTCGATATATCCCCACTTGTGATCGATAAATACGGCGGCCATCCCCTCAGAAAATCCCTTACCATCTTGATACTGTTGCTTGATTGCGATCTGGCCGGTCTTGTCGATGTATTCGAATTTGCCATCAACCTTAACGGCAGCCAACCCCTCTGAGAATCTGATTGGGTCAGAATACTGGGGCTTGATGACAATCTCGCCGGCCTTGTTCATGGCGCCCCATTTGCCGTTGGTCGAAACCTCAACCAGTCCATCGGAAAAACGATTACCAACAACGTACTTATTCTGGAGGACCACTCGACCGGTCTTGTCGATGTATCCCTCCTTGTAACGTATTCCGGCGACCTCCACGAGAGCCATTCCATCGGAGAAGCTGCCAGCCGAGCCGTACTTGGGTTGGATGACCATTCGGCCGGTCTTGTCGATATAACCATATTTTCTGCCGGCCTGTACAAGAGCAACTCCTTCTCGGAATCGGTCGACCGACGAATACACCGCCGGGATCACCATCTTGCCGGTTTCGTCGATAAATCCCTCCTTTTTCCCGACACGGACGACGGCAAGCCCATCGGAGAAATCGCACGCTTCGGAGAATTGAGGCGGAATTACCAGCTTGCCGGTTTTGTCGATGTACCCAAGCTTCCCCTTACTTTCGACCCGAAACCGTGTGCGTGTTTCGCCTTCGGCCGGTTCCCTGGCGCAGTCTCCGCTGAAGCTGCGCGTGAGGGGTTGCGGGGGCTCTGGATCCTGAGGGACAGGTACCTGGTTGGGTGTTCGGGAGGAGGTTTTCTGGCACACGCCCGGGAGTGCCGAAAGAATGAGGGCGGTGGCGAGCCACCACCTTGAGAGAACTGCCAACCGTGATCTCTGGCGCATAAGACCTCAACCAATCCACGAATTCATAGGGTCACGATTTTGCATTTTGCGTTCCGGGCTGATCGGGGTCAATGCTTGTTGGAATTCCGGAGCGCGCGATGCGGGGGATCAACCCGGCTGTCCACGCAGTATTCGCCTTCCGTTTGGCGACTGCGCCAACTCGCCGGTTGTTTCCCGGCTAGATTGTATTCCTTGATCCCATCGGAATCTGAAACCGATAGCTGAGCTACGCCGACTCTTCACTGGCACAAAACCATCAACCATACGGACTCCAATTGCATTTCGGGTGAAGCTGGATGCGGGACGATTCTTTGCGATGAACCGTTATCGTTGTGCGGGTGGAGGAACGGCGTTGGGTCCGCGGCTCCCCATCGCGCGATGAGTTCACGTTCCAGGTCAATGAGTCACTGAGAATTAGTGTTGCGTGGAAAGCGCGTTTTCGAGCGTGACTGCAAAGAATGCGTGGCCAAACTCGGTTGGGTGGTGGGTATCCCAGAAGAAGGTGTGATCGGGATCGGCGCAGACAAACGTTGTGTAGCAGGGATCCGTAATATCCGTGAAACCGAAGTGGGTGGGATCGGTTACGACGGCCCCGAGCAGGCTGAAGACGTCCAGGCGCAGAATGTGGACGTTCTCCTCGAGGTACTCGGGCTCGAGCCGCACGTCAATCCACTTGTCGGTGGCCAAGCTTGCTGCCTGCGCAAAGGCGGTGTTCCCAGCGGCAGCGGGGAGCAGGCCCACATTGAAGAGATTGGGAATGACGAAGTGCCGAGCCCCGGCCCGGCGCAGCGCACCTTCGCTGTCAACGATGCCTTGGGCTATCTCGCGGCCAAGGGCATCGGCGGTGCCGGAGGTGGTATCGAGAATATCGTTTCCGCCGCCCTCAATGATGTAGAGGGCATTGGGGTCGGCTTTTCCGCCGGTTGCTGCCAGGTAGGTTTCAACCTGCTGGGGAATGCTCGGGACGCCGGTAAAGGACGACGGCTGTGTCACCTAGGCGCCGCCGAAAGCGAAATCGGTTCCCTTTAGAATCGACGGCGTGAGGGGCAGGCGAAGAAAACCTGCTACATGGTCGAGCCAGATAGGACCGTTGGAGAAACGCATGTTGTAATACGGCGGGGCGGCCTCCGCGCCGCCGGTTGCGAGGTAAAGGTTACCGACGTCGCAGTAACTGTCACCGAAAACGATCAGACTGTCGTAGGTTGGGGTCGCAGCCTGCGCGGTGATCGCTGCCAGGCCGAGGAATGCTGCGGTCAGAATCCAAGTGCTCTTGCGCATTGTTTTGCTCCATTCTGCAGTTAGGGAAGTTATGGTTGCGGCTTCCGAGGTGCACGGAAGCTGGTGAGGGGGCGCGAGCTTTCCGGTTGCATCGATGAAGCCGTAGCTTTCTTTCAGTTCCATCGCTCTCCGGGTACCGAGGAAAAAGAATGAACACGGGAAACCTGGGGCGGTCCGACGGACTTCCGAAGGTAGAGCTCACGAACACAGAAGACTATTAGCTGGCCTTAATACACAGCTAGGGAAAAGTAATCGTCGGGGTAGGTCCACATGCTTGAGGTGATGGTCAGCGTGGGAGCGACGTTTCCGGAGGCGGCCGCGGGAAACCTGAGGACGGTGGGATTCTGTCCGGTGTTCGTGGTGGAGATGACGTAGATGTTACCGACCGCATCGAGCTGGATTCCGCCGAGATTGCCAAGTTGGGTGGAGCTGCCGAAGATGGTGCGAAGGGGGGCAACATTGCCGAATACTCCGGGAGCGAAGACCTCGATTTTGCCGCCGTCCACATCGGTCGTCGCGATGTAGACGTTGCCGGTGCTATCGATTGCGATTCCGCCGACATTGAAAGCGTCAAGACCGGTCAGCGGGCCGCCAAGCGACCCGATCGGCGCCACGTTGCCGGTCGCGGTTCCGGAGAAGGCGACGATGGGCACCGCGGCTGTCTGATTCCAATTGAAGACGTAGATTTCGTCAGAAGGGCCGACCGCGACTGCCTGGGCTGCGTTGACAGGCGAAAGGCCGCCGCCGGTCTCATACTCGCCGAGAATGTAATATTCCGGGGCTACGTTTCCGTTGGCGGTCGCGCTGTAAGTGGCGACGCCGCCGTTGTCTTCGCCGACAATTATCTGTCCGGTGGAACTGATGGCGAGTCCGTCGGGAGCCCACATCATGGTGGTGTTATTGCTGGGGATCGATCGAATGGGCGTGGCAGTGCCGTTGGCGCCTGGCGAATATTCCAGGAGTGCAGTCGTAGCGGCAGTCTGGGTTCTGGTCGCAACATAGAGGTTGCCTTCAGTGTCTGTGGCCAGTCCTTGAAGATCGTCGCCGGCGAGGGGCGGGATGATGGTGTTCTCCGGCGCGATACTGCCCGATGCGGCGGTGGAAAACTGAAGAATCGATCCGGGGGTGAGGGGGAAGGTGAGGGAATTTTGAATGACGTAGATGCTCTTCGCGGCGGAGGGTGTCGTCTTGCCGCCTCCGCTCATCGATGAGCTGTCGCTGCTGCAGCCCACCAGGCTTCCGATCACAGCCAGACAAACAGCTATCTTCAACACGGTGTCGGGTTTCGATTCAGACAATCTCATATCCTTCCTCCAATTCACTTCGGATCAGGTTTAGCCTGGAGCGTCTCCGCGGGGCATTCTCATTTTCCGGGCGACTGCGGACTCGCCTTGCACGGGCCGTAATTCCTGCTCATCTTTTCAATAATGAACGTAGGGTCGGCGGTGGCATCTTTGCTGCTCTTTCCTTTTATCCATGCAACTGGACACGGTCGCCGACCCTGGTATTCGCGGTGACTCCAACCAGGTGTAGGTCCTCATGTCCTTTTCATCTCGCAAATCGAGACCATTTGAGCCTGTGGAGACACAGCCCTTGATCGAATGATGAGACTTATGGACTTCCACCAGGGCAATGGTGCCGATCACAGCGCCTGCTGCAATCGCAATGCCGGCGGCCTCGGCGCCGGTATGGCTGGGTTGTGGTTGAGGTTGGCAGCCTTGGGGCGCGGTCGATTCGCAAAGCAGGAACGGCGATAGAGTAACCATACCAACCATTCCCATGCGACGATTCATCTTGATTCCTTTCGCGGATCAAACAGATCTGTTGTTCTGGTGAGCCCCTACCCTGTTTTGAACGTCCTTGCCGCTCCTTATCCTTTTTGTTCAAAGCCAGCGGATTCACAGCGTAAACCGGCATTGTCTTTCAAGGCGTTGCGGGTTGCACCCCGCAAACCCCAAAATCCTTCCCTACCTTTTCCACGAGGAATAACTGGGCGCCGGCGGCATTTCTCTTTTGTTTCTTGCCAGAGACGCGCACGCGATCTCCAGGCTTGATCGTCGCTATCTCGCCCACCAGCGAAAAGCCTTGCTGATCGCCTTCAGTTCGAAGCCGAAGTCCATCGGGCGTAACGGAAGCGCAGCCGGTGAGGTTGTGGTGAACCAGGAAGTAGATGCCGACCCCGGCTCCCACGCCTGCGACTACAAGGATGGCAATCGCGCCCGTATATACCTCGCCCGTGCTCGGGATCGAATTTCTGGGTGACTCGGCCTGCTGGGCAGTTGCGGTCGCCGTCGCAGTAACGCGCAAGGCGCAAACCGCGACCTTGGCGAAGATGTTGCAACCTCCAGCTTTCATCGCGAGCCTCAATTCGAATGCAACAGATGTGGCCGGCCGGCGGGTTGAAGTTTGGGAAAGACTGCCGGTCAGCTTGCATCACTCTTCCTGAAGTGGCCAAAACAAGCAATTGTTTCTATATGATTTCGAAGTTATTTCTAAGTGATTTTCTAAGTGATTGAAAACTGATAGTATAGTAGGATTGTCGCTACAAGCTTTCCCCTGACCCACTTCCAAGCCGGAGAACGAAATGCCTGACTTGGTTCGCTTCGGACCCTTCGAACTCGACCTGGAGACCGCGGACTTGTGGCGGGGCGGGCGGAGCGTGCGCCTGCCGGAGCAGCAATTCCAAATCCTGCAAATGCTTCTGCTTGAAGAAGGCGGAGTGGTTTCGCGCGAGGAGATTCGCAAGCGCCTCTGGCCCAATGACACGGTAGTGGAGTTCGACCGCAGCATCAATGCGGCGATCATGAAGCTGCGCCTGGCACTGGGAGACACCGCAGACAGCCCACGGTACATCGAGACCCTGCCGCGGCGAGGCTACCGCCTGATTGTGGAGGTCAAGCGGGAAGAACCCAAATCGCCTGATCCGGCCGTCCGTGAGCCCAGGCAAAGTTCCCTGGCCGGCCAGAAGGTGTCGCACTACCGCGTGCTGGGGATCCTGGGCGGCGGCGGCATGGGCCTGGTTTACAAGGGTGAAGATCTGAAGCTGAACCGGCCCGTAGCTCTGAAGTTCCTGCCGGATGACATGGCCTCAGACCCTTTGACGGTTCAGCGCTTTGAGCGCGAGGCCCGCACCGCTTCCTCGCTCAATCACCCCAACGTCTGTACCATCTATGAAGTAGACGAGCACGAGGGCCAGCCCTTCATCGTGATGGAATTGCTTGAGGGCGAGACTCTGCGGGAATTGATATCGAGGTTCGGCGCCTCGGCCCACGGTACACCTGCGGGCCTGCCGCTCCCTCAGTTACTCGACATCGCGCTTCAGATCTCAGACGGGCTGAATGCCGCCCACGAGAAGGGAATTGTTCATCGAGACATCAAACCGGCCAACATATTCATCATGCCCTCGGGACGGGTGAAGATACTGGACTTCGGTCTGGCGAAGGCCGCCGCGGAAACCGTGCCCGATCAGCATGGAGAAGCCGGCACGGAGAATCAGCCGGACCAAATCCAACGGGAAGCGGTGATCGATTTGACCCTGAGCCGTTTCGGATCGACGTTGGGCACGGCGGGTTACATGTCTCCGGAGCAGGTCCGCGGCAAGAAAGTGGATGCCCGCACTGATCTCTTCTCATTCGGCTTGATCCTCTATGAGATGGCCACCGGGACGCACCCTTTTCACGGCAAGACTGCCGTTGAGCTTAGTGCCGCGATCCTGAACGATGTTCCCGCACCGCTTCCCAAGAGTGTTCCCCCAACTTTGCGCGCGGTAATTTTGCGCTGCCTTGAGAAATCGCCGGACGACCGCTATCAACGGGCGAGTGAGATTCGCGCTGCACTGGATCCGTTGCAGGGTCTAAAGGCCGCCCGGCTTCCGAAACACGGCGCAGATCGATCTGGCGCGATGCGATGGCTTTGGCTCGCTGCTCCGCTGCTCGTCGTCTTTCTTTTGCTTTACTTCCGCCTACACCAAAGCAAGCGGCTCAACGAGAAGGACACGGTTCTTCTCACTGATTTCGCGAACAGTACCGGAGATCCGGTCTTCGACGACACGCTGAAGACGGCGCTCAACATTTCCCTGCAGCAATCGCCGTTTTTGCACTTTGTTGCCGGGGACCAAATTGCGGGAACCCTGCACATGATGGCCCGGCCGGCCGGTACCAAACTCACGCCCGAAGTGGCCCGCGAGGTTTGCCAGCGTGCGCATAGCAAGGCATATATTGCCGGAGCGATCGGCAGCCTGGGCAGCGAATACGTACTCGGGCTGAAGGCTGTGAATTGCCTGACCGGAGACACGCTGGCGGAAGAGCAAGCGACCGTTCCGCAAAAGGAAAAAGTGGTGGAGGCGCTGGGTGAAGCGGCTACCAAACTGCGCACTGAACTGGGCGAATCGCTTTCTACCGTACAGAGGTTCGACGTCCCTCTTTCCTATGCCACCACGCCATCGCTCGACGCTTTGGAAGCCTACAGCCTCGCACAGAAGGCCGACCATGAGAAAGGCCCCGGCGCTTCCATCCCATACCTTCTGCATGCCATCGAACTCGATCCGAATTTTGCCGTGGGCTACCTGTCGCTGGGCGATTCATACGCCGGCGTCGGTGAGATGGCAAGGGCAAATGAGTATCTCACGAAAGCATTCCAGTTGCGGGAACATGCCAACGAAAGGGAAAAGCTGCAGATTGACGGCGACTACTACACGGATGTATCGGGAGAACTGGATAAAGCGACGCAGACATTTGAGGAGGAGATCACTGAATACCCAGGGGAATTTGCGGCATTTGCTAACCTGGGAGTCGTGTACGGCGAGCAGGGGCAGTATGAGAAAGCCGTGGAGATCACTCGGCGAGGCATGAGCATTTTTCCAAATGCTTCAACTTGGGCCGCGAATCTCGCCGGCTACGCCCTCGCCTTGCAGCATTTTAGTGAAGCGCGTCAGGTGACGCAGGAAGCACAAACGCGGAAATTGGAGAATTATGGGTTCCACACTACCCTCTACACGCTGGCGTTTTTGGGGTCAGACTCGGCGGCAATGACGCAGCAGCAAAGATGGTTTTCTGGCCAAACCGATTATGCAAGCATGGGCTCGGCTCTCGCGGCTGACACCGAGGCGTATGACGGCCATCTCGGCAAAGCGCGGGACCTGACGAAGCAGGCAATGGACTCAGCCGCCCGAGCTGACAACAAGGAAAACGCGGCCATATTTCAGGCGATTGCCGCACAACGTGAGGCGGTTTACGGTAACGCCCCGGAGGCTCGGCGCAGAGCGGCAGAGGCTTTGAAGCTTGCTCCCGCAAGTCAGGGTGCCGGGGGCGAGGCGGCGCTTGCTTTTGCCATGGCGGGAGAAACGGGAAGGGCCGAATCCGCAGCCGAGGACCTAGAGAAGCGCTATCCGCTGGATACACAAATGCAGACGCTCTGGCTTCCCGCGATTCGCGCCCAGTTGGCTCTGGACAGAAAGAATCCCGCTCTGGCCTTAACCGCGATCCGACCTCCTTCAGAAATCGAGTTGGGGCAAATTCCCTTCGTCCCCAACGTTTCCTGCCTCTATTCGGTATATGTGCGGGGAGAGGCATATCTGGCAGCCGGACAAGGCAGCGCTGCGGCCGCCGAGTTCCAGAGGATCATCGATCATAACGGGATCGTCTGGAACTGTTGGACCGGAGCACTGGCGCATCTGGGAGTAGCTCGAGCCAACGCTCTGGAAGCAAGAACCTCGAAGGGAGCCGATGCCGATGCCGCTCGAGTCCGGGCGCTGGCCGCGTACCGCTATTTTTTCACGCTCTGGAAGGACGCCGACGACGACCTCCCCATCCTCGTTGCCGCCAAGGCCGGATACGCCAAGCTGGAGTGACCTTGCGGGCCCATTCATTCGACTTGGTCGATGCGGTCGTCTGACGGCCGATCGATCTTCGGGATGTCTTGTGAATCAGGCGGTTTCTAGCCCATGAATCCCTGCACGCCTACGCCACGCTTTCCTTCGAAGGCTTCAGCAGGCTCTATGCCTCCACTACGGCTCCGCTTACTACCGGGTGGAGCGAAACATCCCGAATGGGATTTACCCCATTTGTGGACCGGCGGCTTTCACGACACACAGTAACTGCGGGTAGACGGTAATACATCCAGGACTGTGGTTAAATGTCTGGTCGGCCAGGAGTCGCCACCCGTTCGAGAACGGGTGCGATCCGATTTCCGAGGTTTACAGAGAAGAAATCGATTCGATGACTTTGTTTGTGGTCACAACTCCATTTGCGTAGTTTGGAATATTGATATCGAGAGCCGCATGCATCTCTTCATCCGAGTAATCGGCAACCGCGTCTTTCACTACTGTGACCTCGTAGGCATTCTCAGCGGCATAACGAACGGTCGACCCCACACAAGTGTGTGCTATGAGTCCCATGACGATGAGTTGATGGATGCCGTGCTTCTTTAGCTGCAAATCCAGATATGTGTTGGCAAAACCGCAAACTCCATGCCCCGTTATGTTACGAGGATCGAATCGCAATTAAAGAGGTGGCCCCGACTCCGGACTACGCGACAGCTTCCAACTACTGAGACAACCTGAACTTGCCAATCATGCTGCGTTCGAGAGTGCGAAGTGCAATGCCGCATCAGCCCAAATCACAGCCTTTGCATAACACTCAATCATTTCTTTCAGGTTCAAGCCATAGGAGTGAACGATCACATCGCAGTTCATCCAATCTCCGCGCTCGCGAGCTTCTACCCAACGCAATAGGCTGCTCTCAAGACTCACCGTGCCCTGCAACGCTTCCCGAACCTTTTCCCTTAAGGGCAGCGCCTGCGCCAGATCCGCCATTGGAAGACGCAGCATCGCCGGCAGCAGGCTAAACATCCCGAGCAAATATTGCTCCGCGGGCTCCAGCCTACAAAGACAGGCAGCCAACTCGCAGAACCGGCCTCGCACAAATGCCATCCGAAGGATCTCCCGCGGCTGTTTGGCGTTGAACTCACTGGCGATTGCCAGCGTGGCGACGCGGCGAATTGCATCGTCACCCACTAGAATCAAAGCCGAATGAATCGAGCAAACTCTCTCGTGCTTGGAGCACACCGGCGAGTTGACAAGCCTCAGAAACCGGTAAGTAAGAGAGGCGTCCCGCTTCACAAGCTGGCTCAGCTGATCCATATCCAAAGGGTCACGTTGCAGTAGATCCAAAATCTGAAA
>Ga0302189_10000702_pt1 | contig 29517 bp, 26 predicted proteins | sample II_Bog_E2_2_FD_194551 | JGI IMG/M metagenome (GOLD analysis project Ga0302189, IMG submission 194551) | Peat permafrost microbial communities from Stordalen Mire near Abisko, Sweden - II_Bog_E2_2 | ecosystem: Environmental > Terrestrial > Soil > Wetlands > Peat | place: Sweden: Abisko...
GAAAAGAGCTACAGACCCCAGCACAAGATAGGGCATCACCACGCGCAAAGTCTCGGTATGAAGATAGGGCTGATACGTCCCGGCCGCTTTCATCGCTGCCGTCTGCGCATCGGTCAAGTCCACGCCTGAAAAGATGAAGACGGTTCCCAGCAACCCCGCAGTGATCGATCCCAATGGGTTGAAGGCCTGCGAGAAGTTCAACCGGCGCTCGCTCGACCCCGAAGGGCCTAGTTGCGCAATGAAAGGATTGGCCGCGGTTTCAAGAAACGACAACCCGCTCGCAATCACAAACAGCGCGGCAAGAAAAAATGAGTATATCCCCGCCTGAGCCGCCGGGTAGAACATCAGGCAACCGCCGCCCAGCAATATCAGCCCCGTTACGATCCCGGTCTTGTAGCCGAATCGCTGCATGAGTTGGCCTGCCGGTATCGCCAGCAGGAAATAGCCAAGGTAAAACGCTATCTGCACGCCCGCTGCGCTTGAGCGGTTGATGGTGAACGACTTCATGAACTGCGGAATCAGAATGTCGTTCAGGTTGTTGGGGATAGCCCAAAGAAAGAATAGCGCCGTCACCACCACGAAGGGCAACAGCCGCCCGGCCGGGATCAGCGGAGCCTCGATTCCCTCATTTTGCGAAGGCCCGCGTTCAGACCCGATCAATCCAGCAGAAATGCTCAAAATGAATCTTCCCTCTCCAGATGTACCGGTTGCGATTCGCTCAATCTCCGACGCCGAAACAACTCAGCTTCGACGAAAGCTACTTTACCGTTGACTGGTACCATCCTTTCTAACCAATTGGCATACCAGCTGGCAAATCGGGGCGGCAATCCGCTTCCTCTGCGAAATCGGAATCGATCTCTTTGGCCACTGCGGCCCGAGACTCGCGGGAATTGCGCCTCCACATGCGGGCTTTGAAAACCCGACCTGTAGATGCGTTGACGGTGGGGATCGCTGCCTATTACCTCTTCGCCTTTTCTTCATGCGATCGCCCTGTCGCCCTACAGCTTTTGTGAGGATTGAGCCATGCTTCCGGTATAATCCCTTTCAGACACGGAGAGATGGCCGAGCGGCTGAAGGCGGCGGTTTGCTAAACCGTTATAGGGTCAAAAGCTCTATCGGGGGTTCGAATCCCCCTCTCTCCGCCACGACCCCTTCCGAAGGCTTCCGACAAAATCCAAGAAGTGAAGATAAACCACAGATAAATCTGTGGTTTACGTTTTTTAGCGTCCAGTGCCGTCCAGCTCAAGCCGGAGATTTTTGGGTATACGTTTGGGTATATGGAACGTCAAAAAGGGTATATATTGCCTTCGAGGGAGGAAATATGCCGCTTTGCCGCGACATAATTCGAGACCTCCTGCACATCCTCGATGGGCGCGCCCGGTGCCTCATCGTTCTCGAAAAGCAAAAGATCTGAAAGAGATGACTGCGTGCCCTCGATCTGCGAAGAGAGCACGGCCTCTTTAAGAACGTAGGTATAGAGGAGCAGCGAAAGGTCGGGCAAAAGCGATGCCAGCCCGTCGAGCCGGCCAATCGCTTGGTTAGCCTGTTCCAGTAGAATTTGGAAACGCGCGAGATCGACCGGAGGATCGGGCGGCAATGGCGGAGGCACGAAGGCGCGGACAGTTTCGCCGTGAAACTGCTTTAGGACATAACGTCCTTGCCGGGCGTTGTGATCGGTGTCTGGCACGGCATCCTTTCGTTAGTTTTTCTGTAATGAAAGGATAATCTATTATCGTTTTGCTGTAATCCCTAGCGAAAAATTTGGCGGGTATAGATTATGGTATAGATTCGAATCCAAATTTCAGCATTGTGCTCATTCTATTTAACTTAACTATGTATTCGAATCCCCCTCTCTCCAGCATTTAGAATCAATAAGATACGGTCGCTGTTACGATAAACTGTTAAGAATCGCCGGCCTCTGAGTTTTAGCCCCGGGAAGATTCCATGATGAGCACTACTGCCCGACTCTACATTCGCAGTGCCACAGGGTACGTGGAAATACGCGCCAAAATGATGCAGGACCGGGCGGATTTTCTGGAGCCCACAGAGCGGCGTGGCCACCTGGTCGACTCGGCCGGCAGAGAATCATGCTTTGCACGGCAATCCAATCTCAGATATGCGGATGCTCGGTAACCCATTTTACGGCGCGTGCTTGCGCCTCAGATAATGCGCGTTGGACTTCGATTCTATAGGCAGCGCTTTGGTATTGGGATAATGAGTCTCCGCACCCCCGACCGCTGAATCATGGGAGAATGGTACGGTAAACAACCATGACAAACGATAGCCTCCAAGAATCCGCCCCCGCCCCCGACGAGAACGAAGAACCGACAGAGTCCTTTGCCGACCTGCTCTCCGCTTTCGAGAAGTCCCACTCGCACAAGTCCGAGCCCGGCGCAAGGCAGTTGCAGGGCACCGTCGTCTCGCTTTCCGCGGACCAGGTCTTCCTCGACATCGGATACAAGACCGAGGGCGTTCTGCCCCGTTCCGCCTTTGACAACAACGCCGATGCGGTAAAGCCCGGCGACAGCTTTCCTGTCTCCGTTACAGGCCGCAACGAGGAGCATTACTACGAACTCTCCCGCTTCAAGGTCGCGCAGGTTCGCGACTGGTCTGCTCTCCAGGCTGCCTTTGACGAAAAGCTGGCCGTGGTGGGCACCGTCACCGAAGTCATCAAGGGCGGCCTCTCGGTGGATATCGGCGTCCGCGCATTTATGCCCGCAAGCCGCAGCGGCGCTAAAGACGCATCGGAGCTGGAAAAGCTGGTCGGGACTGAGATCAACTGCCGCATCACCAAACTCGACGTCACCGATGAAGATGTGGTCGTGGATCGCCGCATCGTGCTTGAAGAGCAGGCCCGCGGTGTTCTCCAGGCCCGCCACGACGCCTTGAAGGAAGGCGACACCATCAGCGGCGCCGTTCGCAGCTTCATGCCTTATGGCGCATTCATCGACCTCGGCGGCGTAGACGGATTGCTGCACGTCAGCGACATTGCGCACAGCCGCATCGCCAAGCCCGAAGACGTGCTCTCTCTTGGGCAGGAGCTACAGCTCCGCATTCTCAAGATCGACCCACAGACCAAAAAGATCTCGCTCGGCCTCAAGCAGTTGCAGCCGGAGCCGTGGGACAAGGCTCCCGAGCGCCTCGTCGCCGGCCAGCGCATCGTCGGCACGGTGACCCGTCTTGCCGATTTCGGCGCATTTGTTGAGATCGAGCCGGGCCTCGAAGGCCTCATCCACATCTCAGAAATGACCTACGGCAAAAAAGTGCGCCACCCCAGCGACATTCTCAAGCAGGGCGACCGTGTTGACGCCATTATTCTCTCCGTCAAGCCCGAGGAGCGCCGCATCTCGCTCGGCCTCAAGCACACGCAGGCCGATCCGTGGCTCGATGCGCCGCAGAAGTTTCCCGTAGGATCTCAGATTGAAGGTCCGGTCACCAAGCTCATGAACTTTGGCGCGTTTATTCAGTTGGCCGACGGCATCGAAGGCCTGGTTCACGTCAGCGAGATCAGCGCCGACAAGCGCATCAACCATCCGCAGGACGTGCTCCGCGTGGGCAATATAGTGAAGGCGCAGGTCCTCAATATCGATCCAGAGAAGCGCCAGATCAAGCTGAGCATGAAGCAGCTCATCCCCACCAGCATCGACGAGTACATCGCCGAGCATAAGGCTGGGGACATCGTCTCAGGCCGCGTGGTCGAGCAGTCGCCAACCCTGACCCACGTCGAGCTGGGCGACGGTATCCGCGCAACCTGCCGCACGACGTTCGCCACCGCCAACCCGGCAATCGCGCCCGAGGTACAAATCGAGTCCCCGGCCCGGTCCAAGCCCGACCTGTCCAGCCTGTCGTCGCTGCTCAAGGCCCGCTGGCAAGGCAACGCCCCAGCCGCTGAATCCAAGCCCGAACCACTGACCCAGGGCCAGATCCGCACCTTCAAGATCGTCAAACTCGATGCCGAAGCCAAGAAGATCGAAGTGGAACTGGCTTAGGAGTTCTTCCAGCAAGCCTGCCGCGCCGATACGCCCCATCGGAAACCTCGCCCATAACGCAAAACCCCTGCCGCTGAGGCAGGGGTTTCGCATTTCGGGCAGACTATTTCGGAGTTGCTAAGCTTTTTTGCCCAACCGACGGCGAGCCACGCCGAGCAGACCCAGCAAGCCCGTGCCGAACAAGGCCAGTGAGCCTGGTTCCGGTGTGGAACTCACTTCGTAGTATGCAGTTGACGCGCCGAACGGAGTGACGGTCTGATAAATGTTGATGGAATACGTTCCAGGCGCCAGGACAAAGGTCGCGTTGCTCCAGGCGTCTGCAAGGCAGGCATCGGCATCGCCGCCGCAATTTTGGGTGGGGTCCACAATAACCGCCGACGTGTCCCCCAGAAGGGTTCCCGTGCTACTCGTGCCGTTGTAGACGGAGTACTCGTCGCCCAACTGAAAACCGTCGACAACCGTGAAATCGACCGATGAGGCGGTCGTGAAATTAAGCGCATCGGCATCGCCAAGGGTGCCCGTAGCCCCGACAGCCCCATAGAAAGTTATGGGCTGCCACCCGCTGGGAATTGAAACGGAAGTATCAGCCAAGGCACACACTGGCATCAGGCACAAAACCGCAACTACTAGGGGGAGTCTCTTCACTTTCTTCTCCTTAGCAACGATCGTCGGATCGCTGATTGTGATTGTGATTTGAGGATTTGAACTGCAAGAACAGATCAAGGACCGCTGGCGCAAGCAGACTACAGGAATCCAGGGAACTCGGTTGCTGTCGGGACTTCGCCTTTGACTATGCATTTCTGTGACCATTGTCTACATCTTTAGTGTTAGTGACTTAGACCGCATCAGCCGGGGAAATATGCAAAGAATTGCATAACTATGGGGAAAGTATTTCCCTTTGGCGCAACGTTCGCTAACCGCGCCGACGTCTGGGACTATCATGAATCCGTGCAAACCCATTACAAACTGGGCGACATTCTCGCCAATGCCATCACACATGGGATTGGAGCCATCTTCGCCGTTGCGGGGGCCGTGTATCTCATCGCGGCGTCAACGCGCGGATCGGCCCTGGTGGTGGCGTGCTGCTCCGTTTTCAGTGGCACCCTGGTGCTGGTCTACATCTGCTCCACGCTCTACCACTCGCTGGTGAGGACGCGGGCTCGGCATGTATTTCACGTGCTGGACCACTCCGCCATTTATCTGCTGATCGCGGGCACCTACACGCCCTTCACGCTGATATCGCTGCATGGACCTGTGGGCTGGTCTGTCTTCGCGGTGGAGTGGTCGCTGGCCATCGCCGGCGTGATCGTCAAGAGCTTTGCTGTTGACCGCTTCGCCCTGGCTTCGGCGCTCGTCTACCTGTTTCAGGGCTGGTTCGTTGTGTTTGCGGCTGGGCCTCTCTTCCGCGCCATCGGCTGGCACGGGATTATGTGGATGGGCGCAGGAGGATTGGCCTACACGCTGGGCATCGTCTTCTTTGCCCTCGACCGCCTGCGCTACTTCCACGCGGTTTGGCATGTCTTTGTGCTGGCGGGCAGCATTGCCCACTACTTCGCCATTCTCTTCTATGTGGTTCCGCCGCGGCTGTGAACAGGGGACAGAGGCCAGGGATCAGGGATCACCGCCCTCAGCACTCACGCATTTTGCCGATTGGGCGGGAACTTGCCCGTGATGCCGCCGCGAATGCGGTTCAGGGCTACGATCCACGGGACCAGAATCGAGAAGGCGAAGCGGGCGCAAAGTGCCCGAGGCCCAAAGCGTGCAAGCTCACGCCAATCCGCCTGGAAGGCGAACCAGGCTTCGAGCGCGAGCACGGCAAGCAGCGGCAGGAAGCTCCACCGGAGGCTGACCAGGGCCAGCACCTGCACCAGGCAGCGGGCGGCGTTGCGAAAGAGCCGAGCGCGCCGCACGCCGAGGACGCCGTCGCTGATGGCGTAGCGCCCAAGCTGGCGGCAGGCCGAGGTGAAGGTATATTGCGGGCGGTAAAGAGCCTTGGCGCCCTCGACAAAGGCGGGCGGCGTCAGGCGGCGGGCTTCCAGGTCAAAGAGCGTGTCTTCTCCAAAGAAGAACGCCTCCGGAAAGCCGCCGATCCGCTCCCAAAGGTCCTTGGTAAAAGCCATCGACCGGGCGGTGCATGATTTGGTCGGCGCTGAGGGCGAGAGCCTGACGCCGAAGAAGTGGGCCGAAGCCAGATCCCAGACGGTGGGGTCTGCACCATCGAGACACGACCCGCCCAAAGCATACTGCGCCGTTCCGGCGGCCAGGGGCGCGGTGATGCGAGCCATCCAGTCGGGAGCGTAGGAGCAACCGGCGTCCGCGCAGGCAATGATCGGTGAGCTGGCCGCGGCGATGGCAACATTGCGGCCCCGCGATATAGGCCCTGGGCAGCGCTTCAGGTTGCAGGATTCGTCGCGGAGGGGCCGCAGATCGGGGTGTTCCCGCGCCGCATCGACCAGCCACTCCCAGGTGCCGTCCGTCGAGCCGCCGTCCACGACGACAACCTCCGCCGCGGCCGGAACCTGGCCCAGCAGGCTCGGCACCAACCGGGCGATGTCCTCTACCTCATTGAGGACGGTGGCAATGACGCTGACAGGTTGCATGGGGGAAGTATAGCGGCGCGGGCTTGGTGGCTGACAAAGCACGCACCCTGGCATTGGGCAAATCGCCGATTCTTACACCAACAACCAAGCGCTACAGCTTACAGTTCGTTTAGGAACTTGTTGAAAAGCCCGCTGCCGTCCGGGCGCATGAGAACCGCAAACCTTCTCAAGCGCCCGCGAACGCACTCAACTGACTTCTAGTTGCTGGCGATGGCCTGTGCCTTTGCGCCCCTGACCGCGTTGAGGAATGAAGCTGCCGAGTCCGGCACGGCTATCTCGCCGCCCAGAATGCGGCGTGTGGAGATGTCGTGCCCGTAGATGGCTTCTGTCGAATCGTCGTCGCGGCGAATTGCGGCGCCGGTCAGCGTGAGTCCGGCAAATGCGCCTCTGGCGCGCGAATAAGTCAGAACCTCGGTTTCCAGCTTCCAATCGGTATCGGCGGAGGCATGGCGGCCTACCGGGCCGGCTGCCGCTGAGGCATCCGCGCCAAGCTCGAACTTGCTATCGATCAAATGCTTCATGCCCCGGTCGTTCTGGACGATCATGACCAGATCGACGCCTTCAATGCCGATCTGCAATCCCCAGCTGCCGCCGGTGATGGTAAAGAACGACGGAGCGCTCCAGCCGTTTGCGGTGCGGCAGGTGGCAACGCCTCTGCCATTCTCCGCGCCAAACACAAAGCCGCCCTTGAGCATATGCGGCACCACGGCCACGCACTTGGCATGCTCCAGAACCTCTTCCGGAATGCCTCTGTCCGGCGCCGACATGATCTCGTGCAGCACCGCGCCGGCATGATCCAGCCGGTCCACTGTCGCTTCGCGATCGGAACTCGCCCAGCCCATGCTCGTCAAGCTGAGTACTGCCACAAACGTCATAAGTTTCTTCATGAATCTCACCCTTTTTCTACCCATGCGCAGCGTCAATTGTTCCTTGCGCACTGAGGCGCACCAGGTAGCTTTCAAGTTAGGGCCATCGCGTGGCACAGTCTGAGCAATAAGGCTCATGGCATCGATGGCGGACATTCTGGATTTCTGCTTTTGCCGGCTTGAGGAAGCTACGCGCGACCCTCGGCTACTGTAGATGCACATCGATGGCCATTCTCCCAGACGAACTTGCGGGCTGTTCTGCGGGTTTGCCCCGAATTGTGTGCGTCGAGTCTTGAAAATTTTTCCAAGAAGTGTGCAAAATTGAACAGATTTGTCCTCTTCCCGGTGCGAATCTATGGGAAAATCCGGCGGTGGGTGTGTTGTCTAGCCAGATTAGGAATGCTCCGTACATGAGCAGCTCCCGGTAGGAATGGTCTCGGTCAGGGTTGACGGGGTGTTGCACATCGCCGAAACGCCACTCTTGGCCTGTGGGCGGCGCGGTCGTGGTCCTGCCTGCAATATTTCGTGATTCTAGCCGTATTGGGAAGGAGGCCATTTCGATGGTTGAACTTGAAAAACCGCCCTTCGACGCAGCGGCCTTTCTGGCGAGCGCGGGACTGGGGCGCAGAATCGTCCAACTGCCGCCCAAGGAGACCTTCTTTTCGCAGGGAGATCCGGCTGACGCTGTTTTCTATCTTCAGAAAGGCCGGGCAAAAGTTACGGTTGTCTCGTCAGCGGGGAAAGAGGCGACGATCACGCTGTTGGGCGACGGCGACTTTGTGGGCGAAGAGGCGCTGTCGGGTGCGGCTGAGCTGCGTTTGGCAACGGCTACCGCCATTTCCGCCTGCACTGCGCTCAAGATCAAGCGCGAAGAGATGATTCGCGTGTTGCACGAAGAACACAAATTCTCAGACCTGTTTTTGAAGTTTCTGCTGAACCGCACGATGCGTGTGCAGGCCGATCTTGTGGATCAGCTTTTCAATTCGAGCGAGAAGCGGCTGGCGCGGATTCTGCTGTTGATGGCGGAGTTTGGCAAGCCGGGCGAGCCGGAACAGTACATTCCAAAGATCTCGCAGGAGACCCTGGCGGAGATGATCGGCACCACGCGGTCGCGGGTGAGCTTCTTCATGAATCGCTTCCGCAAGCTGGGGTTTATCGAATACAACGGACGCATCAAGATTCACAAGTCTCTGCTGAACGTGATTCTGCACGATCAGCTGCCCGACGATGATTTGGGAAGACAGGCCGTTACCGCCGATTCACTGGACTAGGCCCTGGCTCAAAGCCTGCTGTTGTGTGCCAAGCTTTCATTAGCTGCGATGGCGCCGAGCCTTGCCTGCCTGATGAATCGCCAGTCATAATGCCGGGAGAATGATGCTCTCGATCTCCATTGCGGATCAGGACTCGGCTCCCGCATTGGCTGCGCTGCACACGCATGTGGCCGATCATCTCACCGCTCGTAACGGGCGCGGACCTTGGTCGGCGCTTACCACGGAGAACGGCGTATTAATGGGTCTGCGGCTCTCTAGGGTGTTGGTTGCTCGCGACGGCAAAACCATAGTGGGAACTTTGCGCCTGCAGAGCAAGAAACCCTGGGCGATCGATCCATCCTACTTTACACCGGTGAAGAAGCCTCTCTATCTGACTCACATGGCGGTGATCCCAGCCATGCAGAGACAGGGAATCGGCCAACTGCTTCTCGATGAAGCGGTGAAACAGGTAAAGGCGTGGCCGGCCCAGGCAATCCGGCTGGATGCCTATGACCACGCGGCTGGTGCAGGTGGGTTTTACGCTTCCTGCGGCTTTAGCGAACGCGGCCACGTCACCTACCGCGACGCGCCGCTGGTCTACTTCGAGCGGGTATTTTAGCCGGAATGAGGGGAAGAACGCTCTTGGGAATCTCTGGTTAGGTCCTGCTTTGAAAGGGCACGACTTCAGTCGTGCCGATAAAGCCTGCAAAATCAATATGGCTTCAGCCCCTGAGCGAAAGCAATTTTGCCAAGTGAGAACGGCTCAGAGCTTCTCTGTTCCATTCAAGAGGCTCAATCCCATTTCCCTATCGGCGTCTCGCGCGCTCTCGCTGGAGTTCGCGATAGAGTTCGCTCTTCGACTGGCCCAGCTCCCGCGCCAGTCGCTTGAGAGCGTCCTTTTCGTCGATCCCGGATTCAGCCTGAAGGCGCGCAACCCGAACCGATATCTTCTCGGAAACGGGGCCTGCTGTGGTTGATCCCGCTCGACTGCCGGTTGCGGGCAGAGCCTCGACCAGCAAAGTAATTTCGCCGCGAATTCGATCGCGGCTGGCCAGTTCCAGGCGCGCCTCCGCCACAGTTCCGCGCAAGAACTCCTCGTGAATCTTGGTGAGCTCGCGAGCCACAACGACGCGCAAACTCGGCCCCCAGACTGCCTCCAGATCGGCCAATGTCTCAAGAATGCGGTGCGGCGCTTCGTAAAAGATCAGAACGCGGACAGCCTCGGATTTCGCGGCTTCGGCGGCCAGGTCTTCCAGGCGGCTTCTGCGCGCGCCGGCCTTTTCCGGCAGAAAGCCCAGGAACAGGAATTCGCCGGTGGGCAGCCCCGAGGCGACCAGCGCGCTGAGCGCCGCATTGGCGCCGGGAATGGGTATCACCGGGACTCCAGCGGCAGAAGCTTCGGCCCCTAGCCATGCTCCAGGGTCGCTGATGCCGGGCATTCCGGCGTCGGAGACGAGAGCGATGCGCCCGCCCGCCTTGAGCGCGTCCAGCAGTTCAGTCGTACGCTGGCGCTCGTTGTGCTGGTGGCAGCTTACGGTGGGGGTTGCGATCTGGTAATGGTTCAGCAGCTTTTGCGTCTGGCGTGTGTCTTCGCAGGCGATGCGGTCTACCCGCCTGAGTATGTCGAGGGCGCGCAGGGTAATGTCGCCCAGGTTGCCGATGGGAGTGGCCACCAGGTAGAGACCAGGGGCGAGTGGCGCTTGCGGGTTGTCCGCCATAGTGGCCGTCAGTCTCCGGCTTCCTGCCGTTCGATGCGCCGCTGCTCGGCCAGCAAGGACATGGAACTCATCAGGTTTTGCACGCTCACGATGCCGACCACGCGCCCGCTGTCGGTGATGGGAATGAGCGCCAAACCGTGCCCGGCGGTGAGACGGCGGATGGTGGTTCCCAGCGTGTCTTCAGGGCGCGCCACCTGAAAGGCACGCGACATGACCGCCTGCACATAGCCGTTGCCATCGTTGCGCAGGGCGTCCAGAATGCGTTGGCGGGAAACGATGCCGACCAGTTCTGGGCCGCGGACGACAGGAAAGTCCTCTTGCAGCGAGTGGACGCAGCGGACGAGCGCATCGGCGAGGGTATCGGAGGGCGAGAGCGTGGCGAAATCGGTGAGCATAACCTCGCGCATCCGCACGGTATCCACTACCGATTGGAAAAAGACGCCCTGATCTTCAACTTGCGCGCCAATCATGACGAAGAAGCCGGCGATGATGAGCCATGGATTGTGGAGCAGCATTCCGGCCACCATGGCCGTGAGCGCGAGCACCTGGCCCAGTCCGGCAGCGGCGCGGCCTGTGGGAGCGAGGCCGTACTTGCGGGCAAAACTTCCGCGGATGAGGCGACCGAAGTCAAGGGGATATGCGGGTAGGAGGTGTACGAGGCCCAAACCGGCCTGCATCCATACCATGCTGCGCAACAGATAGGCCGACGTGATAATGGGCTGACTGAAGAGGTGGATATCGCCGCCCGCGCCCAAAAACGCCATAGCCAGCAGCAGCGCTGTGGCTGCGTTTGCCAGGGGACCGGCCAAGGCGATGGCGAATTGCCCTGCACCCTGGTTGGCGTTCTCTTGGCTTTCAGGATCGGCATAGGCATAGAGCCCGCCGATGGGCAGTAAAAGAATGGCACGCAGGCGCAAGCCCAGCCACGCGGCTACAATCAGGCGGGCAGTCTCGCGCACCAACACTGCGGCCACCAAAACCAGAAACAAGCCCATGCCGCGGAACAGCGCGTTGGCGCCTCCGTCGGAGGCGCTCAACCCCACGCAAACCACCGCCAGCAACGGGAAAAAGACGTGGACGCGCATCTCGACGCCCATCCAACGGCCCAGCGGGATTGACCAGCCTCGCATATTTGGATTGTAGTGGGTCGCAGCCCCGTTGCGCTTCCGCTATGCTGGTTTCAAATGCGCATCATTGCCGGACAGTTTCGCTCTCGCACGCTTTTGGCCCCGCCTGGCCTCGCTACCCGGCCCACCAGCGACCGCCTGCGCGAGACGCTCTTCAACGTGCTGGCGTCCAGCATTGAGGGCGCGGCATTCCTCGATCTTTATTCCGGTTCGGGGGCGGTGGGAATCGAAGCGCTGAGCCGTGGCGCAGCGAGCGTAGCCTTTGTTGAGAAGGCTCCGCCGGCGCTTGCGGCGCTGCGCTCAAACCTTGCCCGGCTTGGCATTGTTGGCGGCTTCCGCATACATTCCGGCAGTGTGGCGCACTTCTTGCGGGGATCGGAAAAAGAGGATCGCCCCGGCCCGGAAACAGCACAGCAGCCGAGTCTCTCGCAGACCTTCGACCTCGTCTTCCTCGATCCGCCCTATGACCATGCTGACGAGTATTCGATTGCACTTCGGCTTCTTGGCGGGGATGTTCGCGCGCTGCTCAATCCCGGCGCGCTGGTCATCGCCGAACATCGGGGAAAAGGCGGCAGTGCACAGCAGCTCGATGAGCGATATGGAGCGCTCGAACGAACGCGGCTGCTCGTGCAGGGAGACGCTGCACTGAGTTTCTATGCCACCCATGAATGACAAGCCGGGCAACTGCATAGATGTTCATTGCTGTCGAAGCTGGTTCCTTTGCTTGACGAAACGGCGAAGCACCGGCCCTCTTCCCGGAGGGAAGAAGCGAAAATAGCCCCGGATGGAGCGTAGCGGAATCCGGGGACTGCGTTCCAACCACGTTCTCGCGTCCCGTAGGGCCGCGGCGAACCTGTTTCGCCCTGCGGGCCATGTTCATGCGTTTGCCCTTAAATGACAAGCCGGCTTGACATTACAAAACGTTTGTCCTATTCTGATTTGGAAAGCTGACTTTACATGACATCCACAATTTCAAACCGGGTCAAAGAGCTGCGCACCGCCCAGGGTTGGACGCAGGAGCAACTGGCGCAGGCCGCCCAGGTCTCGCGCCAGAGCATCAACTCCATCGAGCGCAACCGCTATGTGCCCAGCCTCGAACTGGCCCTTGTCTTTGCCCGCCTCTTTCGCTGTCCCACCGATGAAATCTTCCAACTGGAGAATGAAAAATGAGCGCCCACATCCTCAGCAAGGTCCCTGTTCTCGGCAAGTTCGTCGACGAGCGTTTCCTGGAACACCGCCGCCGCTCCACCAGCCTGGCCGGCATCCTCGGCTCCCTTGTCGCCGGTGGCATCTTCGAGTGGCGTCTAATCTTCCAGCATGTCTTGAGCTGGGATCTCGTTGCCGTCGTCTCCGCCATGGCGGTGGTCAAGCTGGCCATGATGGTCTGGTACCGCATCACCGATTGATTCAACCACCAACCCTGAAAGGAGAAATGACGATGTGCATACCAATTCGGCAACTCGATTCCGCAACACGACGCCGGGTGGCCATAGGCAATTCCTGCTTGGCGGTTGGCCTGCTGCTGTGGGTCTTTCGCGCATCCATCCCGATACCGCAGGATTTGCGCGATGCAGTGTGCGGCCTGCTCATTGGCCTCTCAATCGCCATCAACCTGCTAACGATCGCTTTCCATGGCCGCTGCGGCCGTGGCATCGACGAACAAGGCGCTGCCTCTGCTCCCCCGCAATAAGAATTGAAGATGCAACCCTCAGGCCAAGGCGGACGCAGGACTGCCGGCCAGGGCGAACGTATCTCAAACCCGGGACACAGAGACTCAGGGGTTCGCAACAGGAAACAGCACTTGAACCAGTCGCATCGCTTCATCGGCTGTCGCGATGGTTCCCTCTAGCTGCGCATCTTCAACGGCACGCAGGATTTGATTGAACACTGGGCCAGGCTGGTAGCCGGCAGCGATCAGGTCGCGGCCGGTGACGAGCGGACGCGGGCGCACTGTTTCTTCCGGCATGGCGTCGTAAAGTTCGCGGGCAGATTCCCAATGCTCCAGGTTGCCGCTGCCGGCAAGGCAATCCATGCGGTGCAGGGCGAGATGCTGGTCGAAGGCCGGAAGCCGGAAGAACCGCTTCAACGTCGAGGACTTCATGTGCGGGGCATCGGCGAAGCGCATGTGGTTCTCGATGAGCAAGAGAATCTGGTGCGTCTCGTCGTTGGAGAAGCGGAAGCGGCGGCAAATCTCAGCGCCCATGGCGACGCCCACCTCGACGTGGCCGTCGAAGCGGATGCGGTCTGGCGCGCGGCGGAATGTGGAAGGCTTGCCCACATCGTGCAGCAGCGCTCCCCAAGCCAGGGTCAACGGGCAGCCAGCCTCCAACTGATCGAGCAAGCCCAGCGTATGCACCCAAACGTCGCCTTCGGGATGGTACTGCGGCGGCTGTTCGACGCCCTTCATGCGGGCGATTTCGGGTAAGACTTCCTTGAGCAGGCCCGTGGCATCGAGCAATTCGAACGCTCGCCGCGCTTGGCCCTCGGTGAGCATCTTGGTCAGCTCGTCGCGCACCCGCTCGCGGCTGACAGCGGCTGTCTTGGCAGCGAGGCGGCGCATGGCGGTTGCTGTCCCCGCGTCAAGCTCGAAGCCGAAGCGGGCGGCAAAGCGCACACCGCGCATCATGCGCAGATGATCCTCCTCGAATCGCTCGCCCGGCTGGCCGATGGCGCGCACGACCCCCGCATCCAGGTCCGCCAGCCCGCCTACATGGTCGATCACCGCTGGGTGCCCCACCCTCGACCCGTGTTTGTCTTTGTGGCCAGGGTGGGTTCCCTCATCCACCTCACGACCGAGCATTTTGTCCGGGTCAAGCAGCAACCCATTGATGGTGAAGTCGCGGCGGCGAACATCCTCCTCGGCGCTGGCCGTGTACCGCACCGCATCCGGATGGCGTCCATCGGAATACGCGCCGTCGGAGCGGAAGGTCGCCACCTCGGTGGTCACGTAGCCATCTTCGTCTCCATCTGCGACGAGGACGACGCCAAAGTGCGCCCCCACGGCAAAGGTGCGCGGGAAGAGATTCAGCACCAGATCGGGCGTGGCAGAGGTGGCTACGTCGTAGTCTTTCGGCTCGCGGCCCAGCAGCAAGTCGCGCACGCAGCCGCCGGCCAGATAGGCCTGATGGCCGGCGGCGCGCAGGGCTGCGACCACGTGCAATGCGGCATCGAATTGGCGCGTTTCTGGCAACATGGCTCCTTTGTCTATTGTCGCCCCCTTGAGTCATTTGCGCTTTCACAGAGGAGACATCCGATCAGCCGGGCGAACGTCGGCGGCTGCCTGTGTGATAGCGGATTATGCTATCATTCTGTTTGTGCGCCGAGCAAAGACCGGATACGATTCCTTTGTCATGAACAAAGCGCAACAGGCCACGCTCAACGCCGTATTTCTACGCCCAACCAAAGCGGATATACGCTGGTCCGCGATTGAATCGCTGATCCGCGCCTTGGGTGGCGAGGTAACTGAGCGCGCTGGGAGCCGTGTAGCGGCAAGGCTGAACGGAGTGACTGCCGTCTTTCACCGTCCGCACCCGCGGCCCGAAGCGAAAATGGGCGCGGTCGATGCGGTTCGCCAGTTTCTCGTCAGCGCAGGAGTGAAGCCATGATGGAATACAAGGGTTATTTTGCCGGCCCAATCGATTTCGATCCAGAAGACAAGACGTTTTCCGGAACGGTTGCCGGACTTCGCGATGTGATCCATTTCGAGGGTGGAACCGCCGCCGAGCTGACGCGCGCCTTCCGCGAGAGCATCGACAGCTATCTGGAGCTTTGCGCCGAGACCGGGCAGCAACCCGACCGGCCGTTCAACGGAAAGATTCTGGTGCGCACTGAACCGGAACTGCACCGCAAAGCAGCCCTGCGCGCAGCGGTTGAAGGCGTGAGCCTGAGCCGCTGGATCTCTCGCCAGATCGAAAGCGCGCCGTGATCGTTAAACTGGAACCATGCCCGCAGGCCTGATCCTCGGTATCGAATCCTCATGCGACGAGACCGCTGCTGCGGTTGTCGAGCGCGGAGCGCGCACTCTCTCCTCGGTTGTGGCCTCGCAGATCGCCACCCATGCCCGCTACGGAGGAGTCGTGCCGGAGCTGGCTAGCCGCGAACATTTGCGCGCCATTGTGCCGGTCGTCCGCGCGGCGTTGGCCCAGGCCAACGTCACCCTCGCCGAACTCGATGCCATCGCCGTGACCAGCGGTCCGGGACTTGCCGGGGCGCTGCTTGTGGGGATTACTTACGCAAAGGCGCTGGCCTTCGCGAGCGGCCTGCCGCTCATTGCGGTCAACCACCTGGAAGGGCACATTCATGCGGTGCTGCTGAATGAGCGCGAGTCCACTCAGAACTGTCATCCTGAGCGAGCGCAGCGAGTCGAAGGACCCGCGGGTGTGCCTTCCGATGAGCCGGCTCTGGCGCTGGTTGTCTCCGGCGGTCACACTCACCTCTACCTGGCCAGGCCGGCTGACGGCTGCTGGAGTTACAAGCTGGTGGGGCGCACGGTCGACGACGCCGCCGGCGAAGCCTATGACAAGGTGGCCAAGCTGCTGGGATTCGGCTATCCGGGAGGCCCCTGGATCGACGCTCTGGCTCTGCATGGCAACCCGCAGGCGGTACCGTTTGCGTTTTCGCAGATCAAGACCAAGCTGCATCTGGCCGGCAAGGCTCCCCGAACCAAAGCCGCCCACACTTCTCCCATTGCCGACCTCGATTCGCGGTTTCTTTTTTCATTTTCGGGAATCAAGACGGCCGTGTTGCGCTACGTTGAATTGCATAACCTTCGTTCCGAAGCCGAAGCCCGCCGGGATGCGCTTTTTGCCGGCCATGACGCCCCCGCGCACCCAACTGTCGAAGCCGCTCTGGCAACCTGCGACCCGCAGACGCTCGACCTGATCGCCAGCTTTCAGCACGCGGTAGTTGGCGACCTGATGAAGAAGACCTTTGCCGCCGCCGAAACTCTCGACGCACGGCGCATTTTGGTCACCGGGGGCGTAGCCGCCAATCGCGAACTCCGCGCCCGCTTCACGGTCGAGGCCGCGCGCCGCAACCTCCGCGTAGCTTTTCCCACGCTGGCGCTCTCTACGGATAACGCCGCCATGATTGCCGCCGCCGCCTGGCCGCGGCTGCTGGCCAAGGACTTCGCCGATGACACGCTTTCCGCCGACCCGTCGCTGGCGCTGGGCAGGTGAGGGCGCACCCCAACGCGGGGGCATGTTTTGGTTTAAGTGGTTTAGTCGGCGAAAGATGGCTGCTTGCTCAGAATGGAATCCTTAGGAAAGCAACTTCGGACAAGATCACTCCGCCGCCTCATCACGGAGTTCCGTCAGTAGAAACTCCTCGCTTGACTGTCCGAACCGCGTCACGGTCCGACGACGAATCGTCGCCTGAAACCATTTACCTATCCCTTGCTCGTCCTGTAACCGCTGCAAAAAACTCTCACTCATTGTTGGTGCAACCTTGCCCCGGATCAGGCGACCTGCCCGAGGCTGGAATTCAAAGCGCCCTCCATACGGGATGAGCCCAATCAGCTGTCCGTGCATGACATCCTCTTCCTCGTCGACTTTTGTTTCTTCAAGGCGCACATACGCGCGATCGACAGACGCCTTATCAATCGCAACATCACGAGAATTGTCCACGACGCGTATCGTCGCCTCGGCGCGATGAAGGCAGCCAAAAAAGCTCAAGGCCGACTGAAATACCCGCGGATGGATGGTCTCGATGCTCTTCTCGAACGTCTCGTCTTCTGCGTCGGCAACATCAACCAGCAGGTGCGTGGCCTTTTCTGCCGCCAGCTTGGTCGGCGAATCGAAGAGCGGCTGGCCCTTTACGTCCACTTCCTCAATAAGAAATCCCACCGAACCGTGCAGAAGCCCGGTTAGGTGCAACTCCACTTCACCCTGGTTCTGAATTGGGCCGCGTGCGCCCATCACCGCCGCGTTCGACGTAGCCCACATCTTCACGACCAGGTCCTTAAACCCCGAGATGATTTCTGCTGTAAAGTCCGCTCGGATAGCCGAGCTGCCGATAACAGGCTTGCCCCCGAAATAGAGCGCGGTTGAGGCCAATGTATCAATGCCCTCTTGCAGGCTGGCCAATTGTGCAGAAAGCTCGTCACGACGCGAGGTGAGACCCATCCGTCCAAGGATGTCCTCGCTAGGGAGTCTGCGAAGAAGAGCTTCAATTTGCGCGATCTCGGACGAAAGGGCAGCGGATTTTAGAAAAAATGCCATGTCACACCTCGTCCAATAGCTGAAGTGCGTTTGCGTCGTCCCTTTGCGGATCGAGCCAGACCTTCACCAGACCTTTCCGCAGACTTGTTACCCTCTGATGAGAAAAGAGTCCAGACCAGTATGTCGCTTGATCTATGACAAAAAGCGGTCCTAAGGAAACATCGACAAAATACGGATCGGTCTTGAACTGCGCCTTCGCAGCAAAGGGAGAGAACACTGCCATATTTGATGCAACAAAAGCCTCGTATTTGCGCTGATCGACCAAGTTTGGGGGACGCACGAAGAACGTGACCACATCAATGTCATTGGGACTGCGCCCCTGTGTGAACTCGATATTTTCCACAAAACTCCCATCGAGCCATTGCACCCCGTAAATACCAAGTCCGAGCAGCGCCTGGCGGTGAGCCAAGAATCCGCGCAGGATGTCTTTCCTTTCGCGAGAAGTCCCGAAGCGGACTATCAATTCGGATAAGGTCGTCTCGTATGGCGACGCCCCCGCAATCTGCGCCGGATCAGCACCAACGTACGGTGGCAGAACTCCAGACCCCGTGAAAGGAGGAATTGCCGCTGGAACAAGTGGGTTTACACCTGGGGTGGACATTTCGCGCCAAGTATATCTGCCCCAACTGAGTTTTCACAGGAAAATCCACCGCGCCTAGTCCCGCAGCTACTACACGCAACCCATCGCCAGTCGCACGAGGTCGGCCAATCGGCAGATCTGCGCATTGGTCACTGGCCGATGGCCCTGGACCCGCCCATCCATATCCGCTCGCCTCACGGTGCAGATGTTGTCTGCCTGCGCCACACAATCCTCTCGAAGCCCCGTCTCGCCTGCCCGCAAAAACAGGTCAGCCGGACGGGACTTATGGATGGAAGTGGAGAGCGGAACCACCAGAACAGTGTTCGACCTCGGATGACAGTTGCGTCCGTCGGCAGACACCACGACAACCGGCCTTCGTCCTTTGTCGGGCGGGTCGGTGGGGAACCGGGTCCACCAAATCTCCCCTCGTCGCGGATAAAGCCCCTCCGGCGTGGTCACAGCTTAGCCTCAGCGGATTCAAGATCAACCAAAATGCCGGGCCCAGCCATCTCCGCCCATTCTTGCTGCTCGGCCAGTTCTTCGTCTGAAGCCGTGTCGTAATACTCCTTGTAAGCCGCATCGATCCGCTGGCGTTTCGCCTCAACGGTAAGCTCCCCGAGCAGCAAATCGAGCGCCTCGGAGTCTGATCCGGCGTTGCGCCGCATCCGGGTTTCGCCCAGAAACGCCAACGACTCAGGTGTCAGAGTGAAGCTCTTTTTTATCTTACGAGTTGTCGCCTGCATTGTCATACTCATTATCGTACTCCTAATCCGCATAGAAACGCTACCCGAGTTTCCTTCGGCGTTCTCGCCGGGCGGAGCCAGACGTGGGTCAATTAGAGAGTGGTTTCTCCTCATGGCTTGACAGGGTATGGAGAAACCCGAAGTCTTGGATAAAATTCGCGGAGAACGTCCCTCCACGGCTAAAGCCGGCATTGATTCGGTTGGCTTTATGCGTGGGTTGAAACCCACGCCTCTCTCCGGACTGAGTCTTTTCGCAGCCTGTGAAGCCCCGGCCAACCGGCTACTGTTTCTTCAGCACGGCGGCCGCCTTTTCGTCACTGAGGATGGCGCTCTCAAGCTGGCGGAAGGCTGCCGCTTTGCCGGGCGGAAGCTCCACCTGGCGTACGACGAATTCCCGCTCATAGTGTAGAGTGTTGCCTTTGGCCGAGACCGATGAGTGGTAGCTGGCAAAGTCGAGGTCGAGGCTGACAGGATCGGGCGTCTCATCGACGACGTAGCCGGGCGGCAGGGCGATATCGAAGCTGTCGCGCCAGCGGCCGGTGGCGTTCATATCGATGGGATAGATGCGCGGCTTGTCGTCGAAGAACTGGGCGTGAGAGCCGACGACGCGAGGCCGAACCAGCAACAGCGGACCGGCAACGTGGGCATATTGATGGGCTGTAACCTTGAAATGGAATTCAAGAGGCTTGTCGAGAGCCGAGGGCTGGATAAACTGAAACGCGTCGAGGGTGACGCCGGGCAGGGTCTCGGCGATGTAATGTTCCCACTCTTCGCGCTGCTCCTTGGCATCGGTCTCCTTGAGGAAGCTGCGGAATTCCGCGCCCTCCGGGCCGGTATGGGAGGTGTCGACGGAACCGGACAGTGTGCCGTCGGCCGATAGCGTGAAGGAACCCTTCTGTTCGGTGCCGTTGGCATCGGGGTCAAGCACGGGCAGGGCTATGATCTGACTGGCGGAGCCGGCGACGAGGGTTCCGTAGCCGCCTTGCAGGTAGGAGGGCAGATTCCCGATCGGCGTGCGTTCATTGGTGGGGTCGAAGATGAGATAGCGCTTGCCGTCCTTTGCCTTGACGACGGCCTTGATGCGCGGGTCCTGCACTTCCGCCGGAATCTCGATGGCGGTAATCATGTGGTCGCCCTCCAGGGAGGGTTCGTCTGGATCGACGACGCCGCGGTGAACATCGACGGGCATATAGACGGCGTGGATGCCAATGGCCTGGAGCATGGAGATAGTGAGTGTGGTTTTGTCTTTGCAGTCGCCGTAGCGGTTTCGGAAGATATCACTGGCGTGATTGGCCTGAAGGCCGCCTATACCGCGCTCGACGATAAAGTAGCGGATGTTCTTTTGCACATAATCGGCGACACGGCTGAGCTTCGCGTAGAAATCGGGCGCGCCGGCTGCCAATTCCTGGGCCTTGGCGGTTATCTCAGGAGTGGGGTCGGGACGATTGGCCTCCAGCGTGGTGAACCACTGTCCAATAGCTCGCCATTGATTGTCTTTTCCTTCGACTGCGGCATCGCCCCATTGGACGGCCATGCGCGCAGCCAAGGCCGCCAATTCCGGAGCGGAGTGCACATCGCGAAGAATGAGGGCGTGCGAATCCTTGACCTCCCAGCGCCAGTGGTTGGGCTCAACTTCAACCGGCTTTACGGGCTGGTAATTGTGCCACGCCTCGGTGTGGGCTCGACCGGCGGGCAGATCCACTTCCAGCGCCTGGAAGACCACTGGGATGCCAGTCTGAATCTGCCAGTCCTTTTCATGAATATAGGGCTCGAGCAATTCCTCGGACTCGCAGATCTCTACCGCGCCTACATCGACCGCGGGAGGGTGAGCGATGCGGGCCTTCTCTGTTGAGAGCATGACGGGGACCGAGGTATCGCCTTCTTCAACGAAATCTGTATCTTGCGCCTGGTATTGCTTCTCGTCGGCGGCGATGGTCCAGACGCGAAAGTAGTTGATCTTCTCATCCGCGGAGTAGGCGACCTCACAGGTATTGTGTCGGCCTTGCGGCTTGAGGATGCGGATGGCCTCGCGCTCGCGCTCGACGGCGCGGCCCTGCGCGTCGACGGTTTCGACGTACTCGTCGAAGAGAACCACCGAGGCGGCATCCTTGTCATAATCGGGCGTGTGTGTCTTGGCGGCATCCAGGCCCCACTGCGGGACCGGTTGATTGTTTTTGCCAAATATGTTGGCGTGTGCCGGGTTGCAGGCCAGCACCAACAGAGCCGTTGCCAGGACGTTTGAGAGAACGATAGAAGAGATACGCATAATCAGTTTCCTTTTCCTGCTGTAGCGCGGGTGAGCACAATTTGCTGCTGATCCGCAGTGGCGACCTTTAAATAGAAGTCGTGCAGATCGTTATACGCCTTGGGTTCGAGCAAAGCAAAACCCCTGGCAAATGTGCGGAAGACCTCAACCGAGCCGCTACCGACGCCAGAGTTGATCTTTAGCGCGGCAAAGCCGGGCCAGGAGACATCGGCGGTCTTTGGGACGCTTTCGACGTTGAATCCAGACGGCAGGTGGTAAGTCACGTCATCTTGCTCCATGAGAGCGTAATGGAGATCGACGAGAATCGTACGCTTATCCTGGGCAACGAAGGGGTGCTTGGCCTGGGATTCGAAGAAGAGGCCGGGAAGAAAGAAATGCCTTCCGGTGGCAGTGGCGAGGCTGCCAGACACATTAACGATGGCCATGAGGTTGACGTTGTAATCGTCAAGGGAAATGAAGTGGTCGAAGTCGGCCTGCACCCCATCGGGCAGGTATGCGCGGATGTACTCGTTGAATTGCTTCTTGACCTCCTCCGGGTCGTTCTTGAGGGCTAACTGTCTCCAGTAAAGCGCGTCCGGACCCGTCATGACAATCCGCGCGCTTCCCTTGACGCTTCCCTGCTCATCGATGGTGAGGTCTGCAATGCGCTGATTGACGGCCGTCTTGTAAGTGCCGGCGGGAGTCATGGCAACCACGGCTCCCTTCTCGGAAGCGCGGAGCCCGTACGCGATTGTGTGCTTCCAATGGAGACGGCCGTAGGGGCACATCTTCTGGCCGGGATCGAGATAGACGTCTTTGCCGTCGATGACGACAACGGCAATGTAGTCATCCAACTGCTTTGTCGATAGATAGCCGGCGTCGAAGATGGCCCGGTTGCGATTGACTACCTGCATGGGCCATGCCTTCAAATCGGCAGCGCGAGCCAGGGCAACATAGAGCAGCGCAATTTCATCGTCATAGCCGCTCTGCTGCTTCCAGACATCCTCGGCATTGTGGATGTCTTTGAGCTTTTCCTTCTTGCGCTCGACTTTGGACTTTTGGCGGCTGAAGCTCGTGTTGTCAAGCTTCTGAACGGCGGCATAGATCTTCTGTGCCTTTTGCTCCTCGGTGTCGGTGGGCGCAACGATGTCGGCAACGGCTTTCTTGAGTCCACGCGATGGATTGGCGAAGTCATTAGACTCCTGAGCCCACAACTTTCCGGCCTTCGACCAGAACTCATCGTCCGAGCGCGCATTGGTGTAATAGAACTCGACGCTCCACTTGATGTCGTTGATGGGCGGCATCCAATCTTCATTCGGTGCGGCCGGAGTATCGGTGATGTCAAGGTTGTACAAATCCTTGCCCTTTTCGTAGTCCACCTTTTCGCCGGAGCCCACGCGAGCGTTGCACATGATCCGGTCGAGTATCTGGCCATGGTTATCGGTAACATAGCCACCGCTCGAATGATCGGGATGAAAGCTGAAATGGGACTTGCGGACGAAATAGTCCTGCTGAATACTCCAGGTGGGTTCGGAGATGCGGAAAAAAGGCAGGCCTATCTTCAGGCGATATTCAAGAATGCTTCCCACTTCGACATTGGGCAAGGTAAAGGTGACGGTGTTGCGCTGGTAGTCCTTGGACTTCACGTCCATGAGGTCGGTGGGCTTGGCAGTCAAGGGAATGACGGTGCCGTCAGCATGTATGGTGCGGCCCTCGATGTCGGTGACGCTGTCGATGCCCTGCATGTAGGGAATCTGCACGGTGGCCAGCTCCATTCCCTTCTCGGTCAGCACCTTGATGCGCTCATAGTAACTACGGATGTGCGTGTTATCGTCGGTGACATCTTCGCGGTATAGATAGACGGCGGCCGCGCCCGGAGCCTTGGGATCGGCGGTCATCTTGAGTTCTTCGGCGGTCGGCTCCTGGAATTGTGCGTAGAGCGCGGCCGGTGAGGCGGCACAAATGAGCAGAATCGAATTGCGCAGCCAAAAGCCGAGTTGCATGACGCCGCTGCCCGTGGTCAGGAAACGGCTCTTTCGCGAGGAGACCATCAGTTCCCCTTTCCCGCGGGAGTCGCGGTGAGCACCAGTTGCTGCTGATCGGCTGCGGCGACCTTCTGGTAGAAGCCACGGAGGTCCTGGTATTGCTCGGGCTTGACGAGGGTAAAGGCGCGCGAGAGCAAACGGCCGATTGTGATTTGTCCGGGGTCGGTCTTGCTCCTGCCGACAAGGACGGCATAGCCCACCCACGGGATCTTTGCGTCTTGAGGCGCTCCTTCGACTGTGAACCCTGTGGGCAAGTGGTAGACGATCTGGTCGGTAACCACTTCGCCGAATTGCATATCGACGGGCTCGAACCTCTTGGCTTGATCGACAAACGGGTGCGCCCCGCGCGTCTCGAAGAAGAAGCCGGGTAGCAGGAGGCGCTTGGAAGTTGCGACGCCGAGGTTGCCTTTTGCGTTGACAACAGCCAGGAGGGGCACATCGGGATCGTCGAGACCTGTGAAGCCGTCTATGTGGGCCTCGATGCCATCGGGGACTGTGGATTCAAGCCAGCGGTCAAACTGCTTCTTGACCTCTGTCTCGTCGTTTCTGAAGGCTGCCTGCCGCCAGTGGAGAGCCTGTTGGCCGGCCATGGCAAAGTGGAAGGAGCCGGTGACGGCGCCGTGTTCGTCCAAGGTGAGGTCGCCGTTGCGCAGCAGGGTATTGGCGGTGTAGGTGTCAGGCGGAGAACCGGCGGCAGAGTTGCCGTCCCTGCTCTGGCGGATGCCGGTGGCGCCTTCGTGCTTCCAATGCACGGTTTGGAAGGGACACATCTTCTGGCCGGGATCGAGGAGGATCTCTTTGCCGCCGGTGCTGAGGACAACGAGGACGTCGTCGAGCTGGTCGGCGCTGAGGTAGCTGGGATCGAAGATGCCTTCGTCGCGATTGACCACCTTCATGGCGACGGCGTTGAGGCCTGCGGCGCGCAGCATGGCGATGTAGAGCAGGGCGATGTCGTTGCCCGAGCCGCTCTTCTGCGACCAGGTGTCCTCGGCGCGCTTGGCGGCTTTCAAGTTGAGCTGCTTGAGTTCGGATTCGCTCTTCTTGCGGGAGAAGTCCGTGTTGTCAAGGCCCTGCACGGCCTTGTAGAGCTTCTTTGCCTTGTCCAGTTCGCTGTCGCCGGGGGCGACGAGACCTTCCACTGCCTGACGGATGGGCTTGGAGGGTTCAGCGAAATGGTCCATGTCCCTGGACCACCGCTTGGACTCGGTTTGCCAGAAGTCGACGCTGTTGTTTGCATCCTTGTAATAGAAGTTCACGTGGTAGCGAAAGCTGCGAGCCGGCGGCATCCACTCTTCGTCGGGATCGGGAGGAACATCTTTGAGGTCAACAACGTAGTGCCCAAAGTTGTCGGTCTTTACGCTGGCCCCTTCAGGAAGCCGCGAAGTCCACAGAAGGAAAGTAGCCAGCTTGCCATCTTTATCCATCGCATACTGGACGATTGAAGTCTTCAAGGTCTGTGAATACATGGCCAGCGGCTTGAAGGAATAGTGCGCCTGGTGGACGAAGTAGGGCTGCTGAATCTGCCAGTGCGGAGACGACACCCATTCGTCGTCGAAGTGAATCTGGTAGCTGTATTCGAGAATGCTGCCGACCTCGACGCTGGGCAGGTTGAAGGCCTTCTGATCGAACTCCAGCTTCTCGCCGTCCTTGGCGGTTTTCTTGACGATTAACAGGTCATCCGGCTTGCCGGTGAGCGGAACGACGGTGCCGTCGGCGTGAATGGTGCGGGCTTTGATGTCCTGGATTTTGTAGTTTCCCCGTTCGTACGGAATCTCGACGGTTGCCAGATCCATGCCCTTCTCCGTGAGCACCTTGATGCGCGCGTAAAAGCTCATGTAGTGGAGCTGATCGTCGGCGATTGCCTCGACGTTGAGATAGACGGCTGCCGCGCCCGGAGCTTTGGGATCGGCGGTCATCTTGAGTTCTTCGGCGGTAGGCTCCTGGAACTGTGCGTAGAGCGCGGCCGGTGAGGCGACGGAAAAGAGCAAAAGCGAAAAACGTAGCCACTGGCGAAGTTGCGCAAATCCGGTTGGGGCCGAGGCAGGATAGAGCATGCAAGCAAATTTCATCAGTTCCCCTTTCCATCTGGGTCGCGGGTGAGTACGAGTTGCTGCTGATCCGCTGTGGCGACCTTCTGGTAGAAGCCGCGCAGGTCCTGGTACTCTTCGGGCGTGGCCACCGTGAAGACGCGAGCGAGCGTGCGCCCGATGGTGACAGTGCCGGGCGATGAGGTGGTTTTGCTCATGAGCACCGCATGGTCCTTCCAGCCAATCGTCGAATCCTGCGGCGCGCCTTCGATGGTGAGGCCGGGAGGCAAGCGATAAGCGACCTGATCCGTGATTTGCTCTCCATAGTGCATATCCACGACTTCGAGGCGCTGTTCCTGGTCGATAAACGGATGCGCGCCGCGGGTTTCAAAGAAGTAGCCGGGGAGCATGAGACGCTTCGACGTTGCAGCGCCGAGAACACCTTGCGCTTTGACGAATGCGATGAGGTTGACGTCGGGATCGTCCAGGCCAGCGAAGTGATCGATGTGGGCCTCGACGCCGTCGGGAGCGATTGATTCCAGCCAGTGGTCGAATTGCTTTTTGACCTCGTCCTCGTCATTCCTCAAGGCTCTCTGCCGCCAGTCCATGGCTTCCTGGCCGGTCATGATGAAGCGGAAGGCGCCAGCGATGCCGCCGTGCTCATCCACAGCGACGTCGCCGACGCGCAGCAGGGAGTTTGGCTTGTAGGCCTGAAACGGAGTGGTGGTGGCGTAGTGGCCATCTGGGCTCTGGCGGGCGCCGCTGGCTCCGGAATGGCTCCAATGCAAGGTCTGAAAGGGGCACATCTTCTCGCCGGGGTCCAGCAGGATTTCCTGTCCCCCGGTGACGAGGATAACAACGTCGTCATCGAGCTGGTCGAAGTTGAGATATCCGACTGCAAATATGCCCTTGGAACGGTCGACGATCTTCATGTCGTACGCGGTGAGGCCGGCAGCGCGAAGCATGGCCAGGTAGAGCAGGGCAATGTCCTGGCTGGAGCCGCTCTTCTGCGCCCAGGTGTCTTCTGCCCGCTTGGCGGCCTTCAGCTTGAGCTGTTTCATCTCCGCTTCACTCTTATGGCGGGAGAATTCGGTGTTATCGAGAACCTGCACGGCTTTGTAGAGCTTCTTCGCTTTATCGAGGTCGCTGTCGGAGGGGGCGATCAAGCCGCTGACCACTTCGCGAATCGATTTGGTTGGCTCGGCGAAATGATCGACATCCTTTGACCAGAGCTTGGTCTCGGAGACCCAGAAATCCTGGTTGTTTGACGCAAATTTGTAGTAGAACCGCACCTGATAGAGCAAGCTGTCGATGGGCGGCATCCACTCCTCTCGCGGGGCCGCGGGAATGTCGTTCAGGTCGAGGCTATAGCGGCCGAATCCGTCGGTCTTGAGCTCAATGCCGGGCGGAAGCTGGGTCCACCAGAGGAGCGTGTTGAGAGTTCTGCCACGCGCATCCGTCAGATAGCTAGCGGTGCCGTAGATAGAGCCTCTCAGGAACCCCTTGAATGGCGTGAACGCGTAGTGGGACCTGTGGACGAAATATGGCTTCTGTAGTTCCCAGGATGGAGAAGAGAAGAAGTGTTCGTCGTAACGCAATTCGTATCGATACTCAAGGATGCTGCCGACCTCAACGCTGGGCAAGTTGAATACCTTGCGGTCGACCTCGAGTTCGCCGTTCTTCGACACCTGCTTGACGATCAGCAATTCGTCAGGCTTGCCAACAAGCGGAATGACCGTTCCGTCAGAGTGAATGGTGCGGGCCTTGATATCGGTGATTCGGGAGAAATGGGTGTTTCGGGAGAACCCGGAGAGATAGGGAATCTCGACCGTGGCTAACTCCTTGCCTTTCTCCTCGAGCACCTTGATGCGCGCGTATACGCTCATCGTGTGGGATAGGTCGTCGGCGATTTCCTCGACGTTGAGATAGACGGCGGCTGCGCCCGGCGCTTTGGGGTCGGCGGTCATCTTGAGTTCTTCGGCGGTGGGCTCCTGAAACTGCGCATGAACGATGGACGGCGAGGCGATGGCCAGAAGCAGGAATGCACAGCACAGCCAGCGATGAAAACGCACGACGCCGACCTTGGGAAATGCAGTAAGAATGCGGGTCGCGGAGATCATCAGTTTCCTTTCGGCGCTGGAGCAACGGCGAGAACCAACTGCTGCTGGTCGGAGGCTGCGACTTTTTGGTAGAAGCCGCGCAGGTCCTGGTACTCTTCGGGCTTGGCAAGCGTAAAGGCACGAGCAAACTGGCGGGCTATAGTGATTTGGCCAGGCCCAGCGACAGTTTTGTTCACAAACACAGCATGTTCCGGCCAGGTAATCTTCGCGTCTTGCGGCGCGCCTTCCACCGAGAAGCCGGCGGGCAGATGATAGACAACCTGGTCGGTGACAACTTCGCCGTACTGCATATCGACGGACTCCTGGCGCTTCTCCTGAGCTACAAAAGGATGCGCGCCGCGGGTTTCAAAGAAAAAACCGGGGAGCATGAGGCGTTTCGAGGTTGCGGCTCCCAGGTTACCCTGCACCTTGACGATGGCAACCAGCTTCGCGTACGGGTCGTCGAGCCCGGAAAGGCTGTCGACATGCGCATCGACTCCGTCGGGGACGAGGGACTCGAGCGAATGGTCGAACTGCTTTTTAACCTCTTCCGGGTCGTTCCTCAGGGCGATTTGACGCCAGTGAAGAGCTTCCTGGCCGATCATTTCAATGCGAAGACTGCCGGTTACCGCGCCGTGAGCGTCAAGGGTGATGTCGCCGGCGCGAAAGGCCTTATTGTCGGGATATGCCTGGAAGGGCGACGTGTCGCCCACCTGGCCGCTTGCGGTTTGGCGCAGGCCGCCAGCGTCTGAGTGCTTCCAATTCACAAGCTGGAACGGACACATCTTTTCGCCGGGGTCGAGATAGATTTCTTTGCCGCCGGTGCTCAAAACCACCAGGGTGTCGTCGAGCTGGCCAAGGGTGAGGTAGGCGGGATCGAAGATGCCCTGGTTGCGCGCGACTACCTTGAATGCGTACGCAGTGAGGCCCGCGGCGCGCAGCATGGCTAGATAGAGCTGGGCAATGTCTTCGCTGGAACCGCTCTTCTGTTCCCAGGTATCGTCTGCGTGCTTGGCCGTCTTTAACTTGAGCTGTTTCATCTCCGCATCGCTCTTGTGGCGGGAATAATCGGTATTATCGAGAGCCTGCACCGCTTTATAGAGCTTCTTCGCTTTGTCCAATTCGCTGTCAGTGGGTGCGACCAGGCCGGCCACCGCTTCGCGGATGTGCTTGGAAGGTTCCGAGAAGTGGTCCACGTCCTTTGACCAGAGCTTGGCGTCGGTGACCCAGAAATCGGAAGCGCTGCCAGCGCTCTTGTAGTAGAAGACCACCTTGTAAAGGAGGCTCTGGACGGGCGGCATCCACTCTTCGTCCGGCGTGGCGGGAACATCCGTCAGATCCACACTGTAATGCCCGCCGGAGTCGGTCTTGACGGTCACGCCAGGGGGAAGCTTGGGCATCCAGAGGAGGGTGTTGATCGGACGCTCATGTTCGTCTTCGAGGTATGCACTGGTCGCGTTCTGGATACCGGGCATGAATGATTTGAAGGGAGTGAAGGCGTAGTGCGCCCTGCGGACGAAGTAGGGCCGCTGAATCTCCCAGTGCGGAGATGAATAGCGGTTCTCGTCATAGCGCATGTCGTAGCGATATTCAAGGATGCTGCCGACTTCAACACTGGGCAGTGTGAAAACCTTTTGGTCGACCTGCAGTTGTTCACCTGCCTTGGATTTTGTCTTTGAGATCAAGAGATCCGCAGGCTTGCCGGTGAGCGGAATGACGGTGCCGTCGGCATGAATGGTGCGGGCCCTGATGTCGGTGATGGAAGAACCGCCATGCATGTATGGGACCTCGACGGTGGCCAGCTCCTTGCCCTTTTCCGAAAGCACTTTGATGCGCGCGTAAAAGCTCTGGAAGTGGAGTTCGTCGTTGGCGATTTCTTCAACGTTTAGATAGACAGCAGCCGCGCCCGGCGCTTTGGGGTCGGCAGTCATCTTGAGCTCTTCGTCGGTGGGCTGCTGGAACTGGGCAAGCAGCAGAGCCGGCGAGGCCAGGGCGAAAAACAAGAGTGCG
>Ga0302189_10000707_pt1 | contig 29447 bp, 43 predicted proteins | sample II_Bog_E2_2_FD_194551 | JGI IMG/M metagenome (GOLD analysis project Ga0302189, IMG submission 194551) | Peat permafrost microbial communities from Stordalen Mire near Abisko, Sweden - II_Bog_E2_2 | ecosystem: Environmental > Terrestrial > Soil > Wetlands > Peat | place: Sweden: Abisko...
CCGCGACTGGCAACCCTCTAACGGTGACTGACAGCCATGTGTGATCTCAAGAAACTCTTCATCCTTGGTGCGTTGCTCCTCGCCACACCGGCCGCCGCACAGACCTGCCCCACCCGTCCGGTTGGCGACAACTCCAACGCCTGCGCCAGCACGGCGTTTGTAAATCAAAATACCATTAATAGCCTCCCAAATCCGCTGAATATTGGCGGCAACGCCATGACGTTCCCCGGTGCTCCGGCGACGCTGCTTTATAATGGAGGCCCTGGATTTACTCAAACAGGTGTTATTGAGTCTAGTAATTTGCTGCGTCCAATAACGACCGATTTTGTACCTGGGAGTGTCGGTAGTTTTCTCAACATTCTTATGGGAGCGTCGACTGGCAATACCTACGCAGAAATTCAAGCTTATACGGGCGGCGGGGTGAGCGCCGGAAACCTTCTTCTCAATCCCATTGCCGGCAATGTAGGCATTGGACCGGGGGCTACGTCACCTACTGCGGAATTGATGATTGGGCCGCCAACTAATTCAACTACGCAAGGTCTCGCAATCTCACAAACTGGCCCAACCGCAGGGTCTTATGCAACTCCTGTTTATCTGAATCAAACATTTGCCACGTTCGGTGCGGCCGTGACGGGGATAACCCCAATCCTCGCGATGGAGCAAAAGACGCTGACAATTGGAGCAGGGTATTCTGGTACGGAAGCCTTCACACTATCGGTCGGCATCGTCACTAGCGCCGCGACGACGACGACGAGCGACCTTGACGCAATCTCTTCTGGTGTTGATCAAGAGTATACCGGATTAAGCCGACTATACGGCACTACGGCTGCCGTCACAGTCGGAGCGGCCGGATCAGCCCCAGATATGATCGGTTTTGAGATTGGAATGTCCCAGAACAACGCAACAACAAGCGCTGTTCCGCGCCGTTATGGGTTGAATATTGACGATTACGGCATCTATCAAGCAGGAACGCTCGACACGGCAATCTCAGTTCAGTGTGGTGGCGCGAGCACCGGGTGCTGGAAACATCTTATCTCTTTGACTACCGAAGGCGGGACTTTGTTTCATGCCCTCGATCCGTCTGCTGACATAGTATACTCGGAAAGCACGGCGACGATAGCCAATGTGTTGAACTTGGCAAACGTCACTGTGACAGGCGACATTCTCAACTTCCCGCACGTCACGCTGACTGGCGCTGGTACATTGACGCTTAATGGTATGATCAATGTTACCAGTACCTCGCCGGAAATCAATCTTAATATGGCAGCATCGACGCAATCTGCTGCATTCGTCTCAACTATGGCTGGCAACAATAGATGGGACTTTTTACTTGGTAACGGCACTGCGGAAAGCGGTGGCAACGCGGGTTCTGATTATCAGCTAAATGCCTTCAGCGACGCTGGGTCATTTATTGGCGATTGGTTACTAATCCTCCGCTCTAATGGTGCGGCCACATTCGGGTCAACGGTGGCTTCAATCAGCACGACGACGGGCGGCATCATTGATAATGGCGGCCTCGGTGTCGCGGGGTCTGGTTACTTTGGAGGCGTGGTTGCGACGGCCGGTTATGCCATTGCATCCCTGCCTTCGTGTGCAGCGGGAACGAGAGGTGCGCGGGCCTACATCACTAATGGACAGACGACGCCGACGTTCCTCGGAACGGTTTCGACGACGGGAGCGGTGATCGCCCCCGTGTTTTGCAACGGAACGAGTTGGCTCTATGGGATGCTTGATATCCCAGCCAGCGATAATCTCGTCAATATGGAGAGGGCCGTATGATGAAGCGAATTGTGATTCTGACTGCGTTGGTTGCCAGCCCTGCATTTGCACAGCAAATGGCGACTGACCCCATTGCCGTAACCTACGCACAGTTGCTCAGCGAGGCGAACGGCCGTGTCGTGGGACTCTCGGCGGAGGTCGCTAAGAAGGAGCTGATTAACGCTGATTTGCAAAAACAACTTGATGCCATTAAACCAAAGGACAAACCTGATGCCAAGTAAATCCCCATCCCAAGCCCGCCTCATGGCCGCGGCCGCCCACACCAAAGGCGGCTTCGGTGGTGTGTCCGAAAAGGTCGGTAAGGAATTCAACATAGCCGACAAAGGCAAAGGCATGATCAAACTCAAGAAGAAAGGTAAATAACCGTGACCGATGAGGAGCTTCAGATACTCAAAAACATCGCTAGGGACATCGCCCAAATCCGATCGTCCTTGATCCAATCCAACAATGCCGAGGCCGATGCTGAGTCTGAGGTTCCCGAAAAGATTCGCCGATTTGCTATGTACATGCACGACATCCATGACATGCTTAACTTCTACCGCGAAGGCGGCCACGAAGCTCCACCCCATGTCAAAGCAGAAGCTGAGCGATGCGATGACCGCCTTCGCCATTTGTTGGAGGATCTCAACACCGACACCGGCGCATTCGAACGAGTTCGTCAAGAAATGACCCAGCGCTCAGGCAATCGCTGGCCATTGAATCGGCAGTTGCCCAAGACCGGAGAATGAAATGAAACAGGGAACCGCGAATCAACACATTGTCGATGGGGCCAAGGCTGTTGCGCCAAAGTCCAAATCGGTCAGCCTAGCCGCTGTGTCCGACCTTGGTGCGCATCAGGTACGAACCAAATCTGTCAAACTCTACGATGGCCGTGGCTATGAAGCCCCGGTAGCCAATCGCCAGAACCACCCCCGAGGCAGTCAAGGAAAACACTAGGAGAATTACAATGGATATCAACGCACTACTCACTTTGCTTACACTTTCCGAAAAACTCCAGGGCCATCCTCGGCTGTCTGGCATGAAGACTCTTGTTGATGAACAGATCAACAAGATGCAGATCGACTCTGATGAAGAAGTTAAGCGATTGTATGCTGATCGTAAGGCTTATCAAGACAAGATCGCTGCTGAGCAGGCAGCTATCGTGCAGGGTCAGACCGTAACGCAGCGTGCAGTTGGTGCGCATGAACGTGTCGACCAAGTTGAGTTCGACAAGCAGCAAGCCGAACGTGACGCTGCGACCATCTCCGAAGCGGATAAGTTTGCTGCTGACCAGCCCAAGACTGACGCTGAGGCTCGGGTGTTGGCAGAGCAGAATGTTAATCCCGGCACTGGTCCTCGGGCCATTCCCGCCAGTCCCGCTATTGAACCATTCGCCCCGCCGGAAGGCTCATCGAAGTGGCTTGAGGAACGTAATGCGAACTCGACGTTCAACAACAACCCAGTCCCGGCTCCGTATGCTCCTCAGACTGAGTCCCCACTTATAGGCACTCCCGTCTCGTCCAGCACCACTCCTAACAGCACTCCCACCGGTAGGAGAATCTAATGGCGAAAGATATTCTTTCTGAATATGGCCCCGAGTCCAAACCCGGCGACAAGCGAGCTACCTCTGGCGGTGTTAAGGAAGTTAAGGAACTTCCATATTCGCCGCCAGTGGGTCCCAAGAACAAAACCGACGTTGGCGCTAGCGGTACCAACCACGGTTGTTGTGGAACTCAGGGAAAGCACTAAGCTATGACCACCCTCACGGACATTGCGAATCGCGCACTACAGGTCCCCGGCACACGCACGTCCGTAACTGACGCTGAACTTGCTGGAAATCTAACAAACGAGGCTTTGCAACTAAACCTCTGCATGACCAACATTCGCCGGCGCTTGCTGCGAATGGCACCGTGGAATTGTTCAGTCAAAGCAGCGAATCTAGTCTACATCACCTCATCGCCGGGGACCCCTGAGAATACCTCCGCGCCCACGACCCTGTGGCAGCCCGGACAGCCCGTCCCACCGTGGGCCTATGAATACCAATACCCCGTCGACTGTGTTCGCCCTTGTTGGATGATCCCAGCAACCCAAACCGGATTCGCTGGTGGTGTGCCGATCACCACCGCGGTTACTGGGGGAGCGTCCAGCTTCTGGCAAGGTCCCCCAGTCAAATACAAAGTTCAAACCGACACCTTCTACCCAGTAACGGCCGCCGCTGTTGTCAATGGAGGAACTGGTTATGGAGTCGGCGATCTCATCACCCTCCCAGCTGGACCAACGACCAGTCCTCCCATCGGCGCCCCGGTTCAGTTGCTCGTAGCAATGGTGGCCGGGGGAGTTATTACCTCTGCCACCGTTGTAAATACGGTGTATACTGGGGACACCGCTGGATCGCAGGAGGTTATTGGCGGATCGTACTTTGCACAGCAGAGCAATCCGGTGCCGCAAGGATCAACCTCTGGGTCGGGAGTCGGAGCAACCTTCAATCTAACTTACGGCACTCAGGCCCCGCAGCGAGTGATATTAACCAATCAAGAATACGCTACGCTGGTGTATTGCCAAGATGTTGTTGATCCCAATGTAATGGATGATCTATTCCAAGATGCATACGTGAAGTTGGTTGGGGCAACCATTACCATACCTCTAACCGGCGATAAGAAGCTCGCTAACTTCGCTGTGCAGGAAGCTAATCAAACTATTATGCTAGCACGCCAAGCTGATGGCAATGAAGGGCTTACTATTAATGACATCACCCCTGACTGGATACGAATCCGCGGGGTTGACTTTGCTGAACCCTATAGCGGGCCATTCACTGGGTTTGACTGGGGTGGCATGTGGCCCACATTCGGTTAGGAACTGTCCATGGGTGAGATCGTAGCACAGGCATCCTTCAATAGCGGTGAATGGAGCCCAAACCTATACGCACGTGTAGATCTCCAGAAATATCACTCTGGCGCGGCGTTGTTGGAGAATTTCTACATCGACTACCGGGGTGGTGCTAGCACTCGCCCAGGCACTAGATACATACTTCAAGCTTACAAATCCGCCACCGCGGTTCGATTGATTCCCTTCCAGGCTAGCTTCTCAGTCGGTTACGTCCTCGAGTTTGGGGACCATTACATCCGATTCTACTACCAAGGCTCGCCGATCGTCGAGACCGCGATTAACATCACCGCTGCCTCCCAGGCCAATCCGTGTGTTCTAACCATCCCCGGCCACGCCTATTCAGCCAACGACTGGATTTACGTATCCGGTATTGCGGGTATGACACAGCTTAATGGTCGATATTTTAATATACAATCTGTTGCTGGTAACAACATTACTCTTGGCGATTTAAATGGTAACAACATCAATTCTCTAACATACACTGCCTATACCTCTGGCGGTACCTCCCAGCGTATCTACACCATCGCCTCTCCATACGCCGCAGCTGATCTGGCAATGATTAAATTCGCACAGTCAACCAATGAAATGGTTCTGTGTCATCCCAACTATGCCCCCAGGTTGTTAACCGTTGTTACCACAACAAACTGGACTATCACCACTATCGTCTTTGGCTCTACTGCAACTGCACCGGCTGCGCCTAGTGTATCGACTACATTGGCCTCCGGCTCGGTGAATTATTCCTACGCTGTAACTTCGATCGATTCTAATGGTCAAGAATCTAGTCTATCCACACCTGCATCTATGACAGGCAAACAAGACATCCGCACAGTGGCTGGATCAAACAGCATCTCGTGGAGTGCTGTAACAACTGCGGTAGCATATAACGTCTATGAATCGTCAGTTAGCTACTTTGGTGTTGTGCCGAGTGGTGTTAGCTATGGATTCATTGGTACTTGCAAAGGTACACAGTTTATCGACTCCAATATTGGTGCAGACTTCTCGCAGTCACCGCCAGTCGCACAGAACCCATTTGTTGGTAGCGGACTCGGTTATCTAACCATCACTGCTACAGGCACTTATACCACTGTTCCACTCATTTCGTTTTCCGGTGGCTCCCCTAGCATAGGCGCGACAGCTATAGCCAGTCTTGGTGCAATCTCAGTGCCGACCATAACTGGTGCTGGTACCGGATTTGTTATTGGTGATACGGTTAACTTTGGCAATGGTTTAGTGCTAACTGTGCTTACTATTAGCGGCGGCACAATCACTTCATGGGCTATTGCTAATGCCGGATCTATTACCTCCGGCTCAACGCCTAGTAATCCAATAGTTCAAATCTCAACATCTGGGGCTGGCACGGGAGCCACGGCTACCGTTACTTGGGGTGTGACACAGGGTATCGTGCTAACTCAAGGCGCTGGGTATAGTTCAGCGCCAACTCCGGTGTTTTCCGCCGGTGCAGCCGCAGCGACTGCCACGCTCACAGCGACCTCTAATGGCAACCCTACAGTTCCGAGCTTTTTTCAGCAGCGACTTGTATTGGCTGCACCTCTTGGTGCTCCCCAAACATTCTACATGTCTCAGCCCGGATCGTACTTCAACTTCAACGTCACCGATCCGGTTGTTGCTAGCAATGCCATTACCGAGACGTTGGTATCTGGGGTGTTGAACACAATTAAGTCTATTGTGTCCTCCACAGCTGGTATGCTAGTGCTGACCGATAAATCCACTTGGCTTATCAATGGCGGCTCATCGGGATCTGCTGTGTCGCCCACTGCCATCGTCGCCAATGTACAGTCCAATGTTGGCACTAGCGATGTGCCGCCTATTGTAGCCAACTATGATGTACTGTTTGTGCAGTCCAAGGGCTCGGCGGTTCGGGACTTGACCTACAATATCTACTTCAATGTCTTCACCGGTACCGACATCTCAGTCACAGCCTCTCACCTATTCTTCGGCTACACCATCACTGGCTGGGCGTGGGCCGAGTCGCCATTCTATGTGGCTTGGGCCACGCGTAGTGATGGGTTGATGCTAACCTTAACGTTCTTGAAAGAGCAAGAGTTTGTTGGCTGGTCGCACCAGGTTACGCAAGGTACATACCAGTCAGTCTGCACCGTAACCGAGGCCACCTCGGATGCTGGTAATGTTGATGCTGTATATACCTGTATACAGCGTGTGGTTAATGGCCACACAGTTCAATATATCGAACGCAACGACGACCGCGCCTTGGTCGACGGACTGGCTGGAGCTTGGTGCGTGGATGCTGGGTTGCAATACAACGGCGCCGCAACCTTAAGCTTTCAAGGCGCTGAACAACTCAATGCTTGCACAGTCACCGGGCTGGCTACCGATAATCTCGGCAACATCACAATCATCACGCCGTTCGTCATGCCTATTGGAGGGCAGTTTACCTTACCTGCGCCGATACCTGTTGGTGCAACTGGCTATACCGTGGTTACGATCGGTCTGGGCTACACTTGCAAACTCCAAACTCTAGCGATCGACACCAGCCGCACCCAGATCCAGGGCAAGCTCAAGAAGATCGACCCTGTGGTGGTCAGGGTGGCAAATACCCTCGGGCTCAAGGTTGGTAATGACTTCAATCATCTAACCAACATGAAAGATCTTGTGCAAGGTAATGTTAACTCAATGCTCACTGGGCAGCAGTCGCAAGTTGTAAATGGATTGTACACCGGGGATGCACGTATTTATATGGACCCAACCTACACGGTTCCGGGGCAGTATTGTATTGAACAAGCTAATCCCTATCCCGCAACTATTCTTGGTGTGTTCCCAACTCTAATAACCGAGGATGATCCATGAACGCGCGGATGGAGGCGATTAGTTTAGTTAGATTGCAAAGCTTGGTCCAGGGCTGGACTGGTGCAGCTGCTTTGATCGCGGCCTCAAGGTTGGCCGATCCGTTACTTGAGGCTAGACTTGGCGATGAACTGCTTGGGTTTATTGGGTTTGTCCCAACCTCAACCCTATCCGATTCAGCCTACGTTTGGGTCCACACCACCGAAGCCACCAGCAATCATCGATTGGCGGTGGCTCGATTGGCCCGGCGCTGGGTACCGGCATTTCATTATCGATACCCCGAACTCTTTGGCCATTGCACGGGCCATCCCAGTAGCATGGCTTGGTTGAAATCGCTTGGCGCACAGTTCGGTCCAGTCGAACTGGGTCTAATTAAATTCACCATCGAGGTACAACATGAGTAGTCCTAGTGCAATCGCTGGCGTCACTGAAGGCGCTACCGGTGCCGGATCGCTGCTGTCCGCATTCGGCTCGCTATCGTCTGGTAGTGCTAATCAGTCAATGTACAACTATCAGTCTGGTATAGCAAATCTTAATCAACAAATTGATCTGCAGAATGCTACATTTGCCACTCAGCAAGGTGAGCAACAGGCTCAGCAGGCTGGGCTCAAACAAGCTACACAAATGGGCCAGATCAAGGTTTCCCAGGCCTCCAGCGGATTTGATGTAAACTCAGGGTCTAATAAACAAGTCCAAGACAGCCAACGACACCTAAATCAGCTCGATACCGATGTGATCAGATCTAACGCAGCTAGAACGGCCTATGGCTACACTGAACAAGCCACTGTTGCCGGGGCGCAGGCTCAATTATATTCCCAGGCCGGAGCCAATGCTATGTCTGCTGGTGAGATTGGGGCTGCGTCATCTATTCTTGGTGGCGTTAGTTCTGTGTCTAGCGAATGGCTTAAGTACAATCAGGTAGCAAGTTAATGGCTAGCCAAGTCCCCTACAGCGGCACTATGGATGTTGCTCCGCAGCTAAACCCGCTGCCGCAAGTTCATGTTGATACTCCTATTGCAGCCTTTGGTGGTGCTACGGCCGGGGCCATCACCCATATGGGCGAGGTGGTGCAGGGCGCAGGCAAGGAATTATTCGACCGCGCCTACGCGATGCAAGAGCTTAATGAAGGCATGAAGTCTGATGCAGCCTCGGCTGATGCCTTTATGAAGATGAACGAACGCTATTTGCAGTTTGATCAGCTTAGGGGTCAAGAAAGGATTGACGGGTTTAAACAGTATCAAACTGATATGGATAAGATTAGGGACGACGGAGCTAATGGACTAAGCCCAGTCGGTACGCGAGCATATCTTAGTGACACTCGACGCGCTCAATCCATGATGATCTGGCATGGTAGTTTGTTAGCTAGACAGGGGATGGATGAGGCTGAGAAGCAAGCTAGCCTAGGTAAAATTGATGCGTCTGGGAACCTGTTAGCAACTGTAAATGTTACTGACGGACCAAACTTCGATAATATAGTTAATACTATTAAACAAACTGCCGCGAATCACGTACATGATTTAACTGGGTTTGCTCCAGGCACACCGGATAATGACAATCTTGCTGCACCTTATCTGTCCAAGCAAATCGCTAAAGTAGCCATCTCCCGCAGCAACGCCGACCCGGCCGATGGCAAGGCGTTCTTCAAGAAGATGACTTCGGAAGGGTTGTTGCAGCCTGCCGATGCGGATATTATCCAAGGCCGCATCGACTCGGCGGTGTTGAATAAAACCGCCAGCACAATTGCGCACACTGTCAACGTTGGCACAGACACTGACACCAAGCCTGCCGCTATCGCCGCTAAGGCTAGGGGTGCTGCGGCTAAGGCCGATCCCGGCAACGGTGAGCTTGCCGACAATGCTGAGCAGCGCGCTGTTACTCTCTGGAACACCCGCCAACAGGTTGATTTCAAATCTGAGCAAATGGCTCGCTCGTCGTTGCTACAGACTATCGACGGGACTAATAGCAAAGATGGCAAGGTCCCGGTTTCCATTGAGGCGGCTGAGGCAGCGAATCCGGACTTCAAGGGCCATTACCTTGAGCTATCCCCTGAGTCGCAGTCCGTGGTGCTGCAACAGATCCGCAAGAACCAGTCTGTCGGTGGAGTGGTACATAATCAGCAAGGCGACTTGCAGTATTACAAGTTGATGCAGATTGGAATCAATCGAGATGCCGGATCAACTCCGGATGAGTTAAATGATCTCGCCAATGCCGATCTGCTAAGCCCTAACTTCAGTTCGCTGACTCGTGAACAGCGTCAGGGATTGTTGAAGGTTCAAGGCGAGGTCATCAACGGGCAGATACAAAACCCCAACATGACCCATGCGCTGACGCTGGGGTCGGTGCAGCAGATGCTGACGGATAACGGAATTGACAAGAAGTCTAACCCTGACGAATACAACAAGTTTCAAACTGCCTATCATGATGCTATTGTTGCTTATGGTCTTGGCGCTGAACGGTCGGTCAAGAACGACAAGGAGTTGACTGAGATTGCGCAGGGCTTAATTAATAAAAACGCTGGCGCTTGGTTCAGTGGACTGCGTGAGATTAACACCAAACAGCCGTTCGATTCAATGATCGAGTTCAGTCCGCAAGCCAAGAAGGTGGGCACAACAGCATTTAGACAGCAATACAACCGCGACCCGAACTTTGATAGCGAAGCGGATAGCAAGCTGGTCAACGATCTAGCAATGCGAATGATCTATATGAAATACGGCCAAGCCTCGCAGCCAGTCAAACCCAAGTCCACTGAGAGGGTTCCCCAGTGAACAAGCTAACTCCGATGGATCCTGGGGCCGACTTTGATCCAACGATTGATCCGTATTATGTTGGGTCGGATGACGTTGCAAGGGGCTTGGCGAGTTTTCGCAGCGAGACTGCGAATCAAATTAATCGGGGACTGGATGCGAATCCCGATGATGCCGCTGAGGCAACTGATCTGTCTAGTATCACAGGTGCTCCAGCGCCTTGGACCTTAAGCAACCTTGACCAGCAGAAGGATCAGATTAAGAAATTCGCTGCCCAGCAATTGGTGTTGAACAATCCAGATTTAGTAACCTATCTGCAATCCCATCCGATGGCAGCGTCAGTGTCCAATGACGACTGGGGGAACCTAGATAAGTATACTCGTTCATTGGCTGTAACAAAAAACTGGATGGAAGAGTTAAGCGACACACTTAGTGCGCCATTCGCCGGTACCAGCGAGGGAATGTGGGAAGGAATTAAATCTGGTTGGGGCGATGCTCCACTAGGGCAGGAAGCTGGTGAAGCTGCCTCAAAGTCTTTCAATCCCGAGACCCAACGACTTGCTTGGGCCACGTCATCGGCTGGGTGGTTGGTGCTGGAGGCGCTGGAACGAGCGGCGTCGGCTGGTATGGGCGCTGTGGCTGGTGCTGCGACTGGCGCTGCTAAGCAAGCCGGTACAGCGATCGGCGGTGAGCAACTGGGCCGTGAAGCCGAAGCCATGACCCAATGGGCTATGATGCGGGGAGATATTCCGCTGCATGCGCCAGAGGCTGGGGCTGAACCTGTTAATCCATTGCTTGATCCCGCTAAGCATGAAGCATTTATACAGTTTCAAGAAGCTTATAATGCCGCTAAGCCATGGACTGATAATGGTCTTGAACCACCAAATGGAGTGCATCCGCTGATTGATCGGGCCAAGGCCGAGGTCAATGCGGCAGTGGTAGATAGAATTGAGGCTGACCTTGAGAATGCACAGGCTTCAGCTACTCATGGACGTAGTCCAGAGATGTTTAAGACTATTGGTTCATTGGGTGATATATCACTGGGAGTGCATTCCGATGCGGCGCTAAAATTATATGGTGATAAGATTCCTATGCCTGATGATGGATTGTTGGGGTGGGCGCCGAACATTGAATCGCAGCTGATGGCCGCTAGAGATATTGGTAGCGACATTAGCATTCCGCTCAAAGATTGGTTAACTCGGGTCGATCCGCAAGTAGCAAAGGGCCTTCATGATGACATTCGAGTCTGGCCGGGTGGTATCACAGCACGGGAAGCAGGCGAGTCAGCGGAAAGCCAGCCCAAAGCCATGGTGGATGCGCCTCTGGCCGCGGTGAGGGGATCATCGGGGCTTGAGCCAATGTTTAGCCTCGGCGATCGGAAGTTAAGTCTAATAAAGGGGGTCACCGAGGACAATCAGTTCACCGAGCAGTTCGGCGGCAAGCTTGAAACCTTGAACATGCTGGACGAGAACGGTAAGCATGTCGGAGATATTGAGATTGCACCGGGAGCGGACCGGACGCTGTATGTCAACATGATCAATGGCGTGGGTGGACTGTGGGCGAATTCGTTTGGCCCAGCGTTGATGATGGACCTTAAGCGGCAGATCAAGGCGCTGTATCCTGATTATGACTACATCACTGGGCATAGAGTGTCTGGCGCACGAGAAGGTGCGAATGACTTTGGTCCGATGCCATTGCCGAAGGTTAAGCTGAGTGTCGATGATCCGTCGCTAGAAGAATACAATCGGGGCCGAGACATTCTAGCAAACGGCTGGCATCGGTACGGTAACACTTCACTATTAGCCAAGGATGCCGCCTCAGTCGAATGGACCCCTGAACAGGTCAAGTTCGGCGAAGCTGCGATGGATGAGCTCCAGCGAATTACCGGCAAGAAGGTTGGGATTGAGCCTACAACCGGTCTGTATAGTGAAAAGGCTGGCAGCTGGGCCGGTGGAGCATATGTGCCGAACAGGGGTGCACCGCCTACTATTTTGTTGGATCTGTTGAGGCCGGATGTTACAGCAACTGGCCGCCACGAGGCGGTGCATTTTCTGCGCGGATATAATTTCTTCACAGATAAAGAATGGTCGACTCTTGCCGATGCTGCCAAATCCGAAGGCTGGGCGGATCGCTATGGTATTAACGATCGCTACGCCCATGTGACTGAGGACGGGCGTACTGAGGAATCCATCGCCAAGGCATTCCAAGAATGGGCGGCTCAAGCTCCGGATGTTCGGCCGAAGACCGGTGTCGGGGCAGTGTTCCAGAAGATTATGGATTTGTTTGATTTGATTAAGGCCAAGCTTGGGTTTGGCCCAGAGGCAACCTGGGAAGATGTATTTGCAAAGGTACACTCCGGTGAGGTTGGCCAGCGTCCGGCTGGAGAGCCTAGGTCGGCGGGGGCGTTTGATATTAGGGAGTCTCTTGAAGGGCGCGACAATCTCCAAGCCCAATCGGTCGGCCTCGATCGCAAGACCTTTGATAAGCTAATGGCGGGCCTAGACAAGCGCTATCAAGAAGATCTCGAGACTGCGACCAAACGGGCCGCTAAGGAAGAAACCCATCGCCAGACCAAGGAATGGAAAGCAAACCGGGTCGAGATGGCAAAGGAAGTTGGAGCGGAGATTCGTCAGCGACCGGATGTGGCAGCGGATCAGTTCCTCGGGTCGGGCGAGTTGTTCGGCAAGAAGCTTCAGCAGCGCTATACGCTTCGTGAGGAAGACCTAACCCCAGAACAAAAGGCCGCGCTTCCAGATCATTACTACTCCAAGAATGGCCTGCCTGTTGATCAGGTCGCTGGAATGTTTGGTTATGGATCCGGCGATGAAATGATCCAACGTCTTGGCGCCCTCGAGTCCATGAAGCGCACTCCTGAGGGCGGCCGGATGCAGTCGATGGACTTCATGCATCAGTTAGTGGGAACCGAGACTGATCGGCGAATGGAGATGCGGTACGGTAGACTTGAAGACAACATCATGGACGAGGCTAAAGACACCGCCCTGTCTGAGACAAATATCAATCTGCTCCATGAACAGCTAATGGCAACTGCCATGAAGGCCGGGGTCACTATCGTCGATAAAGAAGTGATGAAGTCGGCCGCTAAGAATGTTATCAACTCTATGCGGGCGTATGGTATTAATACCTATAAGCTAATGCAGGACATGGGTAAATCGGCAAAGATCGCCGAGAAGGCACTGGTCAGCGGTGACTTCGCTACCGCGACCCAAGCACTACAGCGGCAGACCCTGGGGGCTATGGTAGCTGCTGAGGGTCGGGCGGTTGAGAAGGAAGTCGCTAAGTTCGATAAGACCACAAAGCGATTGGCGAAGCAAGTTCAGCCCTCGATGGATCCGGAGTATACTAACTGGGTTCACCAGATTATGGCCCAGATTGGTAAGAAGGTTCGGCGAAGCGGTGATGATCTGCAACGTGAGATCGATGCATCAACCAGTAAGACCCTACAAGACTTCGTGCAGAACAAAACCCAATGGTTGCAGGCTATGCCGGTTTGGGATCAGTTGTACGATCCGAAGTGGACGAAGAACTATAAAGAACTCTCAGTCCCCGAGTTTCGTTCGGTTCGCGATTCGATCGAGACCATTGCCCATAATGGGCGCGAGGAACGAAAGCTGATCAAGGCCGGTGACGAAGCGGATCGCGAGGAAAAGAAACGGGAGATGATTCAATCCATCGAGAGGTTCAAGTCTAGTGAGGCTAATCTCGAAGGTGGGTCGTCGATTGTGTCCAAGGTTCCGCGAGCGATGTTGGCTAGGACCCTGGCGATGGAGAACATACTGAATCGATGGGATCGATTTGATGTTAATGGGCCGTGGAAGCAATACGTTCTTCGTGATCTAGTCGATGGTGTGAATCAGTCCGATGCTTGGAAGAAGGAATTTGGAAAGAAGCTTGGGGCGCTCAAGGACATTGACGATATGAATCGTAATGTGCCGAATGATTTGTTTAAATCACCTGAGCGATATGGTAACCATCTGCTGACCATGAACCGCGAGGCTCTCCACTCGATCATGCTTAACGTCGGTAATAAATCCAACCTCGCCAAGATGGCTAAGGGCTGGGGGTTGGAGCCGGATGCTATTATGGGCTGGGTCTGGAATAACGCTACCGAACACGATTGGGATCGAGTCCAGGCGATCTGGGATATATTCGAAGAAGCCAAGGACCGATCGGACACGATGTATCGGTCGATCTCTGGAGTGCCTGCACAGCGAATCCAGGCGGTGCCGGTGCAGACACCCCACGGCACCTATCGCGGTGGCTACTACCCGATGATCTACCACGATCTATTTGAGGGTACCAGCCGCAAGTTAATGGGCAACGCTGGGCTGATGGGCGATGGCTTCGAAGGATTTGATCGGGCGATGCCGGGCGCCGGGTATGAGAATGATCGAACGGGATACTCGGCACCCACAGCTTTAACCCTTAACCAAATGCCTAACCGCCTCGCCCAGATGATCCACAACACAGCGGTTCGCCCTGCGGTGTTGAATGCGGTGAAGGTGTTTAAGGATCCAGAGATTCGCGCGGCGATCCAGACTCATTACGGTAAGGAATATGTTGAGCAGTTGATCCCTTACCTTCGTGGCGTGGCCAATGCCTCAAACGCCGCGATGCATGATGCGGGAGTGCTGGGTTCAGTTAGCGAGTTCATGCGACAGAATCTGATCACCGCATTGGTTGGCCTTAACCCCGGGACAGTATTAAAGCATGGCCCCACCGCCCTTGGGCTTAGTATTAAAGAAGTCGGTGCTATGCCTTTGCTCAAGGCCGTGCGCAGTATGTTCACCATTAATGAGGAAACTGGAGATAGCAACTACCGATTCGCCATGAACAATTCCCTAGAACTCCAACGCCGCGGTAGAAACTGGCATGAGAATCTGTACGGGGCAACCGGTGAGTTGCAGGCCGGATCAAAGTATGGTCAACTACGACAGACCATTATGGAGCTTAGCTCGAAGCCAGTGGCATTGTCAGATTTGATGTCTGCGGTACCGACATGGTTGGCCCGCTATGATCAGGCGCGTGGTGAAGGTAAATCCCACGGCGATGCTGTGTATGAGGCTGACTACTCAGTGCGTCGAGCACATGGATCGACGGCTATTACCAATCGCCCATTAATCACCCAGCAGATCGACCCTGGGTTTACCTCAATGTACAACTTCTTCAACGATATATTCAATCGACAACTTGAAACGGTGTGGCGAGCAGGTGAAGCCCTTGATTTAGCTAAAGAAGGCAATCACAAATCCGCAATGGCGATGGGCGCAACGGTAGCAACGGGGGTGTTTGCTTATGCAATCTGGCCCATGATTGTAGAGGAATACGTCTCGCCGCAACAGTCCAGCCCAGATGAAAGCTGGGGCAAGCGGGCGGCGAAGTCGATACTGTACACCGAAGGCGCTACGATGCCGTTTGTGCGGGAGTTCACCAACGCCTTGCTACAAGGTAAGGAACCTGAGGTTGGGTTGTTCTCGACCGAAGGTAAACGGCTGTTCGATGTCTGGAGGGATCTTGATAAGAAACAAGCCTTTAATACTCAGTACTCTGAGAAGATCATCCGCGATGCATCGAACTTCGCGGGGGCGTTGACTGGGGTTCCAGATCAAATCGGTAAGGTTGGATCGGCTGCCTATGGAGTTTCCCAAGGCATCGAACGCCCTCGTGGGCCTTGGGGATGGTTGGTTCTTGGTCGATATGGCACCCTCAAGGGCCATTCCGCGACGCTTAGGGATTACATGGCAGGACGTTCCCTGCCGAATAGGTGAAAGGAGAATATCATGAACATTCTAGTTGTCTTGATTATCGTGTTGCTATTAGTCGGTGGCGGTGGATACTGGAGTGGTTGGCACACCGCGTTCCCTGGCGGTAGCTATGGCTGGGGTGGTGGGATCGTGGGGATTATCGTGCTGCTGGTGATCCTGCATTTGCTCGGGTTGATCTAACTGAAAGGAGACCATAATGAATCAAGACCAATGGAATTCGCTAATCAGATCGGTTGTTATATTCATCGCCGGCGCACTAGCTACTAAGGGTTATATCTCGGCCGCCGATTCGGCTGTGCTAGCAACGGCGGTTATAGGCTTAGTCAGTGCTGCTATGGCGGCTGTGCCGACTATCTGGGGCATATGGACCCGCACGCATACAGCAATGATCCAATCGGTAAATGCGGCCGATAATGGTGTGAAGGTTGTCGCAGCTACCTCACTAGCACCGCAGGTTGATGCACCAATTGTGCCTGTGGTGCCGAAATGATCGTCCTAGCAATCGTCGGCTTCATTGGCGCCATTGTTTGGACGGCGCTTGCCATTGGTGCCAATGCCATGTCTGACAGTGTAAGCGGCGGGTTCCAATTCGGTGGAACAATTGTCGTTGCGTGGATTATTGAGGCAATCTTGATCCTTGCATGGTGGCTTAAATAAGGAGATCGAAATGAAAAATCTTTTAGCTATTGGTGGGTTGGCCTTGGCCCTGAGTGGATGTCAGTCGATCACCCAAGCGTGGGACGTTGTGACTTCCACCTCAGTCCCCGCACAGTATGCGTTGGCAGCTGCAAATAGCTTCGACGCTATCGAGGCGGTCGCTACAGGGTACTTGCAGCTGCCGCCCTGTGGTGGGACCGTGGTGGTGTGCCGGAACTCGGCGGCGGCTGCTAAGATCATCCCCGCAGTGCGATCGGGACGAGCAGCTAGGAACTCAATCGAAGGATTGCTGAATGCAAATAGTGGCGCCGCGATTCCGGTTGCGTCGTATAATACTCTGGAGGCATCTATCAGCACTCTCCAGAGCATCTACACTCAGTATAACGTCAGCTCGAAGTGAGGATTTGCTATGATCTCAACCGCAATTGAAACCCTCTTGGCCTTGATCGAGGCCTTGCTGCCGGAACTTGGGGTGGCATCCACGAATGTAATCAGCAAGATCGTTGAGGCACTGGTGACTATTGTGCCGATTGTTGCTGCGGATGCCTCAAATTTCCTAACGCCGATCAAGAACATAATCGCTGCGTTGCAGGCGTCGGGGAATGTTACGGATGCACAGATGAAGTCGCTGACTGATCTGGATGCTCAGTGCGACGCAGCGTTTGAGGCCGCCGCTAAAGATACGGGGGTGTGATTAAAATTCAATCTAACTAGTCTAATTCAAGGACTGTGGTAATGACTGACGGGGATAGTGTTGCAAAAGGATTTGTTACATGGCAAACAGTTGCTGTAGCGTTGGCCAGTTTGCTAAGTACTGGGTTTATGTTGTTGGAGAAGAACACCATAGACCATCTAGGTACTTTAGATCAAGCGATGAACAGTCAAGCCACGGCGCTAAATCGCATGGCCGTGGCGATGGATGGGTTGACACAATCGAATGTGAGGTTTGATCTAGCATTAGATAAGATCTATAACCGAATGCATTCGGTTGAAGAAGCGCAGTCGACTAGTTTAGCATCGATCGTTACCAACGAGCATGACATTAGTCAACTGCGGAATGAAATGAATCGGCATACAACCCAGGACATTAAGGGTTTTAAGTCGCTGGGTGTGGAGCGATCGACGCAATGACCAAACCATCCCGCGCTGTGGCGCATAGATCCGTGGTGTGGTGACGATAGCATCGGTGATGATTCGAACCAGTGCTTATGACTAGTGGGCCCTTTCGAGCCCACTATTTTTATTGCATGATCTTCAACGTCGGCTTCACCTCGGGTGCATCAATGGGTGCCGCTAGGGGCGAGGCTGAGTAGTATCGAGCTTGGGTCTTCCGATCCCGTCGGCGGACGAAGATTTGTCCTGAGCCTTCCATGATCTCGATGATCCGTAGGATGCTAGTGAGTGGCACACGTTCCCTGGCGAAGTGCACGATTCGCTGCTCAGAGACTCCCGTACCAAGGTCATTAATAACCACAAAATGCTGAATCTCATCCATTGCAGCCGCGTCGGCATTAGTGGTCCCGGCTTTGAATATGTCTTCCATGAAAGTCTCAGCCTGCACTAGCCATTCCAGAGCCTGCAAGAAGTCAGCCTCAGTCAAGATCATAGCCGATGACTTGGTGATCGAGGCGATCATAGATAGTTTGTAGATATGGACCCGGCGTCGAGTGGTGTAGTGAATTAGCTTCGGATGCCCTGGTACTGGCGGTTCGCCCTGCGCCCGCCAATACCCTACAGCCGCCTTATACTCTTCGGTGACGGTGAATTCCCCGTAGAGCCCGTTGATGATTTTAAGGTCATGCACCAGATCGGCGGTTCGGCTAGGCCCAAAATCCCCAAAGTCGTCGACGATGATCCGTTCATCTGAAAAGACCATAATAACACGTGATGAAAATCCTTGACCCCACGCCTTGTCTGGCATAAATCCCATGAGATTTTGCGGAGTGGACCCTGCAAGAATGTTGATTTGAGGAGAATTGATTTGAATGTCGATGTCGTTGGTGCGGCGGACTTGTTGGTAGGGAGTTGGGTCGTAGAAGTGCGATAGTCCATCGATCATCTCCGGTTCGTATTTGTGAATGAATGCACCGAGTTCGTCGGCCGCAACCCACATGGTGTTATAGACTAGTTCGCCCTCGGGTTGGCGGACGATGGTGCGCTTGGATTTGCAAAGGGCGTCCACGAGACTGGCAAAGGTCATGGAAACTGGGGCGAGGTAGAAGTCTTCCAGTTCCATCGCGAGGCGTTTGCCCTCCATGATGGTTCGGGTTTTGCCTACACCCGGAGCTGCGATTAGGAACACGTAGATGTTTGGGTGGAGGGGCCGGCTAGTGCGGAGCCAAACCTTTTGCTCAAGGGTTGCGGCGATTAGGCTGATGGCGGTCCATTTGCGGAAGATCTTCGGGGCTCCGAGGTTGGCGGTGGAGTCGACGAAGACGTCAATGAATGATTCACAGCGGCGTTTCCCTGAGCTTGGAGTGGGCATTAGCCTACTTTCGCAATGTGTTTGGTCACTATGGTGTCCAAGATCGAACGGATCGGTTGTCGTTTGCGGGTGTCAGTCCCCGAATAAGCTCGTAGTCCATCGGGGTTAGACTTAGAATCAAAGTGTCCTTTATTCCATCCCACCTCGCAATCATATGGTATCCGTAGTGTACGGCCATTTGCCAGCGGTATGGGCACCACAAGGGCTTCCATGAGTTTGGGAATGATCTCATCTTCACGTTTCTCGGGGTACATGAACGTCAAGGCGTCGTGGTCGTGCATAACAATGGTGTGACCCTGGCGCCAAAGTTTGAGGAGGGCTAGGTTGACGATGTCGGCTAACGAACACTGAGGGTCATACGCAATCGCTTCCCTGAGGGTACTTGAGTCACTTCTTCTACCAAAGAACCACCGTTTTCTTCCAGTAAGGCTAATAAGGAATCCGGCTCGACGAAGTTGATCCTCAACCCCTGCTTGCCAAAGTTGATGAGCTGGAAAGGCGCTGAAATACTTGGGCTGGAACTCTGCGACGACGTTGATGGGGAGGTGGGATTGCTCGGCAAGAGTTGTGGGCTTGCCTCCGTAGTTCGATCCGTGGCCAAGCTTTTTACACATGAAGCGATGGCTATGGTGGCGGAAATAAGGTGTTTCAGCAATAGCCTTGTCTCGTCGAAGGTCGCCGGTCCACCCAAGGTTTGGCCATATAATTCTTGCAACCGCTGTGTGAGGGTCTCCAGACTCACAGGCTTCAAGATAGCGTCCATCCCCGAATCGATTCCACTCGATCGCCCCGACGCAGAAGGACTCACCGGACTTGGCGTCATATTTGGCGAATTTATAACCTTGATCAGCAATGAATACGCTACGGAGAGATTCTTCAATATTTTGGAGATTTCCTCCTGTGCCGAATTCGGATAGTGATGAGCTAAATCGGCCAGTCGACGTACCTGCAATGTTATAACTTGTTCTAATTCGTCCATCAGGATCGATCGCTGTTCGTAGAACACTGAGTTTATCTCCAAGTTCCGTGAGTGCGTTGATATGCTTTATGATCTGCGTGGCGATCGGGTAGGATTCGATCTTCTCCCTTGCGCCACGGTCAACAGTGGGTCGACCTCCGCGGATGATGGGTTTGATATCGAGTTCGTGGTAGAGGAGTCGCTGGAGATCGACAGGGGATCGCCAGTTGAAGGTGGGAAGGCCGACACCGTCAAGGACAATGCGATTGAGCTGCCTTTCTAGAACGTCCGCTTGCTCGAAGAGTTCATCAACAACTTCCATTCGTCGCGCTTGGTCGACCAAGACGCCACGTATCCGCATTTCCAATACGGGACCTTGGAGGGCTTTCGAGAACTCATATGTCCTCGCGGTGTCTTCGTCGAGTTGCGGGTGGATGGCATTGAATACGTCCTGGGTTACACAGCAATCGAGGCCGTTGTAGACCATGTCGGCGTCCCAAGGGGGGAGGGAGGACAGGTCGGTTTCGTGGGTTTTAATGATTCTCATTAGTCATCACGCTTAATGGTTTTCGCATGCTTTGCCATTCCTTTCCAGGTGGCCTCGTCACTATAGATACTGCCGAGGAAGCCTAGACCCTTCAACGACTCAGGCTGAATCGCATGGTGGCAGAGCATGGTGTCCTCGGCTGCACCAAGAACCTTGATCCTCATTGACCGCCAGAGGAAGGCGATGTCGTAGCAGCCGTTTTGGAAGAGTTTGGGGGTAGAAGCATCTTCGAGAACTGATCGAACAAGCTCCCAGCATCTAGCCTCATCCCGTACAGTTGGCCAAAAAGAACCGTTCTTTGTTCGGTTGTCATCGAATGGAATAACGATTGCAAGACCTGAGGTTGGGGCGAAGCCAATACACGTAATGCGTGTTCCACTTGTTTCGATATCAACAGATAAGATTCCGCATCTCAAGATATGTTCGTGGATGAATCGATCAATGTCCTCGATGGCCGGCTCGATCCAGATTTCACGATGGGGTCTCCTTATCTCAGGGAACTGCGATTCGCGATGGGCTTTCATCAGGTCGGCAATGACTACGGGGCGGTTGTCCCAGTTCCGCAATATTGCAGCGGGATGGTAAGTAGGAAGTAGCTTGAAACCATCCACTGTATGAGTAGACAACAGAGTCGTACCCCGAAGCTTGGAGACACCAGTCTTACCAGTAAGGGCCCAGAGACTACAGTTGCCAAGACAAACCACGATATTAGGATTGTGATTGCACAGCTCATCGGCGAGGCGCTCCAGTTCTGTGGCAAACTCCTTTCGGACCCAAGGCCCCTGAGGCTTCGGCCGACCCTTTTGGGGATTGACCTTGAGCATTGGATAACCGGGGAGTGCATCAGACTTCGCCCCAAGGAAATGCCCAAGGTCATTGGCGGGAGGGTGGATGTTGAAGACGTTGGTGCGGTGGACTTCGGGGTGATGGGACCAGATCTCAATGATGCGGCGATTGTCGTTGGTGCGGTAGTAGAGGGAGATTAGGTCACGGTCGACGGGGGATAGATCAATGACCCCGGCCTCCCCCAGCATCCGTAGGAGTTCAATGCCTGACGCCCCGATCAGTGGGGCGTTGTGGCGGGCTTCGGCTTCGCCGTAGGCTTCGGCGAGAAGGACGATGGGGGTCACTTGCTGCACCTCATTTTGTACACTTTTGTGCGATTAGAGTTGCATAGCCTGCCAGATCGTCCCAGTGATCGCGGAAGTCTGGGTCGCCGGCGATGATGCGGCCGATCTTGTGGGCGATCATCTCCAAGGCTTCACGGTGGGTGTTGGGGAGGGTCTGCCAGTCTTTACCGGAGACGCTGGCCCAATGCTGCATGGCGATCTTGAGTTCCTGAGTGCAGCCTGCGTGGTTGGCGAAGTCTCCGTGGGTCTTGCCGCGCTCGGAGAGCAGGGCCATGGTCGCATCAGGTTCGGATTTGGATTGAGTCAAGGTATTCACCAAGCGTTTGATTTGGGCTGCGTCTTCCAAATGGGTTCTCCAAAATGACGGAGGGGACCGAAGCCCCCTTCGAGGTTTAGGCTAGATCAACCGCGCCAAGTCACAGCCTTAACAGCCCACATCTGAGCAGTCTGTGCCTCGGTGATTGCGATTGAACATAAACGAACCATTTCGGGGTTATCACCGCGAGCGATGTAGCACTTGCGAAAGTCGTTCATGTGATCGATGACGTCTGCGTACAATATCTTAAGCTTATCAACATCGCCATTGCTAGAGGGGTTGAAAGACAAACCCACAGCACGCTCACCGAAGGTCATTGATCTGCTATTTTCATTTTCCATTTGCTATCTCCTTACTCCGCCGGTGCCGTCCTCGACACTTCCCCAAACGCCTGAGTTCCATCCTCAGACATACGATGCTTGACCACAGCGAGTACCTGAGAATTGACCACCTCGCCGTTGCGGGTGCGACGGGAGAGCGGTTCGCTGAGGTCCAGGCCACAATGAGCGTGGAACTCATCGAGCCGATACACAGCGTCGTCGGTGATATAGTAGGTGGACGAGAGGTTCTTGGACTCAAGGCCGCCGACTTCTTCAAGGGCGTCGCCATCCACGTCATCCAGTGGGCTCATGGGTCGCAGCGGGAACTTAACGAACGGGGTTCCTTTTTTCGATGACTTCCCTTCCTCGGGCTGGCCCACGACGCAGAGGTAGGTGCCTTCGGGGAGCGGCTTCGGGCGGTTGATTTCGGTCGGGGCTTCGTCGAGGATCGAGGCAAAATTGGCGCGTTCGTTCATTGTGTGGGTCCTTGGGTTACGAGAATGCCGGTGATTAAATTGCGGAGTTGGGTTTCGATGTGGGTGATTGCGGTTTGAATGTCGGGTGATGGCTCCCTGATGTTGAGTAGGTAGTTGTGAATGCTCATGATGGTTTGGAGGTCGCTGGTGAGGAGTTGTGGAGTGGGTTGAGTGAGGTTCATGCTGGGTTCCTAGAAGGGGATATTGTCGTCAGGTGCAGTTGTCTTAGGTGGCGATGCTGCCATTGGTTCTTTGCAAAGCTCCTTCTGTTTTTCTATTGTAGCTTCGAGAAGTTTCTCTACTTCACGATATGAAGTATTGGTATCTCGAATTCTTGACAAGCACTCAAGCGCAATGCTTAAGTTCTTTATCTCCATCGTGTATGAAATCATGTTCGTCTCAATGTCAGGGACTTGGGTTTGGCAACTGGTGTTGCCTCAGACTTCGCGGGTTGTCCCTTTAATATCGCGAAGAATTCGGCGAGGCCGGTGTCGGTGGGGAGTTCGGCCGGCATGGCATCTGGGCGGCCGTTGGCAAGGGAGATCATTTGGTTTGAGGTTAGTTGGATGGTTCGCTTGTCGGCCTTTTGGATGTAGCGGATGTAGTTGGGGAAGTAGGTGGGGATCTTTGGGGATAGCTTCTGACCGATGCCTTGAGGGAAGATTTTGGTTGTGCCATCGTCAAGGGTCATGTATACGCCATGGCAGATGACGATGACGTTGCAACGAAATTTAGGTGAGGTGAGACCGGCCAGTTGCTTCTCGACATCGTCTTGGGCGTTGCCATAGATTGCTCGGCCGTCGGCTTGACCGCCTCTGCCAACTGGGGTCATGCTGCGATGGAACTCCATAGCAGCGTCGCACCAGCGGCTGAGGGAGTCAATGACAAGAATGGTGTCGTCGGGCCAAGTTGCTGGTGAGCCAAGCTCGATGACTTCGCCGGTGATTGAGTCGGTGTAGGTCCAGTTGTTGAGCATCTTGAGCGAATCGATCCAGCATTTGGGCTTGCCGTCGACCACGGTGCCAGCGGGGGTGACTTTGTAATCGTCGCGAAGACTGTGGTACTCGACGTTCTCGATCTTGTCTGGGCAGTGGGACATGATTTGATATTTGAGTGGATCGAGAAGGTTGTCCATGTCGAGGATGCGGAGTTTGTAGCCGGCTTTGACTAGGGATACCAAAGATGATGTCTTACCGGACTTTGCATCACCGAGAAGCAGGAGTTTGACGAGGGCGTTAGAGTGATGGTTGCTGAGGCTGGGCATCTGGTCTCCTTTTGAAGTCTTGGCATCGGAAGCGGGAATCAGTGATGTTGCTGGAGTTGCCGGATTCAGATTGTTCACATTGACCCTCGAACTCAGCGTGTTGTCGCCAGCCTGTGCAGGTTTCGCAGCAGTTGGGCGGCCAGCGGAGCCAGGAAGGGATTAGCGGCTCTTCAATGGGTTCCATCGTTGATCAGGCTCCAGTTTTTCGAAGTCAGCGGCTAGGAATCTTTCTCGAACTGATGGGGATTTTGAACATATATCACGATAGCGACAACCCCCAAACTTATCGCATGAGCTATCATTCATCGGCCAATAGTCATTCTCCGCATAACGTTCGGCGTTTTCCAATAGTACCCGAAGGTCGGCAAGCCATTCTTCAAGTTGATCCTCGGTGCGATAGGTGAAGCCACGGGCGAAAGCGTTGGGTTTTTCTAAGAGGATTTGGGCAGCGTCGATGATCACTCCGCGGATAGGGGCGCCCATGATGATCTTACCGGCGAGGGTGTACAGAGTCATTTGGTTGTTGGGTTCGTATTGGTTGAAGTAATATCCGCTGAGGGTGGTGGTAGTGGTCTTGCGGTCCATTACCAGAAGTTGGTCGTTGAAGCTAACGACTCGGTCGAGATGGCCACAGAGGAGGTAGGGTTGGGACTCATATGAAGGTCCGGGGTAGCCAACGTCACCCGGCTCCAGGCCATCTTTGCATTCACCCGCCCTTGGCCCCCAATCAAGCTCAAACCTAAAACTCAACTCTACCGCGGGGGTTCCATCGGATTTGATGTAGGTCTCGGCCGGGTCGGGATCGAAATGATCCAGATAATCGACCACCAGAGCCACCAGAGTTTCACGATTCTTGTAACGTCCAGCCTTTGTCGCCGGGTCTGGGGTCCAATCTGCGACACGCTCCATAAGTCCGCGGACAACCACTCGAATTGCGGCTTCACGGTCATGGTTTTCATCCGCCATAAGGCGATCGAATTGCTCAAGCGCTGCATGATATTCCATTCCGAAGCGTAGGTGGACGGATTCGCCGCGTGGTGCCCAGCCGTCGAGCATGACATATTGGTAAAGCCTTGGGCAGGTCTTGATATAGCCTAGCGACGTGGAGTCCCAGGCGTACTGCGCCTTGGTCCCCGGAAGGAATGGTGAGGTGGTGCCTGTGGTGAGGGTGGATTCGTTGACGGATTGGTCGGGCATCAAATCCTCCTCGTGACCACCGGCAATCCTGTTGGGATCTTGGGTGCTGGCAGGTTCAGCAACGACGTGATATCGAGCTTGGGGGTAGCGGGGCGTTCGAACTTTTCACCAGCTGCCTTGCGGGCTCGGTTGCGGCGGTGGTAGATGATGATGTCGTCGATGTCCGAGTCGGTTAGGGTGGTCGCCGGCTTGGCGTTGATTTCCTCAATGCGTTGCATAAGGGTGTTGATGTCGTTAATTGCTTGATCTGTCATTCCGGCAACTCCTGATCGAGGGTGACTCCAGGTTTGATGATGAATAGAAGGTTGGGGTCAGAGGTGAGAGCCACGACGTAGTTCTTAAAGTCATCAGGGCGGTTCTTGACTAGATAATCTTTGGTGTAGTTGGCAGGTTCAGCCACCACTGCAATACCCATCTCAGAGCGTGCGGCTCGGGCCCACAGTTCAGTCCAGAGGCGGTGGTTGATGGTCATCAGTGGGTTCCTCGATAGGGTTCATGTCAAGTGTATTTATATCCAACCCAACTTTTTCACACAAACCCTCAATCCAAGCTCGAAGCTCAGCGAGTCGAAATGTTTCTTGATTGCCAGATAACTTGCATAGAGCTTCATCAACTTGACACAATACATACGCGCCATTTGAATATAGCAGGTCGGTATATACTTCATATTGCTCTCCATTGTTATCAAAAGCGGGTAAGTCTGAACCCAAATCTACGTGGTATATATAAGTTAATTCACCTTTTAAAGTGTTAATTCTGAGTTTATTCATTCTCGTAAACCTTCTTCTGGTTGATTGTCATCGGTGGGTTCCTCAATAGGTTCAGCGAGGGCAAGCAGGTCATGACGACCGTGGGGGGAGATATACATCCACCATTCACCGGTGGTGTCTTCGCGGATCTGGACCTTGAGATCGTCGAACTCGGAGACATCGTAGAGTGGATGGTCGCTTTGATAGACCCGGCGGGATTCATTGCGTTGAATCTGCCGGGCCATGTTCATTCGCATTTGCAGGGTCTGGGCATCTTTGGAGGTGCCAACAGGGATGCGGATGCCACCAGGGGTATCGGCGGCAGCGGAGTAGAAATCGTAGCAGTCGGTGTAGGCGGCGCGGGCGGTGGTGAGACTCACGGGTTCACTCGCTTTGGTTGGTAAGATTCTCGGGTTTCCAATCCCAAGTATAGCTCGGATAGTAGTCATTACAGTTGTCTGTACCAGCAAGGAGAATGGTTAAGTTATTGTCTGCGTTAATAATCTGAATACCCTCTGCACGCTCGCCATATTCAGACTTTACCCACGGCTCGACACGAAAGTCACCACGATAGAATTGCCAATTGCCAGTGTAAGATAAATCTTCACCACCGATGATTAGATCGGCTGAACTGCGATAGCCATCATCGGGGTTCTCGCAAAAGATAGCTGTGTATTTCTCAGTGGTGAAAGCGTGCGCTTCGGCGTTGATATCAAACGGATGCTTTACAGCCTCAGCGATACGAATGTGTTTGAAGTTGCCATAGAGTAATTCTAGGTTGTTCATGTTAAGCTGCCTTATCGAATTGATAAAGGTCCTGTTGATCCATTAGATCGATTAGGACTTGATCGTAGGGATGACCGGGGATGCCTGTGGCATAGTGACAAAGCCACAGGGCGTGGGCGTAGTCCTGTGGGGACTGAGCGTCGATGCAGCGTTCGTACCAGGGTGTGGTTAGCAATCGAGCATGTGCGTCAAAACCATCCTGGATGGTGTTGTAGTCGGCAAAGTATTGAGGCATTGCTTGATAGACACCGTTGATGGTTTCGTGGGTCCAGCGGATGGTGGCTTGGCCAGCGGCGACCTGGTCATGGGTGGCTTTGATGCCGAAGTAGTTGTTGCGGCCGGATTGGTGCTGGCCCCAAGCTGATTCGATGGCCCATTGGGCGAGGATTATGGAGATAAATGGGCCTCGGGGGTAGAATTTGGAGTGGGAAGCGGTGGCGATGGGGATGATGGGGGTGAAGCGGTAGTCGGTCATAGAGTATCCTTTTCGGCAAGGTCGCCTTGTTCAAGTTCAAGGTCGCCGACTAACTGTACAGCCTCAGCGTAGCCTTCCCAGTTATCGACTCCGCATTCTCGAAGAGCCTCAAGCATACGTTCGGCTCGTATCAATCTATCGTAGGCTTTCTTGGCGATTGTGATTGTTTCTTCGGTCATTGTTCTTAACTCCTGGGTCATTGTATACTTAGAGTATACCCGATTGCCTCTGATTTGTCAAGGAGTTAGTCGTATTCGCTGTCGTCGGACCATAATTGGTAGATAGCGTCGATTGCAGCGTCGTAGGCTTTACGATCCTTGTCGAGCTTGTCATAGAGCCAGTTGGCCCGGTTACCTTTGACCTTGCGGCCGGCGATGTGAGTGATTTCGAATTCCTCGACCCAGCTGGAGGGGATGCCTACATCGGGATCGGGGCCTTGGATGGTGTAGGCCACGGTGACTGGAAGGCCACCGAGGATGCAGATGGTGCAGGTGGGCATGGGATTAGTCTTCCTTCCCGAGCCGCGCGCGGATGGCGGAGGGTTGTCGAGCATGATCAACCATGCGAAGCGCACCGTAGACGTGGATCATATTGATGATATCGATCTTGCCATCCCGTTCGAACTCACGCTTTAGATATTCGAGGGTATCGATAATTTCGGCGATGGTCTCGGGCTTAATCATCCCGGTAGGGCTTGCGGGCGAGTCGGGCTTTGGTAAGGGAGCGTGAGTCATGGGCGTAGTCCAGTTTGGCGAGGGCGGTGGTGACGTCGGGTGAGGCGGTGGAGTAGACTTCGCGAACGGCGGATTCGAGGGAGAGATGGCTTTCCCACATCAGGCGTTCGATTTCGCGGTGAACGGCGAGGGCGTTGCGGTAGAGGGCGGTCATGGTGTATTTTTCTTAGACATTGCCAATCGCTGGCGTTCGAGACGGTTCATCTCTGTTTCAACAGCGCTACGCTCAGTAACCAACTCAGCGCGTCTAGCGGACAGTATTGTAATCTCATCATCGAGCTTTTCCATATTATTATCGATACGGTCAATTTGTTTCTTGAGTGTTTGCTCAGCTATTGACATGCGTTTCATGAGTGCAACTTTCCCTTTGCCATTTCAACAACAGTGTGTTGCATGCGTTTGAATAACTCGGCCATCCCAAGCCAGCCTTTGGCGAGGAGCTTATCCATGTGGTTGTCCTCGGTGGCGCAGAGATGGCCATACATAGCGCAGGCTTCTTGCAGGTAGATTAGATATTCAATGATCTGGGCCAGGAGTTCGGAACGGGTGACTTGGCCGGCGGAGGTGGAGTAGGGAAGGCGTTTGGACATTATAACCTCCTGGTAATAACTGGTAACTTTGATTCTTCCTTGATCCCTAGCAGATCCAGCAGGTCAACCGCAGGTCGATTGGCGAAGGGCTGTAGGGTCCAGGTATGGACTTCGTAGTCGTGGAGACAGAGATCGACTGCGGTGTAGATGGCGGTGGCTAGGTCTTTGGAGGAACTGAATCCGATGGCGTTTATGTAGCGCTTGGGGGACTCAGGGACTACCTCACGATCCGCAGGTAAAGGGCGAGTTGCGGTGACTTCCCAGCGATCGGGAGTTTGGCGAAGGGTCAGGGTACAGCCATCGGCGCTGGCTGAGTCGAGTGCGGATTCAATGGTCATGGGCGGGGGTCCTAGTACACTCGCTTCGCTCGCTATACGAGAATCTTCATCTGTCGCAATACAGCGCGTGCATTATCGCGTTGCGTGGGCGTGCCGGGTTGATTTGTAGGCTGTATATTGCCAATGTTGAATGGGGAAGCATGGTCAACACAGTCGAAGGAACGTTCTTTGACTAGTCCAAGGACTTGAGACAGCCCGGTTGTGGTTAGATGGTAGCGGATTACGATTGGGGCACCATCAGGGCCGTGAAATTCGGTGTAGAGATCGCGGCCGTCGGACCAGATTAGGATGGCGCGGGGCGGGGCGGCGGAGAGTGCCCTTGTATCAGTCTTCACCATGATCTTTAACCTTGTGGTTTGGGTACTCTTTGATTAACCAATAGTCTTTTAGGGCGCGGGAGTCAGTGAGCATGGTGGTGTTCCACGGATTAA
>Ga0302189_10000713_pt1 | contig 29365 bp, 21 predicted proteins | sample II_Bog_E2_2_FD_194551 | JGI IMG/M metagenome (GOLD analysis project Ga0302189, IMG submission 194551) | Peat permafrost microbial communities from Stordalen Mire near Abisko, Sweden - II_Bog_E2_2 | ecosystem: Environmental > Terrestrial > Soil > Wetlands > Peat | place: Sweden: Abisko...
GGCTCAACTGGTCACGCCGTCTCAGCAAAGACTACGAATTGCGACATTCATCGGCAGAATCCATGATCTACATCGCTTTCGCACATATGCTCCTCCGCCGATCAACGTAGTTTTTAGACAGGTTCTAAGAACCCGCCGATATAACCGGCTCCGCTGATATAACCGGTTCCGCTCAGAGGGTCCACCTGGAACAAGTCGCCGTAGCCAGCGCCCGAGGTCAATGATGCGGTTGAGCTGCCATTGCCGCTGCTGTCTGTCGTGAATGCGCTGATGCCGTAAGAGCCGGAACTCTCCAGGGCCGTGGATTGCGTCTCAATTATGTTGTAGGTTGTGTCGGGAGATGCACCTGTCACGGCAAACTCGAGCGATCCGTTCGCGAAGGTGACGGTACCGCTGGTCAAGGGAGCCTGAGGCGAGGAGGAGGTGACTCCTGTGCCATTGACCGTGGTCTCGGGCAGAAGGGTAGACATGTATACCTGCGAGCTGGAATTGGGCAGGCCCGCCCAAAGACTGGTTGCGTATTCGATTATTCCCGTGGGCTCGGAATCCGCTTCGAAATCTCCGGCCCAGCTTCCGGGTTTCGGAAACTTCGCGGTTGAGGTTCCGCTTCCGGCCGCATTCGTGGACACTGCGCCCACGTTAAGGCAGACAGGATCGGGGGCAAGGTCCCCGGCGTCCCATGCGGGGCAGAACGACACTGTAAACGTCGTACTTGCGGTAGCGCCGGTAAGCTGGACGGTCACGTTTCCGCTTGTATCGACAGTCACCTGCCCGACGATGTCGGTTGCGGTCTGCGAATAGAGCGTGGCCTGATATTGCGTTGTGGCACTGCTGGCAACCGTAGCGAATGTCGAGGTAAACGAGCCTGACATGGCAGTTCCGGCGGAACTCGTCACTCCAGTCACAGTTACTGTGTAGGTAGTTTCGGGGACCAGGGCGGCGGATGGCGCAAAAGTTGCCATATTAGCGCTTGCGTTGTAGGCTACGGCACCCGCAACCGCCTTGGGATCCGTCACCTGAATATTAGTGGTGTTCACGGCCGAGGCCTCGGCTGCGGAGGAGAATGTTATCTGAATGGCAGCGTTCGTCGGCACCTGAGTGGTCCCGGAAGCCGGCTTGACTGAGGTTACCGAGAAACTGGCGGGCGAAGCAGGGCTTACTGGAATGGTGTTGCTACCGCTTCCACAACCGGTCAAGAGTGGGAAGGACAAAGCAACCGAAGAAACGACAAAGCAGAAGTGGAACCTTGTACGAAGCACGATAAATGCCTCCGCCTACTGACTTGGATGTATGGTCGCAATCCGTCACTAGCCCCGCTCTTTGCTCGCTGTCGACTCGCGGTAGGCCGAAAACCGAGTTCTGTCCGTTGGCCGGTTACAGTGCGCCATGAGCGCAAAAGGCCGCGAGGCCGAGTGGCGCGTAACCTTTTAACCGCTGAGGGCACCCCACCCTGATTCACGCTGGTGGCCAGAATCAATCTAGTCTGAGCAATATTGAGCGGGTACTTCTTGAGCATCCGACGAACACACCGGTGGATATGAAGAAACGCGCACAGCGCCGAACGCGAGAATTACCAATCTCAGGATGATGGCTCCGCGCAGGAGGCAGGGATTGCAGGTTTCAGAGGTGGGTGGCGACGGGCGATCCTTTCGACGGCGTTCGCGGTGTTCCGGCCGGTTGGCAACTCGGAAATTACTACTTGAGTAACACTTCGCGGGACCGTTTACTCAATGGCACTGTTCGGGTTGCCGGTGATTCAACCGCTTGAATTGGTAGTCTCCCAGGTCTCAAAAGCGAGACCTGGGGCACCCGGATTTGTGTGCCAGATTACGAAATCACCCGGTCTGGGTGCTAGAGCTGGATGCATCAATGCTGCCCGATCAGAGAGAGAACATCCCTCAGGGACTAAAGCCCACGTTTTTTGAGCTATTTGCGGCACGCCTGAAGTCGTGCCCTTTCAAAGTGCCGAGTTTTCCGCAGCCTGCCAGGGAAGGTATGCGGCATTTGCCTGTGAAGCCGTGCCCTTTCAAAGCCGGAACTGCATGGCATATGGAATAATCTGCCAGTGCTTATCGCTGGCGCGACTCCCGATCACAGCTGGTTCCTGGTAGCTTGCGCTGCTGGAACAGTTCTGCTGCTTTTGCTGCTCATCGCCCGGGTGCGGCTGCATCCGGCGCTGGCGCTGGCTGTGGCTGCTCTGGCGCTGGGAGTGGCCTCTGGCATGCCGCTCAAGCAGGTTCCGCTCTCCTTTACTTTAGGCGTGGGCAACCTGATGGGGCATATCGCCATTGTTCTGGGATTGGGCGCGGTCTTGGGCCGTCTCCTGGCCGGTTCCGGCGGCGCGGCGGCGTTGGGAAGGCTGCTGGTCGATCGCTGCGGGACTTTTGGCCTGCCCTGGGCTCTGCTGGCGTTGGGAATCATCGTCGGCATGCCGGTGTTCTTTGAGGTGGGCCTGGTGCTGCTGATGCCGATTGTGGCGGAAGCCGCACGGCGCACGGGACGTCCTCCTGTACTGGCCGGAATGCCGCTGCTGGCCGGGCTCTCCATTGTGCATGGCACGCTGCCGCCCCATCCGGCTGCAATGCTGGCCGCCGCGCAGTACCATGCCGACCTGGGCCACACTATTCTGTTTGGCCTGGCTGCCGGACTGCCCGCGGCTGCGCTGGCCGGTCCGGGGCTGGGATGGTTTCTGACGCGGCGCTGGGAGAAAAGGCAAGCAAAGAATGCGCCCGGGCCGGAGGGGGAAAGCTTGCCTATGTTTGCGGCTACTCCGGAAGAGGAGTTGCAGATAGAACGGCAGGAGGAAGCAGCGGCGGCTCACAAGAAATTGATTGTGAAGGCGCTGCCTCAGCCGGCCGGTCCGGTGCGTGCGGCGGCGGCTGTGCTGCTGCCGATCGCACTGATCTTTCTGGGCAGTTGGGGCGACTCCATCGCCGCGCCAGCCACACTCGTCAACCAGATTCTGCACTTTGTGGGCAGCCCGGACATTGCGCTGCTGATCGCCGTGCTGGTGGCGCTGCTGACGCTTGGCCCGCGCATCCAGACCGGCCAGCACCATGGGCGCGAGCTTTTGCGGCACCTGACGACCGAATCGTTCGAGCCCATCGCCAACGTGCTGGTCATCCTGGCCGCGGCCGGCGGGTTGAGCGGGGTTCTGCGCGATTCGGGCGCCGCACAGGCAACCGTCGGTCTGGCATTGGGCGCGCACATGCCGCCGCTGGTGCTGGCCTGGCTTCTGGCCGCCGTGGTGCGGGTCTCCATGGGGTCGGCCACGGTGGCGATGGCTGTGGCCTCGGCGGTGCTGGCGCCGCTGGCTGGACATGCCGGTGTAAGGCCGGAGTTGCTGGTGCTGGCGACAGGGACGGGGTCGCTGATTCTGTCGCACGTGAACGACCCCGGCTTCTGGATGATTTCTTCTTTCTTCAAATTGGAAGTAAAAGAGACTTTGGCAACGTGGTCGGTGATGGAGACGGTGTTGTCGGTGGCTGGGCTTTGCACGACGCTACTGCTGGCTGCGGCGCTGCGTTGATCGCCGGCAGCTTCGCCGGCCTCACGCAGGTTTGGCAGCCGCTTGTTCCAACGAGCGCAGGTAGGCTTCCATCTCGGTCCGGCCTGCATGATGGGCCCAGCCGGCCGGAGTGCCCTTCCACAGAACGTCCTCGATGTCGACGCGCGCGCCGCGTTCGACCAACAGCTTGGCCAGCTCGATAGTCCCATAGCCCGCTGCCTGGTGCAGGGGCATGCAATGGGAATGGCCGCCGACCGGGTTGTAGCGGTTGGGGTCCTCGCCGGCGTCGAGAAGGATGCGGACGATCTCCACGCGACAGTACTGCGTGGCAACGGCCAGGGCCAGGTGCCGTTCCTCGGCGCTGGCCGTCTTCAGGATGCGCCGGAAGTTTTCCGCACTGCCAAGCGCTGCGACGGCGAGGTCGACTTTTGCCCCGCGGCGGGTGAGGGCCTGGACGGCTGGCAGGCAGCCGTGCAGAACCGCTGCGCGGATTGCGCTGGAGGGGTCTGCGCCCGAGTCGCAGAGCAGATCGATCAAGGGAATCTGCTTGCCGCTCGCTTCAGGGACGCTGCCGGTGGCGACCAGGAGCAGCGTTGCGTCGAGCGCGGCCTGGTCAATGTCGGCCTTCGGGCCCGATTCGAGAATCACCTCGGTGACGGCGACGATGTTCTGCGGCATTTTGTTGTGACGAATGGGATTTTCCGCAATGAACTCCAGCAGCGATGGATTGTGAAAGTAGTTCATGCCTTCAAAGACCACGTGCTGCCGGGCCAGTTTGGGATGCTGCTTGAGGTGCGCGCGGAGTCCCGCTGCATCGCCCGCGTCGATAAGGTCGACGGCATGGCGAAAGACGGGGTCTTCGATGCGTTCCTGATGAGGCAAGTCCAACTGATCGGAGAGGACTGGCTTTTCAACGCGTCTCTTGAGGCGGGTCCAACTGGGAAACCCGCTTTCGCGGGCGATGGTGAGTTGCGCGCTGGCAAGATTGAACGGAGCGGCAAAGATGGCTGCATCTGTTGCGCCCGAAAAGCGGGGATGGAACTCGCGGATGAGCTGCGCCGCGGCCAGGGTGCGGGCAACATGGGCTTTGATCAGGTCTTTGGCCTGATGCTTGAGGTGGTCGAGGTTGGGATGGGACGGGAGACGTCGAACCGGCATAACGAACTTCCTTTCGTATGCCCCGGTCCGCATGTTGAGGGCAGAAAGTCAGTTCGCAAAAACGAGTTGTGCTTGCCAGGTGGACTCTGTCCTTTCCGCGGACCGGAAGCGCCCTTGTGCGCTAGGGAAAGGCTAGCATTATTTGGTCGGCGCTGAAACAGGATTTTGGATGCAGCGCCGCAAATTGCGATTCCACAGTTGAACGATCCCGACGTCGCTTGACAGGACACCCGGCCGCTCCTAACCTTGCGTCATGAACCTTCAGCTTCCCGAACGTCAGGCCGCAGCGCTCGCCAGTCTCTCGGCACGCACCGGGCGCAGTGCATCTGATTTGGCGCAGGAGGCCGTAGACCGACTTCTTGCCCAGGAAAACTGGTTCGATGCGCAAGTGCAGTTGGGGATCGATCAGATCGCGCGTGGCGAATTCCTTGAAGAGGAAGAGATGGACGCGCGCGTGGCGCGGATGATGCGAGGTTGAGAAAGCTCCGCTGGGCAATGGCCGCAGCCGACGATCTGGAAGGCATCGCAAATTACCTCCATCTTCATCACCCCGCGTTTGCCGCCTCCACCCTGCAACGTCTCTACGATGGGGCAAAATCTCTCAAGACATTTCCGTATACCGGCCGCGTCGGGATGAAGAGCGGCACGAGAGAGCTTGCTCTCGCGCCGCTTCCGTATTTGATGATTTACGCGGTGGACGATCACTCAATTCATATCCTGCGCTTTCTTCACGCTGCACAGGACCGCCGGTAGAACCGTCGCTGGGCTACTGGCCCAATACGGCACGTTGCGCGGCGAAGATCTCCTTGAGGCCGACTTCGGCTAAATCCACGAGCGAGTTCAACTGGGCGCGGGAGAAGCTTCCCTTCTCTGCCGTGGCCTGCGTTTCGATGAGGCCGCCGTCTGCGGTCATCACTACGTTCATGTCGACTTCGGCGGCTGAATCTTCTTCATAGCAGAGGTCGAGCAGTTCCGTTCCACCCACAATGCCGACCGACGTGGCGGCCACGAGTTGCTTCAGGGGCGACTTCTTGAGCGTGCCAGCCTCCACCAGCGCGTTCAGGGCCAGGGCCAGCGCTACCGCCGCGCCGGTAATGGCTGCCGTCCGGGTGCCCCCATCGGCCTGGATCACGTCGCAATCCAGAATCACCGTGCGCTCGCCCAGGCCGTGCATATCGACGACCGAGCGCAGGCTGCGGCCAATCAGGCGCTGAATCTCGTGCGTCCGCCCGCCGATCTTGCCGCGCTCGCTCTCCCTGGGTGTGCGGGTCACCGTGGAGCGGGGGAGCATGGCGTACTCCGCCGTGACCCAGCCACGGCCGGTGTTGCGCAGCCAGCCGGGGACGCCCTGCTCGATGGTCGCATTCGTTAGGACCCGTGTATTACCGAAGGACACAAGGACGGAGCCCTCCGCGGTCTGGACAAAGCCGGGAACGAGGGAAAGGGGGCGGAGCTGGGCAGGGGTTCTGCCGCCGGGACGAAAGAACTGGGTGGTCTGGTGCATAGAGAGATTGTACGGGAGAGGCGGGCGGGGGGGAGGCGTGCGAGGCCGGTTCCAGAACGGGAAACGGCATCCTTTGAGCCCCGGATTGGGAATGGCCCTATAACCGCTTCAAAGCAGGCTATTTAGACAGACGGAGCCTAGGGGCATTGTCCCATTATGGGCTGATTGGTTTCGTAATGGGCTTTGCTGATTGTATAGAAATTGGACAGTAAGTTCTTCCCTTATCAGGAACTTAGAGAAAGCGTTCTGGATTGGCACTCCACGTGTAATAGAAGAGGGCAGAGCAAGCCGCACAGAAGCAGAAACGGGAAGAAGACAGGGTTCAGGAAATAGGGAATAGGGACTAGGGACTAGGGAATAGGGAATAGGGAATAGGGAATAGGGAACAGCCGGCAACTTGGCTCGTTCCTCTCTGGCAACTGACAACAGACAACCGGCAACTGAACGAGAACGGGAGCACGTCATGCAGACAGGACAGACAGCAGGATGGAGCGGAGCGGAGCGGAAGCGGGTGGAAGCGGTGGTGGAGACGCTTGCAACCTTGCGCAGCGAGGGAGAAAACCTGGCAGAGGTCGCGCATGACGCCAGAAATATGGTGACGGCGCTGGGGCTCTATTGCGACCTTCTGGAAGAACCGGGAGTTCTGGCGACTCCTTATTTGCACTATGGAAATGAGTTGCGGCTGGTGGCCGCGGCCAGTCGCCGTCTGGTGGAAAAGCTGGTGGCTCTGGATACCCACCACGATCCGCAGGCTGGTTCTTTGCGGGCCGGATTGCGCAATCCAGGAAAGCTCGATCCCAAGGCCGTCATTGCAGACCGGTCGCACCAGTTGAACCGCTGGGACCTGATGCCGGCGGTGCCGATCGACAACCTGGCGGGAGAGTTGCTGGCCAACCGGAACCTGCTGTCCGCGCTGGCCGGGCCAACGATCGCGTTGACGGTGGACACCGAGTCGGGAGCGCTTCCGGTGCGGTTGAACGGAGAGGATCTGACCAGAGTGCTGGTGAACCTGGTGAAGAACGCCGCCGAGGCCATGCCCGCGGGAGGCAAGATTCAGTTGAGCCTGCGGGAGCAGCCTCAGGAAGCGGGGGCGCCGAGGCATCTTCTGCTGACCATTGACGACAGCGGGCCAGGTATCCCGGACAAAGCCCTTGACAAGGTTTTTGAGGCTGGGTTCAGCACACATTCGAGCTCTTCAAACAGCGCAGGCTGGCCGGCCGCTCGCCGCGGGCTCGGGCTTTCCATCACGCGGTCGATCGTTGAGACGGCAGGGGGGCGGATATTCGCGGCCAACTGCGACCGCGGCGGAGCGCGGCTGGCCATCGAGTTGCCTGTCAGGACGGGCTGAAAAGGCACCGCAGCCCCAAGCATTCGGACCATTTCGAATCGTCCATCAACCTGCCGTTCAACGAATCACATGTGAGGCGAATACAATGCTCGCTACGGTCGAGAGTGCAAGAGTCATGGAGTTTATTCCTCAACTGGCGGAGCCGGCGGTGCGGTTGCACCTGCTGGTAGTGGACGCAGACCTGGCGATGCGGTCCGCTTGCGCAGAGATTGCCGCCAGCCTGGGCTATGCGGTCGAAAGCACGGGTGACATGGCCCAGGCGCGCAGCCTGCTCCGCGGCCGGGCCGCCGACATCCTGCTGGTGAACCTGCCGGCGGGAAGCAATCACGGGCTGGAGCTGGTCTCCGAGGTCAAGCTGCTTTACCCGGATACATCGGTGATCGCCATGACGGCGTCGGGATCGGTGAATGCGGCGGTAGAGGCGATGCGCTGCGGAGCATCGGACTACCTGACCAAGCCGTTCGCCATGGATGAGCTCTCGACGGTGCTGGACCGCGCGGCACAAACCCACTTGACCGATACCACGACCCGCCAGTTGCGGGAGCGGCTGCGGCTCTCGCAGGGGTTGGGGGCCATGATCGGCCGCTCCGGGGAGATGGAGAAGCTCTACCGCATCCTTTCCAAGGTGGCCCAGTCCACGCACCCGGTGCTGGTGCTCGGCGAGAGCGGAACGGGCAAGGAACTGGTGGCCAGGACCATCCACGCCTACGGTCCCAATGCGCAAAAGCCGTTTCTCCCCGTCGATTGCGGATCGCTGGTGCCCACGCTAATTGAGAGCGAGCTGTTCGGCTACGTGAAGGGCGCTTTTACAGGGGCTAACCGCTCCAAGGATGGGTTGCTGGTTTCGGCTGAGGGGGGAACGGTGTTCCTGGATGAAATCGGGGAGCTCTCGCTCGACCTGCAGGCCAAGCTGCTGCGCACTTTGCAGGAAAAGGAAGTACGGCCGGTCGGGGCTACGCATCGCGTCCCCATGAAAGCGCGCATTGTGGCCGCGACGAATCGCGATCTGGCGGTGATGGTCGAGAAGGGTACGTTCCGCAAGGATCTCTTCTACCGGCTCAACGTGGTCAACCTGCGGCTGCCTTCGCTGCGCGACCGGCGCGAGGATATACCGCTGCTGGCGGCGCACTTTCTGGACCGCATCAGCCGTGAACATGGCACCAAGTTCACGCTGAGCGACGAGGCTCTGCGCACGATGATGCGGCACGACTGGCCAGGCAACGTGCGCGAGTTGGAAAACTCTGTAGAACGGGCCTGCGCCCTGTCTTCGGGCCCGGTGCTGCACCTGGGCGATCTGCCCACGCAGCTGCAACAGCAAGGCCTTGAGGCCCGGCGCATGGCCACTGAAGCCAGCGAGCCGGCCGGAGAGGGCGGCGTCGCACCCGAGGTGAAGACCCTGGCCGATCTGGAGCGGGAAGCCATTCTAGGCGCAATCCGCATCCTCAACGGAGACAAGCTGCGGGCTGCCAAGCTGCTCGGCATCGGCAAGACCACGCTCTACCGCAAGCTGAAGGAATACGGCATCGCGGACCCGCTTCGGGAACCGTGACCGCGGCCCGCTCAAGGTGGAACGAACCGCGCCGATAGGGCAATTACGGGAACGCCCACGGCTTGGCTGCGGAAATGGAATCTACCGGCACGAGGAACAGTTCTTCAGTTGTTTCATAAGAAAATCGACGATTCCGAGTGGCATTTCCCTCAGGCAAGAGGCACCTTGCGCGATTCCCCAGACAGCACCCCAATTGGAGAAACTGCTCTAAAGGACAAGAGCGAAAAACAGCACCGGCCGTGAACTGTTCGGCCGCCGAACGAGGAGATTGAAATGAGCATTCTGATTGTGAGCGGAATTGAAGGCGCCAGGAATTGCGCGGCCGTGGTGGGTGCGCAACTGAACATGGACGTTGAAGTCGCGGATGGGCGCAAGGCCGCGCTGGCCGCGCTGCGCCGCCGCGAGTTCTCCGCCGTGGTGGTAGATGAAACCATGGCCGAATGCGACCCCTCGGCGGCCGAGGCAATTTGGGATCGTTCGGGGCTGGCGATTCCTCTGCAAATCAATTTCGCGCTTTCCGGCGCGGCACGGCTGATCCGGGAGATTCGCGCCGCCCTGCATCGCCGTGAGCGCGAGCAGGCCCTGGCCCGCATGGCAGCGTCCGCAGCCATTGAGAACGAGCTGAAGAGCACCGTCGCCGGCCTCCTGCTGCACTCGCAACTGGCCCTTTCCGGCAGCGAGGTGCCGTCTTCGATCGCCGACAAGCTGCGCGTGGTTGCCGACCTGGCAAGCAACCTTCGCCAGCAGCTCAGCGCGCCGTTGCCGGCCCGCGGAGATACGGCCGCTTGAGGGCGAATTTCCTCTTGTTCGGCTTGGGCTGACAAGTTCATTGCGTTGCACGCGCATCGCCGGGGCGGCATTCGTCCCGGCGTCTTTTTTGGCCCTGCGTCCGGTTCTCTAGAAAACACATCGATGGCTTAAGCTGGATGGGACATGAAAGACTCGGCTGTTCTCCTGATCGACTGCCCGGACCGCAAGGGACTGGTGGCCCGGGTTTCAAGCCTGCTGTACGAGTGGGGCGCCAACATACTGCACGCCGACCAGCACCAGGACCACGACCTGGGCCTGTTCTTCATGCGCGTGGAGTGGGGGCTGGCCGGGCCGGCGGATAGCCCGGAGCGTTTCGATCTGGAGGGGTTCAAGGCGGCCTTTGCGCCACTGGCCGCGGAGCTCGGAATGCGCTGGCAGTTGACCTCGGGCGCGCGGCGGACACGGGTGGCGCTGTTCTGCTCGCAGTATCTGCATTGCATGGCGGATCTGCTGCATCGATGGCGGTCAGGGGAGCTCGAATGCGAGATACCATTGATCGTTTCGAATCATCGGGACGTGGAGAGGCTGGCGCAGTTTTACGGAATACCGTTTGAGTTTGTTCCGGTGAAGGCGGCAACCCGGGCCGATGGCGAAGCGCGCCAACTGGAGTTGCTTTCGGTAAAGGAAATTGACCTGGTAGTGCTGGCGCGCTACATGCAGGTCCTTTCCCCCGGCTTTGTGGCCCGCTACCCGGCCTCGATCGTCAATGTCCACCACTCGTTTCTGCCCGCATTTACCGGGGCCAAGCCCTATCACGCGGCGCATGCGCGGGGCGTCAAGCTGATTGGGGCGACGAGCCACTATGTGACCGATCTGCTGGACGATGGACCCATTATCGAGCAGGACGTGGCGCGCATCTCACACCGGGACCAGGTGGAAGACCTGGTGGCGCGGGGCCGCGATCTGGAGCGAGTGGTACTGTCCCGTGCGGTGCGCTGGCACCTGGACCGGCGCATCCTCTGTTACGGGAACAAGACGGTGGTGTTCGACTGACAGCTGCGAGCTTTCAGCTATCAGCTTTCAGTTTTCAGTGGCGTGGCCCGGCTCCGCTGAGTTCGAGTAGACTCAAGGCATTCGATTCGTGCCCCGTTCGTGGCGCATTGCGAGGGCTGCCTCATGGCGAATTCCCGGTTTTCTCCGAAACGATTTTGCGGGCGCGAGCTGCTGCTCCTGACCGGTACCTTGTTGCTGGCTTCCGGCCTAACCGGGCAGACGGTGCCTGTTCCGGGACCGGAAGACGCGACCATGAGCACGCAATTGCCGGCCGATGTGCAAGCACGGCTGAACAAGCTGGAAGACGCGTTGAAGGCGGCGCGAACGGCAGGCGAGACGAAGACCGAGGCAAAGACGCTCAACCAAATCGGCCGGGTGAATTATTTGACCTCGGACTACCCGCAGTGCCTGGAGAATTACACGCAGGGGCTGGCAGCCGCACGAAGCGTGAAGGAACCTATTGAAGAAGCAGAAGCATTGAATGGCCTGGCAAGCTGCAATCGTACACAGGGGCAATATCAGAAGGCGATCGGGATCGCTCAGCAAGCGCTCGATGTGGCGACGGCTTCGGGAGACTTGCGCGGCCAGGCGCAGGCGCTGCAAGGGCTTGGATGGGCGAATTTCAATTTGGACAAGGCTGACGAGGCGTTGGGTTTTTACAACCGGGCGCTGCCTCTGGCGATCGAAGCGGCTGACGTCGATCTACAGGCCTTGATCGTGAATTGCATGGGGTCTGTCTATGACGCTAAAGAAGACCCGGAAAAGGCTCTGAAGAGTTTCAACCAGGCGGTTGAGCTTTGGCGAACGGCCGGCGACCAACGCGGGGAGGGCTCAACGCTGGGCAACATCGGCGTTCTCTACGCAGAACAGGGCGACAAGCTGACTGCCCTCCAATATTTGAAGAGGGCGTTGCCGCTTGCGACGGCCGCGGGGAACCGGTCCGGCGCCGCCGAAAACTTGTTGAATACCGGAATTGTTTTCAGGATTCTGGGACAGAAGGAGAAGGCTCTCCGCTACTACAACCTGGCGCTTCCGTTTCTTCATGCTATCCACAACACGTCGAGCGAAGCCGTCGCGCTGCTGAATCTCGGCAATCTCTATTCCGACCTCGATCGGCCCCAGGAAGCGAAGGACACCTACCGCCGTGGATTGGCGCTGTCGCGTGAGATAGGGAGCAGTTCCACCGAGGCCGGCGTGCTGGTTGGCATCGGCAACCTGGAAAACGTGCTGGGCGAGGAGCAGAAAGCTCTTGAAGACCTCAACCGGGCGTTGACGATCTGGCGGACGTTACAGGTCCACAGGGGTGAAGCCACTACACTGAACAGCATCGGCATTACGTACGACGACCTGGGAGACGGGAAGGATGCGCTGGAACACTACACGCAGGCGTTCATTCTTTACCAGACAATTGGCGACCATAGCGGCGAGGCGATGGAGCTGAGCAACATTGCCGGCATCTTCAGTGGACTGGCGGAAAAGCAGAAGGCGCTGGAGTACTTCAACCAGGCGCTGGCGCTCTATCGCGAAGACGGGGACAATAAAGGCGTTTCCCGGACGCTCAATAACATGGGGCTGGTTTATAGCGATCTGCGGGACGATCAAAAGGCTCTCGAAGCTCTCAGCGAGGCGCTGCGCATTCGGCAGACCGAGAGCGGCGGCAGCGGCGGAGACCTGGGCAGCACGCTGAATAACATCGGCGATATTTACGACGACCTCGGCGACAAACCGAGGGGATTGGAGTACCACCTGAAAGCGTTGCCGCTGGCGATCGCGGCTGCGGATCCTCTGCGCGAGGCGCTGGTCTTTCGCAGTTTGATGCTCAACTACAAAGTCAACCAGCCAGCGCTGGCCATTTTTTACGGCAAGCAGGCCGTGAATATGTCGCAGCAGGTAAGGGCCAATATTCAGGGGATGGACCGGGCGTTGCAATCGAGCTTTCTTTCCTCGAAGCGAGAGTATTATCACGACCTGGCCGATCTGCTGATCACCCGGGGGCGTTACCCGGAGGCGCAGCAGGTGCTGGATCTGCTGAAAGAGCAGGAGTATCGCGACTACGTTCGCGGAGGGCCGGCAGACACGCTGAGTGCGCTGACGCTGACATCGGCGGAGAAGCAGGCTGAGCAGGAATATCAGAAGTCCACGGCGCAGATTGTCTCGCTGGGTGAGCAGTGGGCGCGGTTGAAGCAGATTACTCAGCGGACGCCGGAGCAGGAGAAGGCATTCCAGGAGCTCACGACTCAGCTCGACAACGCGAGCAAGGGGCTGAACAACTACTACAACCGGCTTTATGTGCTCTTCGGAACGACCACTGCTGACGCGAACAAACAATTGGATAAGGTGAAGGGCGATGTGAGCGCGCTCGAGGATCAGATTGCCGAGACACCCCACGTGGTCGCGCTGTATACGATGGTGACAGGCGATCGTTACCACGTGATTGTGATTACGGCGGGGGCCACGGTAGCGCGCGAGTATGCAATTGCCGAACCCGATCTGAATCGGAAGATTGCCGCGTTCGAACAGGCACTACGCAATCCGGCGCGCGACCCAAGACAGATTGCCCAGGAGCTATACACGATCCTGATTGGCCCGGTGAAGGCGGACCTCGACCAGGCTCATGCGGAGACGCTGGTGTGGTCCCTCGATGGGGCTTTGCGCTATGTTCCCATGGCCGCGCTCTTCGACGGGAAGCAGTACCTGGTGGAGAAATACAATACGGTGACAATTACGCCGGAGAGCATTGCGCACCTCGCTGAGAAACCGGACTTGAGCAACATGAGCGCGGCGGCCATGGGGATTTCGCTTGCGGTTGAACAGGGACTGCCACCATTGCCGGCAGTGGTGGGCGAGCTGGACGATGTGGTGAATGACGCGCAGGTGAAAGGGGCAAATGGCGTGCTTCCAGGAACCATTTTGCTCGATGGAAAATTCACCGAAAAGGCGATGGAGAACGTGTTGAGCACGCGGCACTCGGTGGTGCATATCGCCAGCCACTTCGTTTTCAAACCCGGAGACGACAGCCAGAGTTATCTGCTTCTTTCGGGCAAGGACGAAGGCGGCGCGGGCTATCACCTGACTGTGGCGGATTTCAGGGACAACAGAAACCTGGCGTTCCGCAACACCGACCTGCTGACGCTTTCAGCCTGCGAGACGGGAATGAGCGGCAACGCCGGCAACGGCCGCGAGGTGGATGGGCTGGGCATGACGGCGCAACGGAAGGGTGCGAAGGCGGTGATCTCATCGCTGTGGTCGGTGAACGACGCGAGTACAGGCGAGTTGATGGGCGACTTTTATAGGCGGTGGGCGGAGGGTGCGGGGAAAGTGACAAAAGTGGAGGCGCTGCGCGAGGCGCAGTTGGATCTGCTGCTCGGGAAAGTAAAGGCGCCGGCCGGAGCAAGTGGACGAGGATTTGGTACGGCCTTGGCGGAGAAGGACGTTCCGTTGGGTTATGCGGATCCGTATTTCTGGGCGCCGTTTGTACTGATGGGGAACTGGCGATAGGGGTTCGTGCTATTCCACCTAAGTCCCAAGAACTTGTATAAAAACTCTGTGGATTGAAGGGTGCGGGATTCATCCCGTACATTCATAGCGAGTTCATGCCTCGGCTTTAGCCGCCGAGGGAATGCTAGCTTCTGAAGCCCTTCCCTCAGGGGCTAAAGCCCAACCATTTGTTGGCTGAAATGTACGGGCTGAGGCCCGTACCCTTCACGCAAAGCCAAGTCATCGGACAGGATCTGAGAGACGCTTGGAGATGGCCCGGTCGATGCCGCTTTCCGAATCACTTCATCCCGCTGCCCGCCCATGCCGAGTGCGGTTCCACCAGCACCCCGTCGTACTGCGAGGCGGCCACCAGCCTGCCCGCTGCGGCGCGGATGAGGAACACCTTCCACCCGGCTCTAGTCCACGTCCAGTCCTGCGCTGAGAGATCGAGGGCGAACACCCAGTCATTCTCGCGCGAACTCACCAGCACCCTGCTCATCTGCGGATCGTAGTAGACGTCGTTCACGTCGCGCAACGGAAGGCGCTCAATCCACGACCAGGTCGCGCCGTTGTCCCGCGAGAGATAGACCCCTTCCCGGGTGCCGAGCCAGAGAGCGCCGTCGGTCGAGAACGCCGCGCGGTTGATGCGTGTAATCGTGGACGGAATTTCGACGGGCGTCCAGGCTTGGCCGGCATCGGCGGAGAGCACCACCCCATTGCGCCGGGCTGCGGCCATCACAGTTCCGTGCGCGGCGGCGGTAACGTATTCGGCGGACCCCTGCACAAGGCCGCCTTGCCAAGTTGCGCCATGGTCGCGGCTGGTCAGCAGGCCGCTCGCGGTGGAAGCCAGCCACGCATCCCCCGACAAATCCAGCGCGTACACGCGGCCATCGAGATTCTGGGGCTTGTCCGGCACCAGTGTCTCGGTCGTGATTTTCTTGCCTTTTTTGATGGCGGTGGTTTTCTTTGCCACCTTATTCTGAATCGTGTTTCGCGGGGCCCAATTGCCGCCTGTTGCCGCGAGCGCGAAGATCCCCCGATTGGTTCCGGCCAGTACGGTTCCATCGGACGCCTGCGCCAGGGCATACACATCGCGGCCTTCCAACCCGTCGGCGAGGTGGTCCCAGCTGGCCCCGGCGTTCGAGGAGACAAAAACGCCGCCGTATGTCTTGTCGTTCAGCACGCCGGCAAAGATCCGCGCGGGATTGACGCGGTCAACAAGGAGCGCCTCCACTTTGCGCCCGGAGATGCCATCGTTTGTGGCGATAAAGCTGACGGAGGCGTCCTTGCTGTAGAGCACACCGCTGCGATCGGTGGCCAATAGAACATGACTCGTATCCTTGGGATCGACAAACACATCGTTCACAATCGTGTCCGGGCCGGTCATGCGATCGAAGGTCTTGCCCGCGTCAACGCTCTTGTAAAGGCCCTCTGTCGTTCCGGCGTACACCACGTTGTGGTTCACCGGATCTTGCTTCAACACGCGGGTCCTGCGTGCGGTGGTGGGGATGCCCTGGATCTTGTGATACAGCTCGCCCGCGTTGTCGCTTTTGTAAATGCCGCTGCACGCGCTGGTGTAGACCACGCTGGGCTGGGACGGGTCAATAATGATGGAGAACACATCGGAGTCGTCGATCAGACCCTGCTTGATGTTGTGCCAGTTCTTGCCGCCGTCGGTGGTCTTCCAGGGCAGATGCCAGGTTCCGGCGTAGACAATGTTCGGGTCGACTGGATCGACGGCCACCGATTCCACTTCGTGAATCTCATTGCTGCCCGGAGGACTGATCTGTGTCCAGGTAGCGCCGGCATCGGTGCTCCGGAAGACGCCCTCGAGCGTTCCCGCAAACAGCATCTTCGGATCCGACGGAGCCTGCGCAAAGGCTCTGACCGAATGCCCCTTCATGCCTGCCACCTCGGTCCAGGTCTTGCCCTTGTCGTGGCTCACCCACAGCCCGCCGTCGGGATGGTCCACCGTCCATGCGGCCACATACACCATGGTGGGGTCTGCCGGATCCACAACGATGTGGTCCAGGATCAGGTCGTCCGAGGAGCTCAATTTCGAGAGCCGGTGCCAGGACGCACCCCGATCGACCGACTCGTAAATCCAACTATTCGTTGTGCCGAGGTAGAGGTGACTCGGGTCTCCAAGGACGGCCGCAAAGGCACGCGCATCTCCGCCGGACGGACCGATGGGACTCCACGGGGATTGGGCCACGAGAGACGTTCCGGCAAAGAAGACCAAGAGGAGCAGGATATTCGCTTTTTTGTTCATGAGTGGTGTCAGTATACGCGCTGTTTTCGGCGCTGAACACGTTTCTTGAAACCGCCTGCACCAAAAAGCAAAACCCCCGGCTGGGTTGCCGGGGGCTGCTTTTGTCGAGTTGGTTCGGGGCCGCTAGAGTCTGCCTCAGTTGCTGAAGAGGAGAATTCCTGCGGGCTTTTCCGTGGCTTCGTCGCTCGCGCTGATCGGGCGATAGAAGAGCTGGTTGGCGTCGAGATAGACCTCGAGGAAGGCCGGACGGTCGGTAATATTTCCGGCGATCAAGGCTTCCGACAAGGGGTCTTCGACATACCGTTGCAGTGCCCTGCGCAAAGGCCGCGCACCGTAGCTGCGATCGACCAGGGTCTTGTCGAGAATCCACTTCTTGGCATCCTCGGTTACGGAGATGGTGATCGACTTCTGGGCCAGGTTGGCGTTCAAACTCTGCACAAGCAGTTCGACGATCTGGATCAAGTCGGCATCCGAGAGCGATTGGAAGAGAATAACCTCGTCGAGACGGTTGAGAAACTCAGGATTGAAGGTCTTCTTGACTTCCTGCTTGACCAGTTCTTCAATCTTGTCGCTGACAATGTCTTCGCGGTCGCTCTGGAAACCGAGGCCCTGCTTCTTCATCAGGTGGCGGGCACCGATGTTCGAGGTCATGATGAGGATGACGTTCTTGAAGTCGACGGTGTTGCCCAGGCCGTCGGTCAATTGGCCATCTTCAAAAACCTGCAGCAGAATGTTGAACACATCGGGGTGCGCCTTCTCGATTTCGTCGAGCAGGACCACGGAGTACGGCGAACGCTTGACGCGTTCCGTCAACTGGCCGCCCTCCTCGTAGCCCACGTATCCCGGAGGCGAACCGATCAGCTTGGAGACGCTGTGCTTCTCCATGAACTCCGACATATCGAAGCGGATGAGCGCCTTGTCCGAGCCAAAGAGGAAGTTGGCCAGCGTGCGAGCCATCTCCGTTTTGCCGACGCCGGTGGGGCCGAGGAAGAGGAAGCTTCCGATTGGCCTCGCCGGAGACTTGAGGCCTGCGCGCGAACGGCGGATCGCCCGAGCCAGCGCAGAAATTGCCTTCTCCTGCGAGATGACGCGCTTGTGCAACTCCGCTTCCACGCGGAGCAGCTTTTGCGTCTCTTCTTCCTTGATGCTGGTGACGGGAACGCCGGTCCAGCGGCTGACTACATCCTCAATGTCTTCGCGGCCAACGATGCCGGAGGCCGAGTCGTCGAGGTGATATTTGTCGCGCAGAGCACGCAGGTTTTCGCGCTCCTTGCGTTCCTCGTCGGAGTAGAAGCGGGCCTTCTCGAACTCGTGGTTGGCAATGGCCGAGTCCATGCGGTGAACGATGAACTTGATGCGCTTCTGGACTTCGGTGATCTCCTCGGGCAGCGAGGTCTGGCGCAGCTTGACGCGGGCGCCGGCTTCGTCGATGAGATCGATAGCCTTATCCGGCAGAAAGCGGTCGGGGATGTAGCGGTTTGAATGCGAGACCGCGAATTCGATGGCGGCATCGGTATAGCTAACCGCGTGAAACTTCTCGTAGCGGTCCTTGATGCCGTGGATGATCTTGATGGCGTCTGCCTCATTCGGCGGCGGCACCTTGACGGCCTGGAAGCGGCGTTCGAGCGAGCGGTCTTTCTCAATGGACTTGCGGTACTCGGCCGGTGTGGTTGCGCCGATGCACTGGATTTCTCCACGCGAGAGCGCGGGCTTGAGGATGTTGGCGGCGTCAAGCGAGCCCTCTGCCGAGCCAGCGCCCACCAGGGTGTGCAACTCGTCGATGAAGACGATGGAGTTTTGATTCTCCATCAACTCTTTCATGATGGTCTTGAGCCGCTCCTCAAACTGGCCGCGGTATTTTGTGCCGGCAACGATCAACGAAAGATCGAGGCCAAGCACGCGCTTGTCGGCCAGGAAGCTCGGTACCTCGCCGTCGGCAATGCGCTGAGCGAGACCCTCGACAATCGCTGTCTTGCCCACGCCCGGTTCACCGATGAGCACCGGATTGTTCTTGGTGCGGCGGCAGAGAATCTGAATCACGCGCTCGAGTTCGCCGTCGCGGCCGACGAGCGGATCGAGCTGGCCATCCATCGCGGCCTGCGTGAGGTCGCGGCTGAATTCAGCCAGCAGGCTGCTCTCGCGCTGACGCGCTTGCGCCGGCGCCTTCTCTTGCGTCACGCGAGCCAGCTCGTCGCGAATCTGCGCCAGCTTGAGGCCGCGCTCCTGCAGGATCTCCGCAGCGAAGCATTTCTCTTCGCGCAGCAAACCCAGAAGCAAATGTTCAGTGCCGATGTGCTTGTGACCCAGCCGTTCGGCTTCTTCCGCCGCATAGGCCAGCACCCGCTTGCACTCGTTTGAAAGCGGCAGGTCAACAGAGGTCGAGACCTTCTCGCGAATCGTGGTGTGGGCCTCAATCTGTTTGCGAATCGACTCCACCGAAGCGTGCGAGCGCAGAAAGCGGTTGGTCAAGGCCTTGTCCTCGCGCAGCAGGCCGAGCAGCAGATGCTCAGTCTCGATATAGGGCGAACCGAACTGGCTGGCCTCATATCGCGCGAAGAAGATCACGCGTCGTGCCTTCTCCGTATAGCGTTCGAACATGATGATCCCCCTTGATTCCAGGCTATCGGCTGGAGTGGCTGTCCGGTTGAAATGCCGGCCTCAGCCCAACCCGCGCGTGCCCTTCCGTAAACTTCGCCGCCGGAGGCCCTGGAAAATTAAAGATCCCGCCTCCGAACAGCTCTTTTGAATGGTCGCGAGCTTTTTACTTGCTCGACCAGTCCGCCGGCGGTCGAGCTGCCCTGGGACTTCCATTCTGCCTTTTGAGCCCGGAAAGCCGACCGCGCCCCCGAACTGCTTACTGTTTAAGATTCAAAAACCTGCCGTAACGGTGCTTCTTCTGTTAAAAGCCATTGGCCGGGACTCCAACTTGCGGAGCACTTGCCAGCGGAGCCAGCTTTCCGCCCTCAAGCCTTAATGCTCGCGTACATCGCGCGGCAAGATCAAGGTTATGCGTCACCAATATGGACGTAAGGCCGTGACTTTGGTGCAGCCGTTCAATCAATTCAAACACGCGGCGGGCGGTGATTTCGTCCAGGTCGCCGGTGGGCTCGTCCGCCAGCAGCAGGCGGGGATTGCAAACCAGCGAGCGGGCCAGCGCGACACGCTGCTGCTCGCCACCTGACAGTTCTCCAGGGCGATGATCGGCGCGATCGTCGAGGCCAACTTCCCTGAGCCAATTTGCCGCCACGGCTAGCGCCTCTCTCTTCTGTTGGCCGCGTGCCAGGAGCGGCATTGCTACGTTTTCCAGCGCCGTAAACTCCGGCAACAGGTAATGAAATTGCCAGACGTAACCGATCTCTCTATTGCGAAAGGCCGCGGCCTGACGGGGGGACAATTGGGCCACGTTGGTTGACGCGCAGTATACAGTTCCCGCGGAGGGTGTATCAAGCGCGCCCAGAATGTGCAAAAGAGTGCTTTTACCCGCGCCGGACTGTCCGACGATGGCGACCATCTCTCCGGGGTCGACCTGGAGGCTGAGATCGCGAAAGAGGGTGAGCTCGCCACGGGCGGTTTTATAGGACTTTTGCAGACCGGAAACCTGAATGATGGGCGCTTGATTTTGGTGGTTGCCTGGTTGCGACTGGAGCTGTGTCTGTGAGGAAGATTGTGGCCGCAGACCGGGTTCCCGCGTGTAGGGTGCGGATGGGCCGGTATCCGTAGATGAGGTTTGCGTCATCCTGTTGTAGCTATTTTACCGTGACAGGGCTGAATTCGCCGTAAATGCTCTTGAGCGCCCACCTATCAACAAACTTCCGTGCCCCGTTTTTGCGCCTTCTTTCTGGCGCAAGGGCGGGAGACCATTACCGCTGGTCCGCCGAATTCCCGGCCACTCCGGGCAAGTGAGATCGGACAGCCTCACGCCGCGCCGCCCGCAACTCCGACTCGACCTCGACCACTCCATCCCCGCCCAGCGCCCATGCGTTGAAGCTTGACCATGGCCAAGATCCCGGCTCGCGGCACAGGCCTCGCTTGACCGGATTGCGATGAATATAACGAAGCTGGGTAACGAACCCTTCGTGGTTTCGAACGTTGTGATCGAAGTACCGTTCCTGCCAGAAATTTGGCATCTCGGCTCTCGATGCTCCCTGCTTGTGCGCCTGGAGCGAGACCTTGCTCTTGAGGATTTGCATGAACGTCGGGTGCACGCCCGCGGCAGGTTCGCTCACGAGTAGGTGGAGGTGCTCCGGCATGACCACATAGCCGTAGACGAGCATCCCGAAGCGGCTTCTGGTCTTTTCCAGAGCCAACAGAAACGCGTTTTCCATGCGCATTTGTGCGAGAAGTGGAAGGCGATGATAGCAGCTGAAAGTGAGGAAGTGTGCCTGCCCGGAATTGTGAAGCCGCTTGAGGCCGTCGGGCATTTGCGCCGCCTAACTGCTGAGGAATTGCTGCGGCAATCTTACGCCCGTGGGTTCGTTGGTTTCCCGCCCTCGCGCCAGAAAAAAGGCCGACCCAGAGGGTACCCCGACGGGGCACGGGGGGTTTTCGCTGGACCGGCATCGCCCAAGAATTCTCACTTCATCTGGCCGAGGAACGGGCATCTTGTGCTGGCCCGACCTGGACATTCCGTGCCCCGTTCTTTCCGTTTTTTCTACGGAAAGGGCGGGAAACCAAGAACGCTGGCCCAGGTCAGGGCTTGGGGAGCGCGGACGGGTTGAGGCGGCCGATGCGGCCTTTAGGCCCGACAATGAAGGGGAGCGAAAGGGCGTTCCAGTTGCCGTTGTCGAGGGGCTGCCAGGTGCGGCCATCGTCGCGGCTGATGTCGGAGCCGTTGGTGCCGGCGGTGATCCAGAGTTTTTCGGATTGGGACCATTGGACGGTGGAGCGGTAGCCGTGAGGTGGGGTGGTGGACGGCTGCCATGCTCCGCCCCCATTCACACTGTAGGCCGCTGTGTGTGCCGCGCTGTCGGGGTGATCGTAGGTCCCCCCAACGGCGATTACGATAGCAGTTAAAATGCCATTCTTCGCCGAAATCGGTCGTGCCTCGACTGAGAAGATTCCGGAGGCCGGTGAGCTTGCAACTACGGGCACCTCAGAAGCGTGGAATCGCACTACGCAATTTGTTATTGCGGCAGCGTTAGGATTTCCGGGTGAAAGATCGCATTCGGTCGCCCTCGCGAACACATGCGCATCTACGCCTCCGCCGCTTCCGAAAAGCAGCGAGGGCCCATAGAAGGTGAATTCGGAGTTGCTCGCAGCGAACGATGCTTCGTTGGGCTGGGCATCCTTACCTTGCTCACCAGATGCGTACCAGGTCTCGCCCTGATCCTCGCTGTGGAACAAGGCGAAGATTCGCTTTACCGGGTCACCGAGCAGGTAGATTTTCCCCTCTGAAGTTTTCCTGATTGCATCGAAGAAGCCGTCCTCGTCCGGGTTGGTGAACATCAGTCTCCAAGAGCGGCACCCGTCGGCGGTTTTGTAGAGGCGGCTCTTATCGGCAGGGCCGGATGCCATGACTATGGCGGTCTTCGCGTCCCAAGCCTGCACCCCGCGAAAATCCAGCGTTGCGCCGTCCTTGTCTCCATCGGGCACTGCGCACTTCTGCCAATGTGCGCCGCCGTCTGTCGTTTTGAGCACGGTTCCTTCGGTCCCGCTGGCCCAGGCTACCGTTCCATCCACTGAATCGATGCCACGCAGGCCGGCCGTCGTTCCCGAGTCTTGAATTTGCCAGACCTGCGGGACCTGAGGTGACGCTGTCATCTGGGCGGAGATCACCGCAGTGGCAGCTACGAAGAATAGAATCAAGCGGCTTGGTTGCATGGGGGTCAGTATAGTTGCGTCGGCGGGGTTTCAGCGACTGTGGGCATTGGTGGTCTCCCAGGTCTCAAACGCGAGACCTGGGGCACCCGGCTGTGGGGAATACGGGGCCGGTTTCGGGCCGCACCCTACGGGGCGGCACATCAAGATTGCTGCGAATTCCCAGGGCTGCGCTACGCTTGCCCTGGGCTATTCTCGGCGCCTCCCTCCGGGAGGATTTGCAGTCGCTGGATACTCGAGCAGTGTCAACCATCACTTTTCGGGAAGGGAGAAGCCGATATAAAAGATTCAAACCGTGCATCCATTCAAAATCATTGCAATCCTGCCCTTGGCGGCGATGTTCCTCTCCTGTGCACTGTCGGCACAGGAGACAGCGTATGAGCGCTTCCGTGGACACAACGCGGCTCTGAAAGAGATTCAACCAACGTGGATGAGCCCGCTCATTCAGCCCGATTCGCGGCTAGGTCAATCGCTGCGGCTGTCGTTTTCGAATTCGTACACATCTGCCAGCACGCGGACGGCGAACTATGGCAACTGGCATACGCTCAGTCTGCCCCAAGGCGACCGCGTGCAACTCAACCTGATGGCGCCGCCGTATATCCAGAACAACTCGCCGACGCTGAAGGATGGGTTTGGCGATCCCATGGCGGAGGTGAAATACCGCATCGTCTCAGGCGACGCCAGCCACGGCAACTTTGTGGTGACGGCGATGTTGGCCGAGACATGGCCTACGGGCAGCTACAAGAATGGCGCGCCGACAGCGGTCTACTACCCGACGCTTGCCGCAGGAAAAATGTGGGGCCGGTTCGACGTGCAGTCGACGCTGGGCGGCATGATGCCCACGGGCAAGATTGCGGCGCAGGGGCGGCAAATTGCCTGGAATACAACGGCGCAAGTGCTGGTGGGCGAGCGCCTGTGGGCAGATCTCGAAGACAACGCAACGTACAACATCGGCGGCCCGGGAAACGGAAGGGGAAAGTCGGAAAACTTCGTGACTCCAGCGGCGTTCTATGTAGTGCGGCGCGACAAGTGGGCGCCGACGCACATGATTTTCGCGCTGGGCGGAGGAATGCAGATTGCGACGTCGGCATTCCATCCCTACAATCACAACCTGATTCCAGAATTGCGGGTTCTGTTTTAGGGCTCTCCTGCCGGGGCTTCGACCTCGAGCCTGCGCATCACGCTCACGACGCCGGTGGTGAACCCGCTCTCTTTGTCGACAATTGGCGAGGTGGTGATCTCCACCCTCACTTCTTGCCGCTCCCGATTGAGCACCGTCGCGACACCTTTGCAATGCCCAGCCAGCTTCATTGAAAAGCTCAGTTCATTGCCCTGCCCGGAGGCAAAACTCAGCATCGGCAGCGCCTTCTCAACCACCTTGCCGGTCAGGTCTTTCGCCCTCCAGCCAAACAGCTCCTCCGCAGCCGGGTTAACAGCGCGAATGAAACCCAGCGCATCCGTCACAATCACCGCGTCGGCCACCGATTCCATGATGCTCTCGAGCCACTTGCGCACCCGCTGCGCTTCTTTCAGGTCCTTCTGCGCCTGCGTAACGTCAACGCACACCATCCGCATGCCCACCGGCCGGCCCTCGCCGTCGCGTATCAGGCTGCGATACAGTTCATAAGTGCGGAACTCCCCGCGCCGGGTGTAGAGAGAACGAAGCACCGGCGGCGGCTCCTGACCCGGCTCAAGGCCGAACTCCATTACCGAAAAATACGCCGCGCAACTGGGTTCCTTCTCATCCGTAGCCATCAGGTCCCACGCCATCCTGCCCACCAGGGCGCCATGTTCCAGCGGATGCAATTCCAGCGTGGCGCGATTGGCGCGGGTGATAATCCCCTTCGCGTCCATCTCCATATAGGGCAGCGGAAGTTCGTCGATTGCGTCCGCACCGGCGTTGCCTGTCGCGGCATGAGTCGTGGCAGAAAGGTCGTTCATGTTCCTCACCATTTGCTGGACTGTTGCGTCGAGAGCCGGTAGAGGTCTTCGGCGGACCGCAGCCGGTTGATCGGCGTAAGTTCGAATGCCAGCGGAACGCGCAGCATGATGGTGCGCCCCGCAACGTTGATGCTGCATTCGCGATTCTGTATGGCAATCCGCTGCAGTTCCGCGGCCAGGATCTGCTCGCTTGGGCGTCCCTGCAGAATGGCCAGCAGCGACGATTCGCTCCAGTGGAAGATGGCGTCCTCGCTGTGCAGGCTCGATATCAGAAAGGCCGAGACCGCCATCCGGCAATCTTCTACCGCCTCCGGGCCGAATCTCTGGTTGATGACCTCAAGGCAACTCAGCCGGAAAAGGGCAATGAATCCGCCCCCGTTCCGCTCCATGATCTTCTTCAGCAGCTCCACCGCGCTTCCTCTCCCGCGCAGCCCCGCCGCATTGTCGTTGCCCGTTGAGCAGTCCGACGCTTTCTGCGATGCCAGCCCCTGCGCCTGCCCTTCGGCATCGGGCGGGTGGAGAAACTCCTCGATATTCCTTCGCCATTCCTGAAGATCGTCCGCCGAAGCGAGGCCGGGAATCTGCTGTCCCAGCACGCCGGCCTCCGGGGAGTCGGCGCCAATGCCCAGGCTTGCCAGCAGATCGCGAAACAGCATAATGACCAGCCCGCGCCAGCCCGCTGTGCGCTCCTTCAAAGCGCGGTCGGCGGCATTGCGGTGATTCTCAAACTCATGCAGGATGCTCCGGAGCAAGGCAAGCTTATCCTCATCCGGCAAGCGGTCTGGAATTTGCAGCGCCAGCCGGCTGACGTTTCCACGGAACGCCTTGTAGCTGTCCACGTCGATCTCAGGCATGTTGAGCGCTGTTCCCTCGACCAGCAGGGTCAGGCTCCGCTCGGTGCTGGAGATCGCCGTCCCATCCTGCTCCGCCGGGTCTGTTTTGCCCCACGCCGCGATTTGCCGCAGATTCATCCGGGTGCTCCCTGCACTTGGCTCATCGGCAGCTACAGACTTCCCATGATGCCGCGGACGGCGCAGCAACAGTTTTTCTTGACCGTCGGCTAGCCGTGTTCCCGAAATGGGAGCTTTCCCCGCCGTGCTGTTCTTGGCCCCGCGTTGGGCCGCGTGCGCAGCGGATGGTTTGGTATTTTGGACACTATTCCTGTACGCTGGAGTGTTTATGGCCATCAAAAACAAACTTCCAATCGGTATCCTCGGCGCGACCGGAATGGTCGGCCAGCGCTTCATTCAGCTGCTCGAAAACCACCCCTGGTTTGAGGTTGCGTGGCTGGCGGCGAGCGACCGGTCAAGCGGGAAAACGTATGGCGAAGCCGCCAAGTGGCGCCTCGACACGCCGCTTCCCGACCGCGTAGCCCGGATGACCGTCTCCCCAGCCGAGCCCGAAGGCGCGCCGAAGATCATCTTTGCATCCATCGACGCCGCCTTTGCCCGCGAGCTTGAGCCAAAATTCGCTGCCGCCGGCTGCGCGGTGGTCTCGAACTCCAGCGCCTTCCGCATGGCGCCCAACGTGCCACTGGTGCTGCCGGAGGTGAACGCCGATCACCTGCATCTGATTGAAGAGCAGTCTTGGCGCAAGGAGTCGGGCGGGTACATCGTCACCAACTCCAACTGCACGGTGATGGGCCCGGTGCTGGCTCTGAAGCCAATCGAAGAACGCTTCGGAATTACGCAGATCTTCGCCACCTCCATGCAGGCGATCAGCGGCGCAGGCTACCCCGGCGTTGCCTCCATGGACATCTTGGACAACGTCATTCCGTATATCAGTAACGAAGAAGAGAAGATGGAAGAAGAGCTTCTGAAGCTGCTGGGCAAGCTGGATGGGCATGTGGTCAAGCCGCTGGCCGCGCGCATGAGCGCCAGTTGCAATCGCGTCGCGGTGGTCGACGGCCATACGGTGAGCGTCTCCATCAAGCTCGGCAAGCCGGCCACGCGCGAGCAGATTCTGGCGGCATGGGAGGAGTTCCGTCCGCTGGCCGGACAGGATTTGCCGACCGCGCCCGATCAGCCCGTGCAATGGGCTCCGCAGAACGACCGCCCGCAGCCGCGTCTGGATCGCAATCGCGGCAACGGCATGGCGGTAACGGTTGGCCGCCTGCGGCCCTGCGGACTACTCGACTGGAAATTCACCGTGCTTTCGCACAACACCATTCGCGGAGCCGCCGGCGCCACAATCCTTAACGCTGAGTTGCTGGCAAGCCTGGGCAAGCTGGAACCTGTTGCCGAAACAGCGGTGCGTGTCTAATACCGCGACTGTGTGGAGTTGTGGTATCTCAGGTCTCAAAATCGAGACCTGGGGCACCCGGATCGATAGTATTGAGGTTTCCCACTCCGCTGGATTAGAAACCATGGGAAGATTCGCATGAGCCTGGTAGTCATGAAATTTGGCGGCACTTCGGTCGAGGACCCGGCCGCCATCGGTCGCACGGCGGACATCGTTGCCGGCCGTGTCGCACAGGGCAAGCAACCTGTTGTGGTGGTCAGCGCCATGTCCAAGGTCACTGACCAGTTGCTGCGCGCCGCCGCTGCCGCCTCCACGGGCGACCGCATCGGCGCACTCGCCATCAGTTCGCGCCTCCGCTCGCGCCATCGCGACACCGCCTGCGCCCTGGTCAAAACTCAGGCCGACATCGCCGCTCTGCAAAACCTCATCGATCAGAAATTCGATTCGCTCGATGAGATTCTGCGCGGCCTGGCTGCCATTCTCGAACTGACGCCGCGCATCTCCGACCTGATCGTCAGCTACGGCGAGCGCATTTCCAGCCGCATCGTGGCCGCTGCGTTTCGTGAGCGCGGAATCGACGCCGCCCACGTGGACGCCCGCAACGTCATCGTCACCGACTCGCAATTTCAGAAAGCCGTTCCCCAGGACAACATCATCGAGAAGCGCGCCCACGAACACCTGAGCCCGCACATCGCCGCAGGCCGAGTGCCCGTGATGGGCGGCTTCATCGCGTCCAACGAGGCGGGCATCACAACTACACTGGGCCGCGGCGGGTCCGACTTTACGGGAGCACTCGTTGGCGGAGCGCTCTCCGCCGAAGCCATTGAAATCTGGACGGACGTTGACGGCATCATGACCGCCGACCCGCGCGTGTGCCCCGACGCACTGCGCGTGAGAACCATCAGCTTTGAAGAGGCAGCTGAACTTGCTTACTTCGGCGCCAAGGTTCTGCACCCGGCAACCATTCTTCCCGCAGTCAAGAAGAACATCCCCGTCCATGTGCTCAACAGCCGCAACGCCGCCTGCGAAGGCACCCGCATTACCTCGCTCGCGCCCCCGTGCGGCAGCCCGTTCAAATCCATTGCGGTAAAAAAGAGGCTCTCCATCATTGATGTTGTCGCCAGCCGTATGCTCATGACGCACGGCTACATGAAGGAGATCTTCACCATCTTCGACAAGTACCATTGCCCCGTCGACATGGTCTCTACGAGCGAGGTTTCTGTCTCGCTCACAGTCGACTCGAACGAAAAGCTCCCCGCCATTGCCGCCGAACTCAGCCAGTTGGCCGACGTGAAATACGAAGGCCGCAAGGCGCTGGTCTGCCTGGTGGGCGACGACATTCGCGGCCGCAGCGGCATGGCTGCGCAGGTGTTCACCGCCGTCCGCCACATCAACGTCCGCATGATCTCCCAAGGCGCCAGCGAAATCAACATGAGTTTCATGATCGACGAAGACGACGCCGACGAAGCCGTCCGCTCGCTGCACGCCGCCTTTTTCCAGAACCCTGACCCGGCTGTGTTCGATGTGGAGGCGAGGAAGGTGTTGCCAACTGTTAGCCTCTAGCTGTTAGCTTTCAGCTTTCAGCTCTCAGCCAAATCTCAGACACCCCTCACATCTATGTACTATGCGCAAGCCGCCGTCGACAGGGCCTGCGGTTGCTTTTCCGAATCGATGACAGATAAAGTTGGGTTGTGTTGAATCCAGCAACTGAAAGCTGATAGCTGAAAGCTCAAAGGGAACTTCCATGCTCTTCCTGGTTCTCGGCAAAGGTAAAACCGGCTCGCTCGTCGCCCAGGTGGCGCGGGAGCGCGGCCACGGCGTACGCACGCTCGACATTACTGAAAACCAGCACGCCTCCGCCCTCACGGCTCCCGCGCTGGCTGGCATCGACGCAGTGATCGACTTCACCGCCCCCGAAGCAGCTATTGAAAACATGCGCGCCGTGCTGGCCCTCGGCGCACGGATTGTGGTCGGCACCACCGGCTGGTATGCACACCTCAACGAGATGAAAGCCCTCACCATCAAGCGCGGCGGCGGACTGCTCTACGGCACCAACTTCTCCATGGGCGTGCAAAAGCTCTTCCGCCTCACCGCCGAATTAGCCAAGCTCGACGGCTATACCTTCGCCATCGCCGAGACGCATCACGAATCCAAGCTCGACGCGCCGTCCGGCACCGCCATCACGCTGCGGCAGATTGTAGAAGCAGCGCAGCCCGGCAAGAATATAGAGGTCACTTCTTACCGTATAGGCGACGCCAAGGGCGAGCACATCGTCACCGCCTCCGGCCCCGACGACGTGATTGAACTTCGCCACGACGCCTTCAGCCGCAGGGGATTTGCGTTGGGCGCTGTCCGCGCAGCCGAGTGGCTGGCCGGCAAACAAGGCGCCTGGGACTTCCGCGAGATATTCGAGCAGTTGTAGCAACACCCTCCGCACTCCGGTCGACCCGCATACCGTCGGCCATTAACTCGCCGTTCCCATTTCCGCGAGACGCCGCGCCAGAAACCTTCGCTCCGCCTCTTGTGTGACAAGCGTCAGGGCGACTCGATACGCATCAGCCGCCGCAGCCCACTCGCCAAGCCTTCGCAAAAGGTCCGCACGCGCAGCCGGCAGCAAGTAATATCCGTGCAACTCGCCGCGCTCTTCCAACCCATCCAGGAGCCGCAACCCCGCCGCGCATCCTTCCGCCATGGCCACCGCCGCTGCACGATTCAACTCAATCACCGGCGACGGATTCATGTGCAGC
>Ga0302189_10000718_pt1 | contig 29133 bp, 17 predicted proteins | sample II_Bog_E2_2_FD_194551 | JGI IMG/M metagenome (GOLD analysis project Ga0302189, IMG submission 194551) | Peat permafrost microbial communities from Stordalen Mire near Abisko, Sweden - II_Bog_E2_2 | ecosystem: Environmental > Terrestrial > Soil > Wetlands > Peat | place: Sweden: Abisko...
TAGCCGGCGGCCAGCGCGATGGCCTGGATCGTCTCACTTGAACTCACCGAAATTGGGCCAGCGTATTGGGCCGAGGCGGTCGTTGGCGTTGTTCCATCGGTCGTGTAGTAGACAGCTGACCCACTGGTCGTAGATGTAATCGCAACGGTCTGGGGGCTCGAATAGCTCCCTGGTCCGATGCTGAAAACTGGCGATGCCACTGCCAGCACATTTCCAGTAATAAGCACAGGTTGTGTGATAGACGAAATCGTAGAGCCGTTTGCAGCGTTCTGAACACCCAAAATATTCGTAATCTGCTCTGGAACAAAGCCCCCAGGCGGTGTCCATGTCGAAGTTGCGCCAGGATTCCACACTATGTATTGTGTGGCCCCTCCTCCTGTAAGAATTTGAATCGCCCAGTTTCCGCTGGCGTCAACGGTTACCGATTGAAGAGTATTCCCAACAAGCCAACCTTCAATTTCGCTGAGTCCCTGTCCCGCCAGCGTGGGCGTAACGCCATCTGCCTCAGTTGTTCCCAAGTTGAACGGATTGCTTGGTCCCCACGAATACCAATTAAAGCCAACTGCACCCGAAGCAAGCTCAACCAAGTACTTCCGCGCCAATAAGGCAGCAGCAGTGCTCTCGTCAGTGGTGGCGCTCGTTCCAGTCGCACCTTCCGTGATCCACAGCGGCTTTGTGGACAGTCCTGCGTTTGCAATAACTGTCTCAATATCTGCAATTGCAAGTGCGTTATCCTCCGGGGCTTCAAGGTAGTCGTACATGTGGTAGCCTATAATGTCTACAAAGTTCCCTCCACCCGCGTTCAAAAACTGCTTTAAATATCCGAGTTGTAATATCGATGATGGACCGATCAATTTGATGTTGGGGTCAACCGACTTAAGCGTCTTTTGCGCTGTTTGTGCCAGCTGAATCAAGGTATCGAGTGAACCTGAGTAGAAGCTTGATGAATTCGGCTCATCCCACAGCTCGTATAACTGAATTTTTCCTTTATAGCGGCTAGCAACTGTTTCTAGATAATCCTCCCAATCCTGCATGTTGGCGGGCTCCGCCGTTGCACCCATACCGTATACGCTGTATTCACTGGGCCGAGCTGAGGCCCACTGGGGAGTCTGCCCGAGAGTTAACACGATCTGTTCTCCATGCGTGGCAGCGTCATTGACCGCGATATCAAGAAGGGTGAAATCCCAAACGCCCTTCGCCGGCTCTAACGCTGCCCATGTCGTTCCCGCCTGGTCCCACAGTCGCCATGTTCCAAACGATGTTGCGGGCCACGGCAATCCTAGGCTAGGCACATTTCCGTTCGAGTCTAGCAGCGTGGCGTCATCGAACTCTAAAGTTCCCAATGAGGGCGTGGATAGGAGCAAGGCGGAGGGGCCGGCCCCTGTCACTTGCCCACGCACGTTGATTTGTTGCCATCCCCCACTCGCTATAACACCAGATGCAGCGTAAGTAGTGTAGGGCGCATTCCATTGCCGCAAGCTATAACGTACAAGCATTCCAGGCGTTCCTTTGATCCAAATGCTGGATGCATAGGTATTTCCATACACCAAATAAGCTTCCTGCGCTGTTTGAACTTGCCCATTTGTATTAGCAGAGATGGTAACAGTCTGATCAGAATTGCCTCCGTGTGGATATGTTGAATTAGGTTCGTATTGCGCGGTGATAGGACTTCCTGCCCAGTATGAATTGTCCACCCAATGGCTCGCTAAGTATCCAGTGATTGTTGACTGCTGCGTAACAACAGGTATAAATGCGCCTTCAAAATTCAGATTGAGTGGTCCCTTGCTAAGAAGGTACCCTCCAATATGCATTCCAAATGCAGTAGGTTGCAACGGCTCCGATGGAACGGTGCTCGTAACTGTGGAGGGGGTCGCTGACAGTGAGGCATCGTCCATACACAAGGTGACGGGGTTGGCGCTAGATATTGTGAAGTACGCATACGCTGTTTCTTGGATGTGCATTGGGACCGAAACAAATTGCCAGTCAGCGGTTAACACGATGGGAGCAGTTTCCTGCAAAGAACCTTGGAGTAGTTGAAGTGTTACTAGAGCACCTGGAGTTCCCTGGAGCCAAATGCCCGGGGTATACAGATATCCGGCGGAGGCTTTCACCCACTGACCGATTGCAAAGCCACTATTCGCCCCCACAGAAGTAACGGTTACCTGTTGGCATGCTTGACCGCTGTGTGGATTTGTCGTCTGCTCCTCATAGTCTGCTGTTACAGTACCCCAAGAAGAATCTGACCAATTCTGGGCTATGCTACCAGAGAGTCCGGCCTTTGTAATCGGATTGTAAGGACCTTCAAATCCGCTGTCAGCAAGTTGCGCAATTGAAGAAGATGCTGGGTTACTTACGACAGGCGGAAACATCGCGGAAGATGAGGTCGCACTGATTATGCTACCGAATGCGTAGTTACCGCTTGTAATGACGATTACGAGAATGAGAGCAGAGACGGTCCGATTGAAGCTTGGCATACAGCCCTCCTGCGGCGCGTCACCTAAGCATCAAAGACGCGAGGAAGTTATAATGGGAACAATCCCACACAGGAACCTAATCGGCACTAGTCGCTAAAATTTTCAATCTCTTAGGGAAAATGTTAACGATCGTAATATGCAGTCTTTAAGAATTCGTTGGCTTAGGTTTTTCCCATCATATTGCCGACGGGTCGAATCATCTTCTCCGCCAGTGCAGACGCATTCTGCGCACGGGTAGCCGTCCCGGCAACTAAATCGGTTGCCAGTTCCGGGCGTCTGCCAATATGACCCGATCCCGAAAACTGGGCCGATTCGAAGTTGAGGAGTGGCGGCCTGTCGTGGTTCTCTGAAGTCAAGGAGGAGAGGCGGGATATGGCGAGAAATGGTCACACGGAAGAAGAGATTCTGCGTGTACTTCGGGAGGCAGAATCTGGCACGACAGTGGTCGAGGTTTGCCGGAAGTACGGCATCAGCCAGCAGCGTTTTTACCCGTGGAAGAAGAAGTATGCCGGCCTTGGCCTCAGCGAGCTAAGGGAATTGCCCCAACTCCGCGAGGAGGACAGCAAGTTGAAGAGCTTGGTCGCCGATCTCAGCCTGGATCGACATATTCTGCACGAGATTTTAAAAAAAATTGTAAGGCCTCGGGGGCAGAGTGGGCTTGCTGAGTGGGCGCAAGAGGCCCAACAACTAAGGCAGCGTCGCGCTGTGAGGCTAATTCCAGTGGATCGGATGACTCTCCGCTAGGAGCACCATCGCGACCGACAAGAGGCGCTGCGCGTGCGGCTAAGGGAGCTGGCCGGCAGCCGGGTGCACTACGGTTATCGGCGGCTCACAGTACTGTTGAAGCGCGAAGCCTGGGAAGTCAACGCCAAACGGATCTATCGGCTCTACATGGAGGAGGGGTTGATCGCGCGAATGCAAAAGCGGAAGGAACGGACCCAGCGGCAGCGAGCCGCTCAGGGTGCGGCATCCCGCCCCAACCAGCGCTGAAACATGGATCTCGTCGCACAGAGATTGGCGGAAGGACGCTGGATCCGCGTACTGACTGTTGTCGATCAGTACCCGCGCGAGAGTTTGACCCTCCACGCCGACACAGCACTCAGCGGCGAAGAGGTTGTGCTGAGCTGGATGGGATCGTCGCCCGCCGCCGCGCTTTGGCGTTGTTGGATGATGGACTCTCTCTCAATGAAGTTGGACGGCAGATCGGATGCAATCCGAGTTCTGTGATGCGCTGGCGAGATGCGCGTCGACACGGCGGTGCGGATGCATTGCGGGTACGCTTTTCTCCGGGGCGTCCGTTGAAGCTTTCTGCCGCCAAGAGAAAGCGGCTTGTCCGCCTTCTGCTTAAAGGACCGATGGCACAGGGCTACCGAACCAATCTATGGACCACACCGCGCATTGCCGAGATGGTCGAACGTGAGTTTGGTGTGCGCTATCACCCGGACCATATCGGCCGCTTGATGCACAGCCTGGGATGGACTCCACAAAAGCCGGAACGGCGAGCGTTGGAGCGGAATGAAGAGGAGATCGAACGCTGGAAGCAAGAGGAGTGGCCGCGTATAAAAAAAACGCTGCAAGGCTGGGTGCCCATATTGTCTTTGCCGACGAATCGGGCTTCATGCTGATTCCCAATGTGGTCAGGACCTGGGCTCCGCAAGGACAGACTCCCATTCATCGTCACCGTCAGGGACGGCGAGACAAAATCTCCGTTATTTCTGGAATTTCCGTAAGCCCCAGACGGCATCACCTGGGGCTTTGCTATTTGCTCTTCTACGACAACATCGGGCAGGATGAGGTTTGCGTATTCTTGCGCGAGTTGCTCCGCCATCTGCGCGGGCCGGTCATCGTTCTGCTCGACAACTCCTCGACGCACAAGGGAAAGCCGATCGAACAAATTCTGGGCCAACATCGCCGCCTACACATCGAGTACTTTCCTTCCTATGCTCCGCAACTCAATCCCGATGAAGGCGTCTGGGCTTTGGCCAAACAGAAGCTGGCAAACAGTTGCCCCAACGATGTGGACGAACTGATGGAAGATATCCTCGGTTCAATCGAAGCAATTCGCAGCTCTTCACAAAAACTGCGCGGCTGTATCACCCACTCCGAGCTGCCCTTTTCTTTGCGTTAAATCATTGCATTCTTTATGCAGCACGCAATAAATCCCATGCGCGTGCGTAACCATCGATTCGGCCAATCGCACCATTCCTGAAACCATCAACGCTCCCATTGCGGCGATGAACTTCCTGATCCAGGCCGAGCCCGGATAGATCTCCGAGACCACGCCGCCCATGTGCAAGGCCATTGCGGCGAGCTGGGTCAGAGCGAACACAGGCAGAATCACATTGGCGACCCAGTTGACCAGGCTCATCGTCGCCATCCAGAAACCGTCCGCGCTGGACGGCCCGGCGTGCTGGACAAATCCCTCCAACGCGCGGAGCATTCCCGAACACATCAGCGAAGCAAAGCCGCCGTAAGCCGCCGCTTCTCCGACCAAGGCTAGCCACTGGCGTCTGCGCCTGGCCGGCAGGAAGAAGATGCCGATGAGGGCGAGGGCAGGGCCGCCGATCGGCCAGATGGAGCGTTGGTTACGGGCGACGGTGGTTGTTGCGGTTTGAATGCTGAGCTGGCTGGTCGCGGCAGAGCTGCCTGGGGTGACGGATGGCGGCGTGAAGGTTGCGGTGGCTCCCTGGGGCAGCCCGGTGACTGAGAGAGAGACGGCGTGATTGAACGCACCATTTTGCGGGGTAACGGTGAGGGTGTAAGTGGCTGCGGTTCCAGACGGCACGGCTTGCACGGCTGGGCTTGCGCTGAGGGTGAAGTTTGGCGCCGCGTTTCCAGTTCCGCTGAGGGCTACGGTTTGCGGTGAGCCGGTGGCGGTGTCCGCAACCGATAGGGTGGCGCTGAAAGTGGCTACAGAAGTTGGCGAGAAGGTGATGGAGATGGTGCAGTTGCGCCAGGAGCAAGCGAGGAACCGCAGGTGGTGGACTGGGCAAAGGCGCTGGTGTCGGTCCCAGTAAGCGATATGCCGGTAATGCCGAGGGCTATGTTGCCGGTGTTGGAGAGGGTGACGGTCTGGGCCGCGCTGGTGGAGCCGCTGAGCGTGGTGAAGCTGAGCGATGGCGGCGTGAGAGATGCGGATTGGACCACAGCGGCTACGGTGACAGCAACTGCCGCGGAAGTGCTGGCTGTATCGCTGGCATCGCCACTATAGGTTGCGGTGATGGAATGGGAACCGGCGGCCAGAGTTGCGGTGGTAAATGTCGCGATGCCGCTGGAGTTCAGGGTGGCAGTGCCGAGGGAAGCTGTTCCATCGAGAAAAGTGACGGTGCCGGTTGGGGCCGGGGCGGCATTGGGAGCGAGATGGACGGCAGAGAGCAGGATCTGGGACACGTTCGCGGTAAAGGTGAGGCTAGTGCCGGCAACTACGGAGCTGGCGCTGGCCTCGAGGGTGGTTGTGGTGGCTAGGAGCGCCTGGGCCACGGTGACCGAGACCGTCGCGGAGGTGCTGGCAGTATCGTTGGCATCTCCCTGGTAGACAGCGGTCAGGGAATGGATACCTGCGGCGAGCGTAGAGGTGGAGAAGGTAGCTGCTCCGCTGGAGTCGAGCGTGAGCGTGGCCAGAGTGGATGCGCCATCCATGAGGCTCACAGAACCGCTGGGTGTGCCCGTACCTGAGGCTGGGGTTACTCCGACGGTAAAGGTAACGCTGGTGCCGTGGGCCACCGAGGAGGCGCTGGCATGAAGCGAGGTGGAGGTGGCGACCCGCGGCGAGTTCACGGTAACCGCCGCTGCGCCGGATGCACTGGCGTAGGTAAGCAGGCTTGCGCTGTCAGGCGAATAGGTCGCGGTGAGGGTGTCGCTGCCGATGGCGAGCGTGCCGGCAGGAATGGTGAGGGTGACTCGGCCCATGCTCAGTGAGAAAGCGGTGGAGGCATAGGCGCCGCTGCTGAGGACGATGGAACCTGTCGGCGCGGAATGGCCGACCGCCGCCGGCAGCTGAACGGTGACCTGGAGCGGCTGATTCGCGAGAATGGTGGGGGAGGACGGAGTGACGCTGACTGTGGGAGTGGATTTGGCGGCGGCCTCCACAGCAACCAGGGCGGAGCCGGATGCGCTGGTGTAGTTGGCCTGGCTGATGGGGTCGGGCGTGTAGTAGGCAGTCAGTGTCTGATTGCCTGAAGGCAGGTATCCAGCGGGTATGGTAAGTGCGGCACTGCCGTTGGTGAGCGTGGACGCGAGGGACGCGTAGTTGCCACCGGAGAGGGTGACGGTGCCGGTAGGCGGGGGGTTGCCGGAGCCGCCGGTGACAGCGATCAGGACGGAGAGACTTTGCTGGACGCTGATGTCGATGGCCGCGGGAATAACGGCGACTGTGGGGGTGGTGGCAGGGACGGCGGAGACGGTGATTTTCGCGCTGCCGGCCCCGGGGCCGTATGTGGTCGAAGATGCGGTGTCGGGCGAATAGACGGCGTTCACGGTATCGGTGCCGAGCGCCAGAACGCCCGCGGGAAGGTTGATGGTTGCGCTGCCCGCGACAAGGGGAACAGTTGCCGAGGTGTATGCGCCGACGATGAGCGAGACCCCGCCGGTGGCAGTGGGGCTGCCGCTTGCGCCGCTAACCGTGATGGTGACCGCATCACTTTGCGCGGTCGTGATGTTGGCCGAACCGGGCGCGACGATGACTGTGGGTGTAGCTGTAGCAGGCGTGGAAAATGCCGTTCCTGAGAGGGCGAACTGCTGGGTTGCGCCCGTCAGGTTGAGCGCGTTGTCGGTGAGGGTGAGTGTGCCGGTAAGTGCGCCAGGTGCGTTGGGGGTAAAGAACACACCGACGGTGCAAGTAGCCCCAGAGGCCAGGGGCGCGGAGGTCGAGCAGGTTGTCGTGCCGGAGTCGACGCTGAAGTTCGCAGTGATCGCCAATCCGCTGAAGGTGAGCGGATTGTTGCCGTTGTTCCGGACGGTTGCGACAAGGGTGCCGTCGGTCGAGTCGGTGGTGCCGATTTTGGTGGAAGTGGGGAAGTTAAACGCCGGGGTGTCCGCGAAATCGAGCTTGACGAACGGCTGGGCCAGCGTGCTGTAGACGCTCGCAGTGTTGTAGGCGCTGGTGGCAATGTAGATGTTCCCCTGCGCATCGACGGTGAGCTTTTCGGGAGTCACAACTTTGGGATCAAAGGTGGCCACTGTGAGCACCTGGGTATATCCGCTGGAGGCGACAATCTCCTTGACGGCGTTGTTGCCGGTGTCGGCGACGTAGATGTTGCCGAAAGCGTCCGATGTGACGCCGTAAGGGCTGCTGAAGCCGCTGCCCACGCTGCGATCGATGGTGTAGCCGCTGGAGGCCAGCACTTCCTTGATGGCGTTGTTGCCCGTGTCTGCCACAAAAAAGTTGCCCGCCGGGTCAATGGTCATGCTTGGCGTGTTCCCGCTGAAATCGAACGAGGTCGTCTGGGACTTCTGGCCTAGTCCAAGGTCGTAGAAGCAGCTTTGCAGCACGCCATTGCCCACCATGGCGAGGTTACCTGCGCCATCCACCTCCGCGCTCATGAATCCGCTCATGGCACCCGAAACCAGGCTGCATTGCGTGGGGTACCAGTTGGCCACCGTGTCGATATATTGGGCCGTGAGGTAGGGCTCCGCCGCCCAAAGCACACCCCCGCCATCCATGGCGAGGCCGGTAGGAAGCACCACAAAAGTGCCCGGAGACTTGCTTGATGCCGCCACATTGATATTGCAACTAGGCCCGGTGCATCCCACGGGAAACTTCCAGATGTCGCCCGAACTCACTGCTATCGACTGATCCACACTGCCAATCAGCAAATCCGTGGCATACACGTTGCCCGCGCCATCCACCGTAACATCGCTCACAGGTGCGATCAGATTCAGGCCGGGATTCGCGTTGTTCTGCGGAGCCAGGATGTTGTAGGTGACGGTAGAGTAGGGGCCAAAGGTCACCTGGGGAGCGGTCCCGGTGCCTTGCAGATACGCTTCCGCAATGCCGTTTCCTTTCGCGTCAATCAGCAGCACCGCACCCTTGCGCTGGCCGGGATACTTTGGCGTGAAGGTCGCCTTCAGCGTGCAGGTCGTGCCCTTCGCCAGGGTGTTGCCCACGGCGCAGGTGCCGGGGTCTGTCACGGTAAAGTCAAGGCCAGTGACACCGAGAGTTGTGGCGTTGATGGTGGCGATTGGACCCGCGACCAGCAATTCATCGTAGGTCGGATTGAAAGTCAGAATTTGGGCGCTTGAGGTTTGGCCGACAGCTACAGGGCCAAAGTCCACCGGCGTCGCGCTGAAGACCTGGTTGTAAGTGGTCCAACTGAACGTCGCTTCCGGGCTGACGTTGCTGGAGGCGTCCACCGCCTTGACGGCGAAGCTGTGGCGCACAGTCTGGATGTAAACAGTGACTGGTGGCGCCATGCCGGTGTAGCTGATGCCGCTCGCGCAGGTGGTGAAAGCGACCCCGTCGAGGCTGCACTGATAGGTGACGCCGGCGCGGGCATCCGTGAAGGCAAAGGCTGCGGTGTCGGCGTTGGTGAAGTAGGCCGGAGCGGAGGTAATCGCGGGTGCTGGCGGGCCCACGGAGTCCTCCACCCAGTTGTAGATTGCGGCCAGGCTGAGGTTGCCCACGGTGTCTTTGGCCTTGACCTGGAAGGCATGCGCACCGCCGCTGAGAGCGGCGTAAGTTGCCGGGCTGGCGCAGGCAGCGAAGGGCAGCGAGTCGATGCTGCACACAAAGGTGATGGGAGTCTGCGTATCGCTGAAAGTAAACGTGGCAGTGGTTGCGATGGTGGGGTTGCCTGGGGTGGTAAGGATGACTGGAGTGGGGGGCAGGGCGACAGCGGTGATCTGGATGAGCTGGGTGGTGGCGCTCTGGTTGAGATTGTTGTCGGTGAGGGTGAGCGTAGCGGCAATGGGGCCGGTCACGGTGGGTGAAAAACTCACCGCAAGGTAGCAGGATGCGCCCACCGCAACGGGCGTGGATGTGGAGCAGGTGGTAAGCGTGCTGTCGAGCTTGAAGGACGAATTGGAGATGGTCAGGGAACTGATGGCGAGAGGCGCAGTCCCATTGTTCTGGACCGATACAACCTGGAGCCCGTCATCGACGTCTGCCACGCCTTCGAGCGTAGCCGTGCGGAAGTTGATGGGAGGCAGATCGGCGTAATCCAGCTTATAGACTTTTCCGCGGATGACGTCGTCAACGTAGAGGTTGTCCGCGCCATCCACGGCAAGCCCCTCAGGAAATATGGCGTTGAACGAGCCGGATTCGCAAAGCCGCCGTCCCGTTGCGTAGGCTGAGCCAGCGGTAAACTCGGTCGCACACGAATCCCCGTAATCAGCCTCAAAGACATTGCCACTGCCGTCGATGGCCAGTCCAAATGGCTTGCCGAATCCACCTGAGGAAATCGTATGGATGGTGCTGTAGCCGCTGGCCGCCGTGATTTCAAGCAGGGATGTATTAATGTAGCTGCACTCTCCGGGAAGGTACGTGGTGCACTGATCGCCGCCCTCGGCCACAAACAGATCTCCTCCCGCATTGACCACAACGCTCCACGGCAGGTCGAGACCACTGGCGAGCGTCTTGATCGTGGTGTATCCACCGGCTGCGACCACTTCCTTGATGGCGTTGTTGAAGGTGTCGGCGACGAAGATGTTCCCATCCGCGTCGACACTCAAGCCATAGGGCTGGTTGAAGCCAGTGCCCACGGTTTCGATGCAACTGTAGGAGGTGCAGCCGGGCGGAATCTTCTTGACGTCGTTATTGCCGACTTCGGCGACGAAGATGTTGCCGGCGCCGTCCAACGCCAGGGCGGAGGGCCCATAAAAGGCCTGCACAATCATCTTCACGCAGCTCGCACTGGTGCATCCTGCGGGGATTTCACGAACCGCTCCGATGCCGAGGTCGGCAACGAAGACATTGCCCGCGCCGTCGATGGCGACGTTGGGATGGGAGAATCCGTCGGCAAGGGTGCTGAAGCTGTAGGGGTAGTTGGGTGCGGTAATGCCGTTGTAGCTGGAATAGAAATCAGACTGAACGCTGAGCTGCGCGCCTGTTCCGCTGCCGTGGACGTATGTGAAGGCCAACTGCTGCCCGTTCGCGTCCAGGGCAACGACCGCACCGCTGCGCAGACCGGCGAAGGCGGGGGTAAAGGCTACGCTGACCGTGCAGCTTTGGCCGGCGGCGATGCTGATGCCGGTGCCGCAAGTGCCGCCGGGGAGACTCGCGAAGTCCTTGCCCGACGCTCCCAGTGTGGTGACCAGGAAGGTGGCGGGTGTGGCGTCGGCTGGGAAGGTGATTGGTATTGTGTGGACCGCGCTGGTTTTGCCGATACCGATTGAGCCGAAATCAACCGGAGAGGCAGCAGGCGCCGTCGAAGCCGCATTGACAGCAACCAGCGCCGCCCCCGCTGCCGGGACGTAGATGGTAGTGCTGGCGGAGTCTGGAGTGTAGGTGGCAACAAGCTCGTCGGTGCCGAGGACGAGCGAGTAAGGAGGAATGGTAATCGTGGTGGTTCCGCTGCTCAGGGTGGTGGCCGGTGAGGTATAGTTGGCGCCGGCCAGGGAGATGGTTCCCGTGGGGACAGGAGAGCCGCTGGCCTGGCTGACGGCGACGGTGACCGTCAAGGCCTGCCCGATAGAGAGAAAGCCCACGGCTGGGGTCACGGTCACCGTGGGTGCGTTCAGGATTGTGGAAGTGACCGTCACGGATAGCTGCGTTGTTGTCGGCGTGTAGACGATTGAGCTGGCCGTGTCGGGGATGTAGGCGATGGCCAGGGTTAGAGCGCCTGGGCTGAGCGTGCCGGGCGGAATGGTGACGGAAGCCGCACCGCCCACCAGTACGGCGACTGGCGCGGCATATCCTGGGGCATTCACCTGGACTGTGCCGGCGGGCACGGCGTTGCCGCCGCCGCCATTCAATGCGATCGACAGGGTGAGGGGCTGGCTGACTGCAATGATCGATGAACTTATCTTGAGGTTGATGGCGGGGGTAAACAGACCCGCGCCTGAGAGGGGCAGGCTCTGTTTGGCGCCAGCTGCGTTGCCTGAGTTGTCGGTGACAGAGAGTGTCCCGGTGATGTTGGCGCCGGTGGATGTGGGATGAAATAGAACGCCCAGATCGCAGTTGTCCCCCGCGGCGAGGGTGATGGTGGCGTCGCAGGTGGTGGTGCTGCTGTCCAGCGAAAAGTTGGCGTTGGAGAAGGTCAGGGTGGCGAGAGAGAGCGGCTGATTGCCGAGGTTCTGGAGAGTAACCCTCTGCGGACCGTCGGCGGTGTCTGTTTCGCCTGGCGCGGTGGGCGTCGGAAACGCAATTCCAGGGGTGGTTGCCCGCCCGATTTTAAAGAGGGCACTCCCTCCGGCCTGGTTGGAGTCGACGATAAAGAGGTCGCCACCGGCTGTGACCGCGATGCCGGTGGGGGCGTTGAAGCCATTGGAGACGAGAATGGAATTGGCGTATCCGCCGTTGACAAGCCATTCGTAGATTCCGGCGCCGCTGGTGCCAGCAGTCGTCACAAACAAATCGCCGCTGCTATCGACGGCGACGCCTTGTACCGACTTGAGGCCGCTGGCGAGGGTGCGGATGGCGGGTGATGCGGGGATGCTTCCATTTGCCGCAACAATCTCATCGAGCGTCTTGTCCACTGTGTCGGTGAAGAAGACGTTCCCGACCGCGTCAACCGTGAGCCCTTCGAGCGAATTGTAGCCTGTGGCCAGGGTCTTGACGGTTGAGTATCCTCCAGCAGCCAATAGCTCCACAACGCTGTAGGCGCTGCCCGCGGTGCTGCCGGTGAAGTAGATGTTGCCCGCGCCGTCGACCGCCACGCCAATCTGGTTGCCGAAGCTGCCGTGATAGAGCTTTGTCGAAGCGTATCCGCCTGCAGCCAGAATCTCAGTGATGGTTCCGCTGGCGCCAACATCGCCCACCCATACGTTGCCGGCACCGTCCACGGCAAGTCCCCAAATTCCGTAAAATGAGCCGGGCAACTGCTTGACGCAGGTGTTTGCAGTGCAGCCTGCAGGCACCTCAACGACGGACTCGGTTGCCGTGGAAGAGTTGTAGCTGGCGAGGAAGATGTTGCTATTGCCGTCGATGGCGATGCCCTTGTCGGCCGTGATCCCCAGGTAGGGGAAGCCTGAGGCGGCTACCGTTGGAAGTTGAAAGCCCACCTGGGGGCCGGAACCAGCTCCTGAGATAAAGGTTCCGGCGAGCAAGGCCCCGGAGGCATCCCGCAGTTCGAGAGCTCCCATGCGCAGTCCGGCGTGCTGCGGGGCAAAGGTGACCAGGGCGGTGCAGGTTGCGCCAGCTTGGTAACTTTGTCCGGTTGTGCAGCTTCCGCCGGAGACAATGGCGAAGTCCAGCTTGTCCGCGCCCTGAGTCAGCGCCAGTTCAGTGGCCGTGGTGCCCGCGCTGGAAAAGGTCAGCGTCACGGTCTGCGATGGGCTGGTTTGGCCAATGGCCACCGTGCCAAAACTGACGAATCCTGTCCCCGACTGCGCCCTTCCCGCGCTGGGCCCCGCGAAGAGAAAGGAGACCGAGAGGAATAGAGCGAGAGATTGCATGCGCGCTGAGAACATTAAGTGAGCTCCTGAAGGGGAATTCAAGGGGATGAAATGCAACGAAAAGGTGGCCGCAAGTCCGGATCCGCTTTCGTCCTCACTCAGAATGCGCAAATGAGGGACAAAATGCCTCAATCGACTCGGAGCATCGGGCAGCGCATCATTTGTTCTCGGGAAGGAAGAATGGAGAAGTCGGAACTGACATCTGGCACTTTGAACAGATCCAAAGGAGACTTGCAGGTCGCGCTCAAATGCATTTGAGAGGGAGATCTCCATCCTGGGTAACGGATCTCATGGACAACCTGCAGCGGCTCGAGAGCCTTCGCCCCAAAGTGTTCCATGCTCAGTTCGAGACGATTGAAATGCTCCTGATCGCGTAGGTCGAGGGCCTCATGCACAGTGCAAAATGGAATCAGAAGGAGGGGCCGATCCGACTGTCAGCTTGGAACGGTTCCATACCATCTTCCACTCCATTATCACTCCATAGAGATCCGAGAGCGCGGATTGGTTTCCGTAAATTATTGACTTAGTTAGACTTGAATCCTCCTGTTTGAACGTCTATGACCTTAATTATCAATCGAAGGGCAATGTCCCAAGCGGAATGTCACCGGTTCGATCCCGATCTCTCGCTCCATTTATGATTTGTACTCCCATGAGCTCCCTGGCACACTAGCCTACATGCAACGGATCGCCCGTTGAGACCGTGCTACGCCGGGAGCCATTTCCCTGTTTTCTGGTGTGACGCGAAAGGTATTCCTCGCGGCCCTATCCATTTGTGATGCCAATGCGTTAGGCTGGGAAACGATTTCCATGCGAGGCGACATTGACTGAACAGCCCAAATTGGACCAACAATTCCCAAGCAAAGGCGAGCGCACGGATATCCGTACGATTGCCCGACTGGCCAATGTATCCATCGCCACTGTCTCCCGCGCGATAAATGGAATTCCCACGGTCAATGCGGAGATGGCCAAGCGAGTTTGGGAAGTGGTTGAAGCTCTGGACTTTGTCCCCAACACCCAGGCACGGGCGTTGGTCTCCGGACGGAGCCGCCTCTTTGGGCTCCTGATTTCTGAAATCACAAATCCTTTCTTCCCGGAACTCATCCAGGGCTTTGAAGACGTCGCCATAGAGCACGGCTATGAGATTCTTGTCAGTTCGACCAACTACGACCCCAAGCGGATGAGCAATTGCATTCGGCGGATGATTGAGCGCAAGGTTGAGGGGGTTGCGGTGATGACGTTTGGTATCGAAGAGCCTTTGCTGAACCAGCTAGCCAATCGCCAGGTGCCGCTGGTGTTTGTGGATATTGGCCCTGACCGTCCGGGCATCAGTCTGCTCAAGGTGGATTATGAGCGGGGCATTCGTCAGGCGGTGGCGCATTTGACCAAACTGGGACATACCAAAATCGGCTTTGTTTCCGGTCCGCTGCGCCTGCACTCAGCCACTTCGCGCCTCCAGGCATACCAGGGCGCAATGCGGTCGGCTGGACTTTCCGCCCGGCAGGAATGGACCCTGGAAGGCGACCACACCCTCGAAGGCGGCGTGGCGGCCATGGAGCGCCTCATTGAGCAAAAGGAACGTCCCACCGCGCTGTTGTGCTCGAACGACATGACAGCAATTGGCGTTATGCACACCGCCTGGCGTGCCGGGCTCAATGTGCCGCGCGACCTGTCCGTAGTTGGGTTTGACGACATCCACCTCGCAGCCATGATGATGCCTCCCCTGACCACCATCCAGATGAGCCGTTACGACCTCGCGCGTGCTGCCTTCGGTGCACTGCGCGGCTTTGTGGAAGAGCCTGAAGCACAAGCAGGGCGGCAGGAGATTGTGATTCCCACAGAACTTATCGTGCGGGAATCAACAGGAGCGCCGGCCAGGAAATAGCGGCCACTAGGGCTCGTCCCGGTAGATGCCGATCTGTATTTTTCCGCCCTCTACCAGGCGTGCGCGGAACATGCCCGGCGAATTGAAGCTCCACGCCATTTGCCCGTCCGGGGCGATGGCAATCACTCCGCCTTCTCCGTGGAGGGCCACCAGCTGCTTTTGCACCAGTTCATCTGCTGCTGCCTGCAGGCTCATGCCCTTGTACTGCACCAGCGCGCAGATAGTGCGCGCCACAGTAAGCCGGATGAAAAACTCTCCCACACCCGTGCCAGATACCGCGCAGGACTGGTTGGAGGCGTAGGTACCGGCCCCAATCACTGGAGTATCTCCCACGCGATTCCACCGCTTGGCTGTCGTGCCCCCAGTCGAGGTCCCCGCAGCCACGTTTCCGTCACGGCCAAGTGCCACAACGCCAACGGTACCGAACTTGTGCGCTTCCGGCGTCTCCATGAAGGCCATGGGCCTGGTCGGTGGCTCTGCAACACCTGCCGGGCGAGGCGGAATCGGCAGCCTTTGCTGCTTCAGCTCGTCCACGAGCTGCTGCCAGCGATTTTCGGTGAAGAAGAAGCTGGGCGGCTGCTGTTCAAGGCCTTGTTCCTTTGCGAACTCATCGGCTCCGGCGCCCACCAGCATCACATGCGGCGAATGCTCCATCACAGCGCGCGCCAGCGCAATCGGATGCCGTGTCTTCTGCACATCGGCCACGGCTCCAGCCATCATGGTACGGCCATCCATGACGGCCGCGTCCATCTGGTTGGAGCCATTGGCGGCGAAGACGGCGCCGCGACCAGCGTTGAAGAGCGGATTGTCTTCCAACAGCTTGATGGCGGCTTCCACGGCATCCACGGACGATCCACCCTTGTCGAGCACCGCGGCAGCCGCATCGATTGCCTCCTGAATTCCAGCACGGTACTGCGCTTCCCGTTCCGGCGTCATCGACGAGCGCTCAATCACGCCTGCCCCGCCATGCACCAACACGGCCCACTTGTGTGACGCGGGGATTGCCGCGTTTGTGTTGGCTTGTGCCAGTCCGCTCAGTGGCCCGCTTACAGCAAGCGCCAGTGCAAGGGCAATTCTCTTCCCTGTCCTCATAGTTTTCCGGTGCCTCCCACCAGCAAGACTTCTGCGTTACCGGCGATAGATCACGCCGTCTTTCATCACAAATGCAACGGACTTCACGGCCGAGATCGTCTCCAGCGGATTGCCGCGAACCGCGATGATGTCTGCCAGAAATCCGGGCTTGATCTGGCCGATTTCATTTTCCCAGCCGAGCAGCCTGGCGCCGTTCAACAGGTCGGCACGCAACACGTCGGCTGGCTTCATGCCGTACTCCGCCATCAGTTCCAGTTCGCGGGCCTGCGCTCCATGCGGAAAAGGCCCGACATCTGAGCCCACCGCCATCGGAACGCCGACCGCCAGCTGCTTCTTGAATTCAACGGCGTGCAATTCTTGCATGGCTCGTTCATGCGTGGCAGCGGCTGGGAATACGGCGTGGTCGGCAAAGTATTCGACAATGGCAAATGTCGGCACGGCGTAAACCTGCTTCTCGCGCATCATCCGCATTGTCGCCTCGCTGAGCTGGTCGGCATGATCAATTGATGCCACCCCGGCCTGCACGGCGAACAGCGCTCCGGGCTCTCCAGTGCAGTGAACGGCAACGCGGGTTCCCATGCGCGCCGCCTCTGCCACGGCGACCGCCAACTCTTCCCGCGTGTACTGGTAAGGCGTGTGGAGATTGCCATCAACGAGAGAGTCGCGGCCAGTCTCGTAGATCTTGATGAAATCCGCGCCCTCTTTCAACTGCTGACGGATTGTGGTAACCAGCTCCGCGGCATTGTTGGCATAGGTTGCGTTGGAACGGATGTGGAGGGCTGGGTTGTAGGCAATGGCATCTTCATGTCCACCCAGGATGCTGATGGCATTGCCGCTGATGCGCAGGCGCGGCCCGGGAATCAGCCCCTTGTCGATGGCGTTGCGCACGGCCGTGTCGGCTGAGCCGGCGCCCTCGGTGCCCATGTCTCGCTCGGCCGTGAAGCCGGCCATCAGGTCGTCCCGCGCCGCCAGTTCGGCCAGAATGACGCGCTCCGGCACAGACTCCACAACTGTCTGCAAATCTTCGGCGCCGGGATGCAGAAAAAGGTGAACATGGGCGTCAATCAGTCCGGGCATCAGGGTTGTATCGCCCAGGTCGATAACCGCTGCACCGGATGGATGGGTGACCTGCGTGCCGGCCTCGACGATTTTGTTGCCGCGCACCAGCACTTCGCCCGGAGTCACGAGCGAACCCAGTTCCACATTCAGCAGATGTGCGGCATGGAGCACAGTGGCGGCTCCGGAATCTGTTGTGTTGGATTGGGCACCAGCCGGCTGCGAGGCAGTGGATACGGCGAATATTGCGACGAAAGCGGCAAGCGATTTCAGCAACATGGGCCTGATGCTAACACGCGGCCCGTGTCGTGTATTACTGATTGCTTCTATTTTGATCGCGATGCGAACGGTTGTGACGGGAGGAGGAAGCCCGAGTTTCAGCTTCGTCTTTGCCGGAAAAGGGGGGGTGGGGTGTTTTTTGCGGGAAACTCCTCATATATCGTTGATATTAATGGTGTTGCGGGTTGGTTACCAGGCGTTTTTTGTGCGCTTTTGTGCACTTTTATTGCGCATTTCGGCGTTTCGGTGGCCTCCAGCGATTCCCTGACGACCGGTACGGCTTTTCGGATGGCATCTTGCATGAAGTCTGCCCTCCGGACGACTGCTTTGATTGTGGGCTTTTGGGAAGTAATTCCCGGCAGCGCTGAGGGGATTTTCTTGCGGTGGTAGTGGTTTGTTTTGTTGGGTTTTGAGGTGGCACGAAGATCTGGGGACTTGACAAAAAAAGGGGGGGGCCGAAGCTGTGCCCTTTCATGACAAGGAATCGACGATCTGCAAGGGCATTCTCAACCCAACTCGGACAGTTCCCGGGCGCGATTGAAAATCTCCCGGAACATCGCCCGCGTCAACTTCCCGGTATTCGTGTTTTGCAGCGACGGGTGATACGTGCCCAGCAGAGTGACGCCGTTTGGCAGCCGACACTCCGCGCCGTGGCCGAAAGCGATGCCGCTGCGCGCCCCCAGCACCCCAGTGCGCAGCAGGTGGGCGACGTAGGCATCAAAGCCGATCTTGCCCAGTGCCACCACGACACGCAGTTGCTGGAGCAGCGGAACTTCTTCGTCAATCCATGGGGCGCAGATGCGTTGTTCCTCGGGAGTGGGCTTGTTCTGTGGCGGGGCGCAGCGGACGCAGGCCGTAATCCACATGTCAGTGAGCTTGAGCCCGTCTTCCCTGCTGGTGGATGTGGGCTGCGAAGCGTACCCGGCTTCGTGCAGGACGGGGAACATAAAATCACCAGACCCATCGCCGGTAAACGGACGTCCGGTGCGATTGGAGCCATGCGCTCCTGGGGCCAGGCCCATGACCATGACGCGGGCCTCGGGGTCGCCAAAGCTGGGCACTGGACGGGCCCAGTAGTCCGAGTCTCGCCATTGACGCTTCTTTTCCAGCGCGACCTGGGCGCACCAAGCGCGGAGGCGCGGGCAGCGTTCACAGGCTATGAGCCTTTCATTGAAGACTTCAAGTGGATGTGCGGTGGAGATCAAATTGCTTTCCAATCTTGAAGAAGGATGGCCAGGGCCGCTTGGATATGCGATCCGCGGTCCCCAAGGGCGAGGGACCGGGGGCACCCTTACGTGATTTTTTTTTTCACTGTGAACCGGTCAGAGTACTATTTTCTCCGGGAACAGCGGTCGGCGGAGATCCGTTGCCTGACTGAGGTGTATCAAAGAAGGCCCGTAACACGCTAATGGATGGCATCGCCAGAAAGCGGGGAGGGTCGGGGTCGGGCACGGGGAAGGTGGATTCGAGTAGAATGGCTCCGCTCTGAGAAAACGTTCTTTTGAGCCATATACGGTGGTGAGTACGCCCGCCGGTCGCTTTGGATTTCCGCAACATTTTGAGGATAAAGAGATGAAATTCCGTCATGTGGCTCTCGTCGCCCTCACTGCCGCTTTGGCAGCCGGCTCCATCAGCTTGGCCCAGTCGACCGCTGCCCCATTGGTTAACGGGCTTCAAGCCATTACGCTGACTCGCACACCCACGCCCGGGGCTACCAAGCCGGAGTTCACCTCCGTCACCCTGTTGCCCGGCCGCGCATTGATGCTTCAGCAGATTACCGCCTTCTTTCCTGGGAAGGGGGAAGTGGATGTGCTGGCTTCGCCCAGCCTGGCCGATTCGGCAACCATGCTGAATGAGAAAGACGACGCCAACGGAGACCTGTCCTACCGTCTGGGCGCCGCCTTCCTCTTCCCCTATCCCAACCGCATTCGCGGCACGCTTTCTGCAGACGGAAAGACGCTGACCACAAGCTGGCAGGGCCACACCATCACATTGCCGGCCAACAACATCGGCGCCAAGCCGACGGCCGAGCGGCACGCCATGCATGGGCTGATCCTGAAGACTCCTGTAGACAAGCTGGAAGTGACGCAGACGAAGGAAGGCGCGACGGCGATCGGGATTATCCATGGCGGTAACTTCAATGGGCACTGGCTGTCGAAGACGGACCTGGTGATTACGGTAACGCTGACGGCGAACGGAGTGGATGCCTCGATTGTGGCGCACAACGTGGGGACGGAAGCCGAGCCTGTGGGGATTGCCTGGCATCCGTACTTCAACCTGCCGTCAGGAGACCGCTCCCAAGTCCGGCTGGAAATTCCGGCGACAGAGATGGCCGAAGTGGATGGGTACGACAATGTGTTCCCGACGGGCAAGATTGTGCCGGTGAAGGGGACGCGCTTTGACTTCAGCGCGGCGGGTGGCAAGGCGTTGGGCGGTGATTTCATGGACGACAACTTCAGCCACCTTGAGCGCAAGGAGGGTCCAGTGACGGTGGTGCTGACCGATCCGGCCGCGCATTACGGGGTAAAAATCGAGGGTTTGTCGCCGGAAATCAAGACGCTGCAGGTTTATGCGCCGCCGACGAAGAACTTTGTGGCGATTGAGGACCAGTTCAATTTTGCGGATCCGTTTGGCAAGGAGTGGGGCACGCGGAACACGGAAATGGTGACACTTGCTGCTGGCAAGAGCACCGAGTGGCATGTTCGCCTGAAGGTATTTGTCCCGTAAGACACTGGTTCCATGCCTGGGCGCGAACGGTGTTTTGCGCCCAGGCCGGTACTTTCGGCACAAGTTTCGGCAGGATTATCCTGGATTCCGGGCAGATACGGGTAATCTTTGGCCGGAATTTGCCGTCCATTGAGATATGGCACATGTTGGATTCTTTACGTCGACAATGAATAGCCCTGGGGCTGGAGTGATGCGGTTCCGCTGCCCCTGCTGCGGCTCGCGTACTCTGAACCACCCCGGCGCGATGGATTTATGCCCGGTCTGCTGGTGGGAGGACGATGGCCAGGAAGGCGATGTGAACTCCACCGAAGCTTCCGAAGTGCGCTGGACCGCGAATGGCAACTTGAGCCTTGCCATGGCGCGCCTGAACTTCCAGGAGTGTGGCGCCGCGAGCCCTCGATTTATCCACTGGGTCCGCAAGGCTTCCCCGGAAGAGCAATAATCTTGCGGAAACTCCAAAGAAACGTCCCAGTTTCAGCTCAACAGGCCGCTTTCCCCACTTCTTGGGTTTGACCCACCCGGCCAACCCTCTTACCATGGAGAAGAATGCCCGTCGCCCGACGGAGGCATCGGGTTGCCGCGCTCTTTCCCAAATGGAAAGCTCTTGAGCCGCAACCGATCCTAGTGGGCGGCCAGCGGGCAGCGACTTTTTTGGAAGGCACACACCTTGACTCCCTCAGAAACCATCGAAAACACTCCGAATTCCGACGCCACCTCACAGCCCGCAGCCGAAGGTCATTCCCATGACGGCCATGACCACGGTCATGAGCATCCCGATCACGACGGCCATGATCATGCCGGGCACGATCACTCCCATGAGGGGCACAGCCACGGACCCGTCCTGAATCCGGAATGCGTCCGCGAAGTGGTGATTGAAGCCCCCGTGGAAGAAGTGGACAAGGCTTTCGCCCGCGTTCTGAAGGAATACAAGAAATTCGCCAAGATTCCCGGCTTCCGTTCCGGCAAGGTGCCGGAGTCGGTGGTTCGCCGCCGCTTTGCCGAGCAGATGCGCAAGGACGTGGTGGAGCAGCTGTTGCCGGAGCGCTTCCGTGCTGCCATACAGGCTGCCGGACTCACTCCTGTGTCTCAGCCGCAACTGACCGGCCTGACGCTGGAAGAGGGCAAGGCTCTGGAAGGCAAGGCTGCCTTTGAGGTTGTGCCGCCTTTCTCGATTGATGGGTACAAGGACGTGACGGCGGTCAAGACCATCGCCACGGCGAGCGAGGAAGAGTTCCAGCAGGAGTTGAAGCAATTGCTGGATTCGCGCGCGACCGTGGAGCCGGTTGAGGAAGACCGGGCGCTGGTGGATGGCGACTGGGCGCAGATAGCCTATGTTGGCCAGGTGCAGGGGGAAGAAGGCGCGCCGGAGCTGAAGAACGAGGATTCGCTGGTGGAAATCGGCGGGACAGAGACCCTGGCTGCCTTCAACGATGCCCTGCGGGGGGCCAAGGTTGACGCCGAGTTGAAGCTGGAAGTGACCTATCCGGCCGACTACAACGAGGGCAATCTGGCGGGCAAGACGGTGGCCTACGAACTGACGGTTAAGGCAATCAAGAAGCGCACCACTCCGGAGCTGACGGACGAATTTGCCACGGAGCTGGGCGATTTTGAGAACGTGGCGGCACTGAAGGACCGTATCCGTGAGCACCTGACGGCGACCAAGCAGCGGGACGCCGACCAGCAGACCCGTGAGGCGCTTTTTGGCGCTCTGATCGAAAAGATCACCTTCCCTGTGCCGGAGACTCTGGTGCAGCAGCAGGTGGATGCACGGCTGGATCGTGGACTGCGTGCACTAGCGGCCCAGGGCATGAATGCCGATATGATGCGTAAGCTCGATTTTGGTCGGTTGCGTGCAGCACAGCGCGATTCTGCGTTGAATGAAGTCAAGACGTCGCTGATTCTTGACCGGATTGCCGATGCAGAAGAGGTCGTGGTGAGCGATGAAGAGTTTGACCGGGAACTGTACGTGGCGAGCCTGCAGTCACGGGAACCGGTGGAAACCCTTCGGGCGCGTTTGACCGAAGACGGCGGACTCGCTAGAATCCGGGAACAACTTCGCCGCGAAAAGACAGTCACGCAGCTGATGGAACGTCTGCCTGCCGCCTAAGCGGCTTGCAGGCGGAACGGGGAGGGCTGACCATCGATGTTCAGCCCAGCAAACATATTCACAGGGGCTCTCAGCGGGGTCCCTGGCAAAGTGAGAGAATAGCGCAATGGCATTAGTCCCCATGGTGGTAGAGCAGACGAGCCGAGGCGAACGCGCCTACGACATCTACTCGCGTCTTCTTCGTGACAACATCATCTTTCTGGGTACGCCGATTGACGACCAGATTGCGAACCTGATCGTGGCGCAGATGCTGTTCCTCTCCGGCGAGGACCCGGAAAAGGACATTCAGCTGTACATCAACTCGCCGGGCGGATCGATTACGGCGGGATTGGCGATTTATGACACGATGCAGTTCATCAAGAACAACGTGGTGACCTATTGCATCGGTCAGGCTGCGAGCATGGGCGCATTCCTGCTGTTGGCCGGCACGAAGGGCAAGCGGTTTGCGCTGCCCAACTCGCGTATCCTGATCCACCAGCCGTCGATGGGCGGTTTGAGCGGACAGGCGACCGACATTGATATTCATGCGCGCGAGATTCTGCGGATTCGCGAGATTACGAACACGCTGATGGCCAAGCACACCGGCCAGAGCCTGGAACGCATTGAACGCGACGTTGAGCGCGACTTCATCATGACCGCACACCAGGCTAAAGAGTACGGAATCATCGACGAAATCATCGATCGGCCTCGTAGCTAGGAAGCGCAGCTCGACCCCTCGGAGGAAGCAGTACCGATGAAAACGCGCACCGGACCAGAAGATACACTTCGTTGCTCGTTCTGCCACAAGTCGCAGGACGCAGTAGCCAAGCTCATCTCATCGCCCAGCGATTACCCGCGGGCTTACATATGCGATGAGTGCGTGGGCGTGTGCAACTCCATCCTCGAGGACGATCGCGGGGAGGCACATCCGGCCACGACTCCGGCGCAGTTGCCGAAGCCGCAGGACGTGAAGGCGTTCCTGGACGAGTATGTGATTGGGCAGGACCAGACCAAGAAAAAGCTGGCCGTTGCGGTGTACAACCACTACAAGCGCATCCAGATGAACCGTGCGCGCAATAACGAGATTGAGCTGACGAAGTCGAACATCCTGCTGATCGGGCCCACAGGTTCGGGCAAGACGCTGCTGGCGCAGACGCTGGCCAAGGTGCTGGATGTTCCCTTTGCGATGGTTGATGCGACGACGCTGACCGAAGCCGGTTATGTGGGCGAGGACGTCGAGAACATCATCCTGAAGCTGCTGCAGGCGGCAGACGGCGATGTGGCGCGGGCGCAGTCGGGCATCATCTACATTGATGAGATCGACAAGATCGGGCGGAAGGACGAGAATCCGTCGATTACCCGGGATGTTTCCGGCGAAGGCGTGCAGCAGGCGCTGCTGAAGATTCTGGAAGGGACTGTGGCGAATGTTCCGCCGCAGGGTGGGCGCAAGCACCCGCATCAGGAGTTCACGGCGGTCGACACGACGAACATTCTGTTCATCTGCGGCGGCGCTTTTGTTGGCATTGAGCGGGTTATCGGACGCCGCGTGGGCAAGAAGGCGCTGGGCTTCAAGGTGACTGGCGATGCAGAGACTGAGGGCGCAATCGCGATTCGCTCGCTGCGGGACACGGAGTTGCTGCGCCAGACCGAGCCGCAGGATCTGATCAAGTACGGGCTGATTCCGGAGTTTGTGGGCCGGTTGCCGGTGATGGGCATTCTGGACGAGTTGGACGAGTCCGCGCTGGTGGAGATTCTGACCAAGCCGAAGAACGCGATTCTGAAGCAGTATCAGCGGCTGTTTGAGTACGAGAATGTGCATTTGCACTTTACCCAGGAAGCGACGCTGGCCGTGGCCCGCGAGGCGCTGCGGCGCAAGGTGGGCGCACGTGGCTTGCGGATGATTCTGGAAGAGCTGATGCTGGACCTGATGTATCACCTGCCCAGCAACAAGCGCGTACGGGACTTGGAGATTACCAAGGACATGGTCGAGCGGCGGGATTTGTCGCTTAGTCTGCTGGAGAAGGCTGGGTAGCAGGCTTCGACAGCAGAATGGAAACGAACGAAGCCCTTCGCATTTGCGGAGGGCTTCGTTCGTAGAGCGAGTGCACACATCCGGAAGAGAAGATTGCACTCTGACGCCGAATGGACAGTTGGGACGTCCAGGCGGCATTACAATCCTTTTAAGCCCTATCCTCACCGGGCATGAACCCTGCGCTCGTTTGCCGCATCTGTTGTATACGAGGTTGAAATGACGAGTTCCACTCGCGACAAGAATGAAGCACGCAAGCTGCCCATGATGCCCATCCGGGACATGGTGATCTTTCCCTACATGGTGACTCCGTTTGTAGTTGGGCGGGAGTCCAGCGTGCGGGCGCTGGAAGAGGCGCTGACGGGCGACCGGAAGATATTTCTGGCGACGCAGCACGATGCCAGCATTGACGAACCGAAGCCGAAGGAGATTTTCCAGGTCGGGACCATCTGCACGATTGTGCAGAGCGTGAAGATGCCGGATGGGAACATCAAGGTGTTGGTGGAGGGCGTGGAGCGCGCGAAGGCCGTGGACGTGACGGACGCGGACGGTTTTTTTGTGGCGACGGTACGCAAGGGCAAGCAGCACTTTGAGATGACGGCCGGCACCGAGCAGCTGATGCAGCGGGTTACGACACTGTTTGAGAGCTACGTGAAGCTGCAGCAGAGCCTGAACTACGAAACCATGATTGCCAGCGTACGGATGGATGAGCCGGCCAAGCTGTCGGACGTGATTGCCGCCAATTTGCAACTGGGTATTGAAGAGAAGCAGGAACTGCTGGGAATTTTTGACCCGGCGTCGCGTCTGGCGCGGATTGCCGACGTGCTGGACGTGGAGATTGAAAAGCTGGACCTGGACCGCAGCGTGCAATCGCGCGTGAAGCGGCAGATGGAGCGCGCCCAGAAAGAGTACTACCTCAACGAGAAGATCAAGGCGATCCAGAAGGAACTGGGCCGCGGGGAAAAGAGCGAGTACGACGAGCTGCGCAAGAAGATTGAAACCAGCGGGATGCCCAAGGACGTGATGGAAAAGGCGATCCAGGAGCTGAAGAAGCTGGAAGCGATGCCTCCCATGTCCGCCGAGTCGACAGTGAGCCGGAACTACGTGGACTGGCTGCTGGCCGTGCCGTGGAAGAAGAAGTCGAAGGAAACCCGGTCGGTGGAGCACGCAGAAAAGGTGCTGAACGAAGACCACTATGGGCTGGAAAAGATCAAGGAGCGGATTCTGGAGTTTCTGGCTGTGCGCCAACTGGTCAAGAACCCGAAGGGGTCGATTCTGTGCTTTGCCGGGCCTCCGGGGGTGGGCAAGACGTCGCTGGGCATGTCGATTGCGAAGGCTACCGGGCGGAAGTTTGTGCGGTTGAGCTTGGGCGGGGTTCGGGATGAGGCGGAGATCCGCGGGCATCGGCGCACGTACATTGGCGCGTTGCCGGGGCAGATTATCCAGGCGATGAAGAAGGCCGGGACAAAGAATCCTGTGTTTTTGCTGGACGAAGTGGACAAGATGGCCTCGGATTTCCGTGGCGATCCAGCTTCGGCGCTGCTTGAGGTTCTGGACCCGGAGCAGAATACGACCTTCCAGGACCACTACCTGGACGTGGATTACGACCTTTCGGAAGTGTTGTTTGTGGCTACGGCCAACGTGCTGCACACGATTCCGGCGCCGCTGCAAGATCGCATGGAGATTCTGCGGCTGCATGGGTACACGGAGGCGGAAAAGCTGGAGATCGCCCGGAATTACCTGGTAAAGAAGCAGCGCGAAGCGACGGGGTTGACGGACAAGAACATCACGTTTGACGACGAGGCGATTCTCAGCATCATCCGGTACTACACACGCGAAGCCGGCGTGCGCAACCTGGAGCGCGAGATTGGCAACCTGTGCCGCAAGGTAGCGCGGCGGGTGGTGAAGAACGGGCTGAAGCACAAGGAAGTGATTACGGCCGAGAACATTGGCGAGTTCCTGGGTGTGGCTCGGTTCCGCGACTCGGAAGTACACGAGAAGAGCGAAGTGGGCCTGGTGACGGGGCTGGCGTGGACGGAGGTGGGTGGGTGCATACTCACGACCGAAGTACAGGTGCTGGACGGCAAGGGCAAACTGACCATTACTGGCCAGTTGGGCGACGTGATGCAGGAGTCGGCGCAGGCGGCGCTGAGCTACATTCGCGGACGGGCGAACGCGCTGGGGCTGCCAAAGGACTTTTACCGCAACCTGGACCTTCATCTGCACGTTCCCGAAGGCGCCATTCCCAAGGACGGCCCCTCGGCAGGCATCACGATGGCGACCGCGCTGGCCAGTGCCCTGGCGAAGATCAAGGTGAGGCGGGACATTGCCATGACCGGCGAGATTACGCTTCGGGGCAAAGTGCTTGCCATCGGCGGGTTGAAGGAAAAGCTGCTGGCAGCGCAACGGGCCGGGGTGTTTGAAGTGATTCTGCCCAAGGCCAACGAGAAGGACATTGCCGACCTGCCGGAGGCGCTGAAGAAGGCGATGAAGCTGCACTTTGTGGATCAGATGGACGAGGTGCTGAAGATTGCGCTGGAAGAGCCGCTGAAGGGGCTTGTCGAGCCTGTTTCAGAGGCGCTGATTCCGGCCCCTGAGATTCCGCCGGGCAAGGCGGCGCGGCAGTAGGCATGGACCGGAAAGCGATCATCGCCGCGGTGGCCGTGGTGGGTGTGGTGCTGGCAGCCGCAGTTGGCTGGGAGGCACGGACGCGCACAACGGCGGCCTCGCGATCCCTGACTGCGGCGCCACCGCGGCCCGCCGCTGCGAACGCGCAGCCGCAGGTGCACAGCCTGCACGTGGATGGCTGCAAGGAAGACTTCCTGGTGCAGGTGGGGGAACTGGTGGAGCCGCGAGTGACTCCGGGTGCTTCCCTGCCCCAGTTTCGCCAGGTGTATGGCCCAGAGACGAGGCGGGAGAAGGCACAGACGATGTGGGTGAGCTACCCTTTCACGCTCACAGAGATCCCATGGACTGAGCCAGCGGTGCACCTTGCGGTGAACACAGGGCATGTGGTGGAGACGCTGGACGGGGTTGAGCTGGGGATTGATTCCTTCGCAACAATCCGGCACAAGATGCGGGACAAGAAGGTTGAGATTGACGAACAGGTTACCGGGGACGGCCAGCACTGGACGCTGACGACGACCCTGAGTTCCGCGTGCAGCCGACGATTTCTGAGCCAGTACTCGCGGACGCTGGAGGCTACCGCCGAGGTGAACCGGGCGGTTGCTCCGGTGCCCGGGCCGGACGGGAAGCTGGGGCCGCTGCGGCCGGATGTTTTCCTGAACAAGGTGGTGTACGAATACAGGCTGAAGGCGGCTGCCGCTATTGCGAGCCACTGAGAGGATTGTCGTTGTCCGTTTCTGACCAGATTCCTCGAGATTGCTGCTGCTAGGGTTAGGCGTTCGAGCAAAGACGTGCGCGGTTCAGCGCAGGTCATTCCATCACGCAATCTAGCCACCTGGAGGAAACCCATGAAAGAAGCAACCAGTATTGCCGTCCCGAAGAACGTTACCCGCGCCGAATTGATTGAGTTGCTGAATGAGGACTTGTCGCGCGAATACCAGGCCATCATTGGGTATGTTGTCTACTCCAAAGTGCTGAAGGGCGCTGAATACATGACCATCGCCGCGGATCTGGAGCTTCATGCGGCGCAAGAGTTGGGTCACGCGCTGATCATTGCGGAGCAGATCGACTACCTGGGCGGGATGCCTGTGGTGACTGCGGCGAAAGTGAAAACGTCGAGCAAGGCCAAGGATATGCTTCAGTTTGACCTGGATAATGAGACGGAGACGATCCGCAACTACCGGGAGCGAGTGCACCAGTGCGAGGCTCTGGGCGAGTACGCGATCAGTGAGCAGCTTCGGGGCATTCTGGTTGAGGAGCAGGACCACCAGATTGCGCTGGCAACGGCTCTGGGCAAAGGTGTGCCGGTCGCACGGTGAGTCCTGTATCCTTAAGAAGAGCTGGCAGTTAAGGACGGCTCTTTGTTTATGCGCTATCAGACACAGTTTTTGCTTTCGGCGATGGATGCCGGCCAGTTTCCGAAGCCGGCCGCGCCGGAGATTGCCTTTCTGGGGCGGTCGAACGTTGGTAAATCAAGTTTGTTGAACGCCCTGGTGGGGGAGAAGGCTGCGAAGGTGTCATCAACTCCGGGACGTACGCGGGCGATCAACTTCTTTTCGCTAGCTGAAGATGGTCAGGTGGGACGGCCTGCGATGGTGTTTGCCGACCTGCCGGGGTATGGTTACGCCAAGATTTCGAAGTCAATCTCGGCGGAGTGGCCCACGTTCATTGAGCCGTACTTGGCGGAGCGGGAGCCGCTGGCGCTGTGTTTGTGCCTGGTGGACTCGAATATTCCGGCACAGAAGAGCGATATGGTGCTGATGGACTGGCTGCGGTCGGTGGGTCGCCCGTTTGCCGTGGTGGGTACGAAGGTGGACAAGCAGAGCGGCAACGAGCGGACCAAGAAGCTGGCGGCGCTGAAGCGGGACCTGGGAATTGACGACCTGATCTTTCTGTCGTCGAAGACCGGTTACGGGCTGAAGGACCTGTGGAAGCGGGTTGAGCTGGCTGCCGGGCTGGGGGAATAGACCACCGCAAGCCGGGGGGACCCCAAAAGTGTCTTTTGGGCTGTTTTGCAAGCCAAAGTAAAAAAGTAAGTTATTGATTGTATTAGGCTTTTATACCAAAAAGCGAAACAAAAGAGAACGAAGTGCATTTTGGGGCGTTTTCACTGTTTCCGGGTGATTTTTGCCGGATTTTCGGGCGCTGGCTGAAGGCTGTTCTGCTGCTGTAAGTATTGTGCGCGTTTTGGAGGAAATTATCGGCAACGATTTGGGGTCGTTCGGAGAAATATTCATCCCGATGCCTGGCGGTATCTAGGGCCTGTTCACACTCCCTGGGTGGTGGCGACGGGAACCAGTTTTTCTCAGTTCAAGGAGTGACGAGTGCGCTG
>Ga0302189_10000722_pt1 | contig 29054 bp, 18 predicted proteins | sample II_Bog_E2_2_FD_194551 | JGI IMG/M metagenome (GOLD analysis project Ga0302189, IMG submission 194551) | Peat permafrost microbial communities from Stordalen Mire near Abisko, Sweden - II_Bog_E2_2 | ecosystem: Environmental > Terrestrial > Soil > Wetlands > Peat | place: Sweden: Abisko...
TCTTCGAAGATGATCATCTGGAGCGCGCCCTGCCGGATCTCTTTCTCTTCCTTCTTCGGGAAGCCGCCATGCAGTTTCGCGTAGGGGAAAAGCGCGAACATTTCGCGCAGTAAGTCGCGGTCCGTCAGTTCCGCGCCATTCACCTTCACCACGGCTTTGCCCGTCACTTGCAGGGCGGATGCGTCGGCGCCCGACTGTACCGCCTTGGAAGCCTCGGGAAACGAAGCGCTGGCCGCTGCCGCCGACGTGGGAGCATGCGAAGCCACCATCTGCGCATCGGCCCCAACGGCAACGAATGCGCATAAAACCAGCCCAGCGATCTGAAATCGGTATCTCATTGAAACTCCTCGCCAAATCTGTTGCAGAATCACAAAGTAATGTGCACGGCATCTGCCGCTTGAGCAGGCCCCGCTAAAATCTTCAAGAACTCTAGCAAGTAACTTATTTTGAATGGCTTGCGAGCTGCTGGCCCGGCCACTACTGAGCCCTGAAGATGCCCAATCCGTGCGGAATGGGCCATCTCCCCCTATCCCTCCGGTGAAATCACCCAAGGTGACCAGAAGAATTCCAAGGTCGAGAGCTTGGCGGCGACGTTGTCGGCTAGGCTGCCCTAACTGAGAACTGAGAACCGAGAACCGAGAACTAAAAAAAAGAGGGAGGGGAAATCCCCCTCCCCCCGATCCATCGAGGAAGATACTTAGAACACCGTTGGCAGTGTGCCGCCATTGGCTTCGTTCGACTCGCCAAAGTGGCACTGGCGGCAGAACTGGGTCGTGGAAGCAGCGCTCCCGAGCGGAATGGTGACTGTGTTCGGGTTGTACGGGCCGTTGATGAAGAAGTACTTCGCGTACGTCCCGGTGCTGTTGCCCGCGATCGTGTTCGCGCCGGCGCCGGTGCCACCCACTACGGAATACACGTTCATCGAGTGCTGGTCGTGGCAGGTGGTGCAAACCACGTAGGGAACGTTGGTCGCGTTGACCGGAGTTCCGTAGGAGTGCGCACCCTTCAACAGGGCTGGCGCGCCGTAGGAGCCGATAAACTGTGAATACTGGCCAGCCGGCGTGATGGAGGTGATGGCGCCCGCGGCCACAACATAGGTCAGGCCATTGGTCGCGTTGTTGTAGTAGGAGCCCAGAACCGCGCTGATCGTGGCGCTCTCGCCGATCGGATGGTCGTTGTTGTAGTTTCCACCGTCCGTCGAGTTTCCCAGGTTGGTCGTGCCGTCTGCACCCAGCAAGGTCGGGATCTTCGCGATGCCGTAAGTGCTCGGCAGTGCGCCGATCTGCTCTTCAAAGGCCCAGTTCTGCATCATGGCGCCCTTGGCGACTGCGCCGTCATGGCAAGCCAGACACATCACGACGCCGCGCATATCGGCGTATTGCTGCGCGTTCATCGCTGTCGGGTTGCCGTTCGCTGCGGTTGCGAGCAAATATCTGTTGGCGCTTCCGGTGTTGGAAACGTCGCTGAAATCAAACGTCTGGCCCCACAGTGGTCCCATATCTTGACCAAACAGGGCATTGACGCCGGTGTAGGCATCGGTGACGGTTCCGGTCAACGCGTTGCCGCCTTCGCCCCATGCGCCGCTGTGCGGAGCATGGCAGCCGGCGCAACCGCGGCCGTAGTTTTGGTGAGCGCCCAACACGTCGACCGTGGGGGCGACGGCGCCGGGAGCTCCGGACGATGTCGGGTGCGCCGCCTGCGTTACATCTGCGAGCGCCATGGCCGAAGCCATTACCACCAGAAGAAGAACTAAGAATAGCCGTTTCATTTGGAAATCCTCCTCGAAATTTATAACAACTCCGCCATTGGTAATGCACGACGGTCGCCGCAGTAACGGCCCCAGCTCAGACCCTAGCGTATATTTGTAACTTAATGAATAAAAAAGACTTGTATCGATAAAGTGGCATTGTTGCGAGACGCAACAGCAGCCATATATGGGTCGAATGTGGCTTCTGCCGCAACCCAACTGTTGGAAATCACCCAAGTGCCTGTGAGAATCCCTTACACCCGCCAAACGACGCAAGGGCATTAAAGAAGATACCCGGCGGCGAGAGAGCCCTGCGGAGGGTGGAAGAGCGACCCTTCAGGGAATCCACCCCCGTGGAAGAGCGGCCCTTCAGAGCCTGCCCTGAGCTTGCCGAAGGGGCCGCGTAACTCCCTTGAAATCAGCGGGCTTTAGCCCCTGTGGTCGCATTTTTCCGCAGCCAGTTTAGCCGCGGAGGTCATTGTACTGACGTAAACTATTGATTTATAAATACTTTACGAAGAATCCACCATTTCTTGCCCTTAAACCACCCCTAAGTCATTGACGAATAAATACTTTACCGATAACCCCTTATTCCTCAAAGACATGGCGGCACACACACCATAAGTCCTTGAATTTAAAAGACCGCACCAGAGGGGTCCGAACGGGAAGAGGCCCAACGACGAACGACTAACGACCAACGACTAACGAACAACGACCAAGACTGGAAACTCTCTACTTCGACTCCGCTCAGTTTGACTTGCCGGCATCAGCAGGCTTCGGTGCCGTCGGAAACGCTGGCGGAATCGCCTTCTCAGGTTTGGCGTTGGGAGACTTGCCAGCAGCCTTCAGCGCTTCGCGCCGCGCGAATTCCTTTTGCGCCTCATCCTGCGTCACATAAAGGAACTCCTGCACGCGCCCGGGATAGGTCTCGGAGGTGAAGACTCGGTTCGTCTTGTCGTCGATCATGATGTACTGCAATCCGGAAAACGTGCCCGGCAGAACGCCCTGCTTGTTGCCCATCCACATCAGCAGGTCGCCTTCCTGGGTAAACAGGTGAATGCGGTTCTGCATCGAGTCCGTCACCCAGATGTGCCCATCGCAATCCACCGCAATGCCTTTAGGCATCGCGAAATAGCCAGGTCCATCGCCGTGCTTTCCGAAGGTCCGTATGAACTTGCCATCGGCATCGAAGACCTCGACCCGGTAATTGAGCATGTCGGTAACGTAGACGTTCCCGTCCTGATCGAGCGCCACGCTCGTCGGCTTGGCAAAGTCTCCCAATGCGTTCGACGCGTGGTTGGTATTCGGAGTTCCGATGGCCCGCAGCGGCGTCAGATTGTCCGCATCGAATACCAGCACCTGATCCAGTCCAATATCGGCGACATAAAGGAACCGGTTCTCGTTGTCGATCGCCATTCCCGCCGGAGTCACCAACCCCTGCGTGATCGCCGCCTCGCCCTTATGGTTCTTGTCGAACACCAGAATCCTGTGCGCCTGAGAGTCGGAGACGAAAAGCCGGTCCGAGTCGTCAATCGCCAATCCATTGATCAGCGCAAACCCCGCATCCTTCCCGTTCTTGATCATCACCGTGTCTTTAGTCTCCGGGTCGATGATGAAGACCGCGCCCACCTTGCCGTCGGCGACGTAAAGCTTTCCCTTGGAGTCCATCGCCAGCCCATGGGGCTCGCCCATGAAGAAATGGTTCTTCAGAGGATTGTCGGTCTTTTCCTGGGTGGTGCCCGCCAGCCGGTCCATCCAGCTGCTCTTCGGCTTTGCCGTCTGCGCGCTGAAGTCGGGCAGCTTCTCGCCCGCGAAGTAGTCCATGTACTTCACCCGCGCGATGTTCGGCGGCTGCGGCCATACGACCTTCGACTTGTCGATCACGTCGTAAAGCGACACCCGCTTCTGTGGCGTCTGGTCATCCTTCTTCTTGTCCTTGTCGGAACCGAAGGCAAAGGAGGAACAAAACAACCCCAGAACCATCAAAGCTGCCAGTGCCAGCCAGCCGTTTCGCAGCGGTGTCGATTTGTGGATTTGTGCGCTCATTTTCGCTTCTCTCTTCGAACCAACATCGGCTTTCATCTCTGCCCTGATCCTTAGCTACCTTCTTAGCTACCGTCGCAGATCCTTGTGGCAAGTCGCGCAGAACTGGGAGTTATTCGCCTGGTCGTTCACCAGCAGGCCGGGCTGTGCCGAAGCATGCGGCTGGTGACAGGTCAGGCAATTGATCTTTACCTTAACTTTCGTGATATCCGTTGCTTCCACGACGTCCGACACCGGATGGCGGTCTACCGGGTGACCCAGGTTGTACTTCAGCGGCAACACCGGAACCTTGGCGAAATAGTTTTCCGGCAGTTCGACCTTGCCGTCGAAAATCGCAACCATGTGCTCGCTTTCAAGCTTCTTCGGCTTCACGTCCGGACCATGGCACTCCAGGCACAGTTTGTTAACCCCAGCCACGCGCAGCAGATGCTCGTTGTCTCCGCCGTGTCCCAGATGGCAAACCGAGCAGCCCTGCACGAATGCGGGTTGGTGATGAACTCGCTTCTTCTCCAGGTCGGCAATCTCGCTGTGGCAACCCAGGCAGATGTTCACCGGATCGGTCTTCGGCAGATTGGGGTAAGCGCTGGCATGCGGATTGTGGCAGTCGGTGCAATCTCCAGCCGCGCCCGGATGCTGTACCTTAGCCGATTCGATCAGCTTCGCCTTGTCGTCGTGGCAGGTCACGCAGAGATCGTTGACTTTAGGCTGCGTCAGAACCACTTTGCCATCCTTCGCCGCCGCATGGCAGGTGTCGCAACTCCTGTCCGCAAATGGCGGATGGGTGAACTTGGCCATCAGCTTCGGCGAGGAAGACTGGTGCGGGTCGTGGCACTGCAGGCAGTTCGCCGTGCCAAACGGCTGGTTCTGGTGTGCCCTTTGCAAGGCGGCATCTTTTGGATCGTGGCAGTCGACGCAGAGCGCGGGCGCAGACTTTGTTAAGTGATAGCGGTTTTCCGTCGTCGGTTCCGCACCCGTCTTGTGCGTAATGTGGCAGGTCTCGCAGCCCATATCGAGCGCGGCATGACGGCTGCCTTTTTCCGGAACGTTCAGACCTTGGGTGTGGCAGGTCAGGCAGAGATTGTCCTTTTTATCGCCCGATGTCGCTTTCAACAATTGATTCTTGTTGTCCGAAGTATGCGGATCGTGGCACTTCAGGCAATCGCGAACCGCCGGAGGATGAACGGTGCCCTTGATTTGGGAGGCATCCTTGTCGGCGTGGCAGGTGAGACAGAGCCCGTAGGGAGTGGTCGTGATCAGCTTCACGCGGGTCACGTCCTTGTTCACCCGAATCTCGTGACAACTCAGGCAGCCCATCGCGATGGCGGAATGGACGAATTTGCCTTTCGACTTATCCTCGTGGCATTCCAGGCACTTGGCAGCGTCAATCTTCGGATCCAGCGGAACGGGATGAACCGCGGCGTTGGCGCGCGGAAGCAGCAGCACCATCAACGCAAAAAAAATCAGGGCATGAATACCAGCGCCGCGGCCGTCTTGGTTTACGACAGTCCTGCGGAACCAAATGCGATGGGGGAGCAGTCTCACACGGCCTCCAACGGGTGCATTTGCACGAAGATCACCGTATCACAAAAAAACTGTCGCGCGATGCAACGCGCGCGCAACTCACTGCACAAGATCGGGTTGAGAGACATGTACGACCCGGCGCAAGCGCTTCTCGGAATCATTGTCAACCTCGAAAATGGGCCTTCTGCCACAGCTTCGTCGTGAAATTCCCCAAAGGGGAAGTCGCCAGTATCCCTAAAATAGCCCTGGACACCCCATCACAGGGGTGGGTGAGCCCCGTCACCACCCGGCTGTGATGTGTGAAATTCCCGTCAAACTGGGTTGGAGTGCGCGATTTAGCCCAAATCAGCCCTTTTGCAGACTGCCATCCTGTCTACTAAGCTGCGCTATATCTGTTGGTTACGAGCATTCGCCCGTCTGGCTTGGAACTTGCATTTCATACCTTGGAACAGGGGGGGATATGGCCGTAAGTTTGAGCTCCATTGGCCACAAAACGTGGCGCACCGTCGCTTCCATCCAGACCGGCGTGGTGCTCTTAATTCTTGTCGTGATCCTGGCGGCGGTTGGAACCATCGTGTTGCAGCGGCCAGTCACCGAGCCCGACGAGATGCGCACCGCCTACTCCCCGCAAACGCTCCGCATCCTCGATGCGGTCGGTTTGACCGATGTATTTCACACTTGGTGGTTCCTGGGACTGGTGCTGCTGGTCAGCTTCAGCATCGTGGCGGCTTCGATCGATCGCTTCCCCAACTCATGGCGCTACTTCTCGCGTCCCTACAAATATCCCGACGAAAGCTTTCGCCGCGCTCAGCATCCGCAGAAACTGGTGCCCATTGCGGACGAAGAATCGGGCCTGGTGGCGGCGGAGCGCGCACTGCATGAGTTGGGATTCAAGCCGGAGCGGGTCGTGCGCGAAGACCACTTCGGAATTTTTGCGGAACGGCACCGCATCTCCGAGCTGGCGGTATATATCGTCCACGCCAGCCTGCTGCTTATCTTTTTTGGCACTGTCGTCGACGGTCTCTGGGGCTGGCGCGCTACGCTCAACCTGGATGAAGGCCAAACCTCTAACGTCGTCGAACTGCACGATGGAAGCACGCGCACGCTCCCCTTTGCCATTCGATGCGACTCCGCCGGTCAGGAAAACTACCAGGACGGAAGCCCAAAGAAATGGTGGTCGAAGCTCGCCGTCGTGAAAGACGGACGAGATGTGCAGACCAAAGAGATTGTCGTGAACGACCCGCTCCTCTATAGTGGCGTCCGTTTTTACCAGTCGAGCTACGGTCCGAATGGCAAGGTCGACAAGCTGGCTTTGATTGCGGCTCCAAACGATGGTTCTGGCCAGAAACAGGAAATCGGCCTTGCGCTGAACGATACCGCTTCGCTCGATTCCGATACTACCGTGCGCTTCGCCGAGTTCTTCCCCGACTTCGCCGTGCGCGACGGGCAGGTGTACCGGAAGTCGAACTACCTGGAAAATCCCGCCGCTCACTTAGTCGTGACTTCGAAGAAGGCGGGAAAGGACTTCGACGTCTGGATCCCGCAGTTGGACGAGGTTGCCGACAACTCCAAGGCGCCCTACCTGTTCCAGGCCACCGACTTGAAGATGGGCCACTTCACCGGCTTGCAGGTGTCGCACGAGCCGGGGCAGTGGGGAGTTTGGTCCGGTGTGGTGCTGATGGGCATCGGACTGGCATTCGTGTTCTACGTTGTGCACATGCGATTTTGGATGGTACCCGTTCGCGATCCCCAAACGGGCAAGTGTTCGTTGTGGATCGGGGGAACCGCGAACCGCAATCGGGACGCGTTCGAGCAGCGCTTCAAAGATCTGGTGGCGCTGGTGGAAAAAGACCTGAAGGCCGTTCCCGCGAGCGTCTCCAACCCGCAGGTGGTCACGGTTGCCGGGAACTGAATCGGCTATTGGAGGATGGTAATGGCACGAGCAAAAGTAGAGCAGCAGCAGCCGGCAACTGGCATGACACTCATCGTGCTGGTCGGACTGGCCATTGCGTTCCTGCTGTTCATGGCATTTCTGAACGTGGTCAAAAGCGGCAATCTCTTGAATGAGACGAACCTCCTCTTTGCCACCCTGATTTTCTATGCCGGAGCCGGCGCCCTGTATCTTGGCTTTGGCGTCACCGGCATCCCGTCGTATTTGAAGTTCGCATCGTTCTCCACCTGCCTCGGATTGATCGCCAATACCGCCGCCATTGCCCATCGCTGGTACGAATCGGGACACGCGCCTTTTTCCAGCGTCTACGAAATGCTGCTCAGCTTTGTCTGGACGCTGGCCGTGCTCACGCTGGTGGCCGAGAAGAAATATGACGTGAAAGTCATTGGCACGGTCACGATGCCGGTGGCGATTGTCGGCGTGGTGCTGATGCAATTGCTTCGCACCGAGGTTCACCCGCTGGTGCCCGCGCTGCAATCCACTTGGCTGCACGTACACGTCACCCTGGCCATGCTGGCATATGCCGCCTGTGCCCTCAGCTTCGCCCTGGCCATGATGTTCCTGATCCAGGACAACCTCAAAACCGAGACCGTTCTCGCCGTGACCAGCGCCAGCACGATCGCCATTTACGCCAGCATCGTTTTGACGCGCTTCGAGAAATGGGGCGGCCTGAACCTGGTGGCGTGGAATCCGGAAAGCAAGTCGGAAGTCTTTCTCTCTCGGGGCGTGCGTCTTTTCGTCGTGGTTCCGGACCTCGGCTGGCTGTTGACGCTGACGCTTTTGGTTGTTGCCTCGCCGCTGGTCTTCTACGGGTTGGCGCGGCTCAAGACCGGCGAAAGCGAAAAACAAAGCTTCCTGACCCTCGCCAATCGCGCCGTATTCCTCAGCATCCTGTTGCAGGCCATGACCCTGGTGATGTTTATTCTGCGCGCCCGCGATGGCCGGTATCCTTCGCTCGACGCAGATGGATTATTCCCGACAACCCTCGCCGCCAGTCCATTCATACTGTCGGGTTTGGTGGGCGGCGCATTTATCTCCCTCCTCTATCTGTTACTGCTGTGGCGCCGCCCCGATTTGGAGCGCTCGCTGCCCAGCGCGGACAACCTCGACCGGATCACCTACAAGACCATCTGTCTGGCCTTCCCCCTTCTAACTTTGATGATTGCTTCGGGAGCCTACTGGGCGAACCAGACCTGGGGCTCCTACTGGAGCTGGGATCCAAAGGAAACCTGGGCGGCGATTACCTGGTTGGTCTACGCCCTCTATTTGCACATGCGCATCACCCGGGGCTGGCGGGGCCGTCGCGCCGCTTACTTCGCCATCTTCGGATTCGTCGTCGTGATGTTCACCTTCTTTGGTGTCACGTACTTGCTGCCCGGACTCCACGCATATGCTTAACCGCACCCAGTCCCAAGCGACCTCCGCAGCGATGACGGCCGGGCCACTGCCAGGAGTCCGCAGAACGGATGCGGTTCGCTCTCCCGCGACCTCGTTGCCGACGGAGGACTTCCGCTTGGGTTCGGTTCGATTTAATTGGCAATTGAAGGCTATCTTGCCGGTAGGACTCGTGCTGCTCGCGGGTCTGTTGCTCTTTACCCTCGCCACCGTCTCCTTTCGCGACCCGGAGCGCCATGCCGTGCTGATGGTCGCCGGCGCGGGAGCCGTTGCCATCTGCGCCGTCTCCATCCTTGCCTTGGCCCACTTTGTGCAGCGGCCGATGGTCGAATTGCAGGAGAAGATCGCCCAGGTCAGCGAAGGCAATCTGGACGTGGCCGTCTCATTCGCCAAGCGCAACGACGAAATGGGAGACCTCGGCCGCAACTTCAACTACATGATGCAGCGCTTGCGCGATAGTCAGGCCGAGATTGAAATCCTGCATCGTACCCAGATGTCGCGCGCCGAGCATCTGGCGACCCTCGGCGAATTGGCCGCGGGCTTGGCGCACGAGATTCGCAATCCGCTGGCCGGCATCGCCGGCGTCATGGAAATCATCGGCCGCGATTTGCCCCCGGCCAGTCCGGCGCGCGCGGTGGTGAAAGACGTTCGCCTGGAAGTCGCCCAAATCAATCGCATCCTGACCGATCTGCTGGAAACCGCGCGGCCTCACCCACCGCAAATCTGCCGCAGCAATCTCAACACCACCGTGGAACACGCGGTGATGCTGGCGCGCCAGCAAGTGCTCTCCAAACCCATCAAGATCGAACTCCAGCCGGCCGCCGATCTGGCCGAAGTCGAGCACGACAGCGATCAGATTCACCAGGTGCTCCTGAATCTCCTGCTCAATGCGGTGCAAGCCATGGACGGCGCTGGCACCGTGCGTGTCGACATCGGTTCGCGGGGCGATTTCGCCACCGTCGATGTCAGCGACACCGGACGTGGCATTCCCCCCAAAAACCTCACCAATATCTTCCGCCCTTTCTTCACCACCAAGGGCAATGGCACCGGCCTTGGTCTTTCTCTTGCCCGCCGCATCGTGGAAGAACATCATGGCCGCATCGAGGTCAGCAGCATCGAGGGGAAGGGAAGCAAGTTCACCGTACTGGTGCCGTTTCAGACGCCCGCGGCTGAGGCCGTACCCTCCTAACAGGCCCGGCGCTTCAGCCGCATGGGGGCAGGAGTCGCGCCTATTCTTTCGCCGCGCCCTTCCCTTTGTCTTTGTGCCCGAAGTCGAGGCCGAAATGAGGGTCCGATTTCGTGCCGTGGATCTCCACCGGAACCTCGGTACCGGCGCCGTTCTTGCTGAAAAATGGGTCGACCGGTTTCAGCAATAGCGACTTCCAGCCCGTTTCCATCTGCGAGAGTTTCGCATCCAGCCGCGCTTTCCCATGAAAATCGAATTGGTTTCCATCCAAACTGTACGTCCCGGTCAAGTTCACGTCTGTGCCGGGAACCTGGAACTGCAACTGCGAGAAAGATAGGAGCCCATTGCGAAGACGGAACGTGCCCTTCATGTCCGAGTGCACGTTGTCGAGAGAACCCTCCTTGGCCTGTTTCGGTTTCCCCTGGCTTCTCACGCTGAGAGCATCGATTTTTCCCTGGATCTTTTCATTCGTGAAGTGTGCCCCAGACACTTGAAAAATTCCGGTCAGGTTCAGGCGATTAGCGACGTCGGCCTCGCCCGGTGGCAGGTCAACCTTCGTTTTCAGTTGAACCACACCTGTCATGATCGGGGGATCGGTTCGTATCGCCGTTTTCAGCAGGTCTTCGATCGCTCCCCGATCCACCTCGACGTCCAGTTCCACATGGTGCCCATTCGGGTCCTTCGTTCTTTCGACGGAACCGTTCGCCACCAGAGACGAATTCAGAATTCTTGCTTTCACCGGCTGCAGGTAGGTGTCGCCGCTGGTTCCGTCCACAATGGCGTGAAAGTCTGTGTGCAACGGGACCGAACGCCCGCTGATGGCAAGGCGAAAATCTGGAGTGTCGGTTGCGCCATCCACAACAATCTTGTCAAGGACACCGGCGTACCTGCCTGCCGACGAAAGCATCCCGCCGAGCCCTTTGATGGTGCCCAAGTCGGCGTGGTCGAACGAATAGGTCCCGCTCACCGGAGTATCGCGCGGGCTGTCTGGCTGCCATGGCCCAAATGACCCACTGGAAACAATGTGTCCCACGGGCTTGGGGTTGGTCAGGTCGGCATCGAAATGCATGGGAGAACCGGTACCGATCGTCGTCATTCGCAACTTCTCGATGTCAAACTCCAGCGGCAGCTTGCCCCGCCGCAGAGTGTTGACGATCAGTTGTGCTTGGTCGCAGACCAGCCGATCGACGATGATTTGTATCTTGCCGTTCTCGGGCGCCAGGGGCTTCATCTCGCTGCGATGTTCTCGGGGCGGCAAATTCAACTGCAATCCTGTTACATACACCGTGTCGACGTGCAGGGGAGAGCGAAAGAGCTCCCGGATACCCATATGAAAGCGGAATTCCGCAACATTCACGATGGGCTGAAATCCCGGTTCGTGATTGTTGGGGTCGGTTTCTCCGAAAATTCTGAGTCCGGCGCCTTCAACCTGGAGTCCCTTGACCAGCGAGACGTGAAAGGCGTCAAGTTCCACCCTGCTCTTGAACCTGGTCGCCAGCGTCTCAATCACCGCCGCGCGCAGGCTGGGCTCGGCGCGATGGACGGCCATGCCCAGTATGATGCCCAATACGACAATTGCTGCAGTCAACAGCAGCGCCAATCCGCCGATCCAGCCCCAGCGGCTGGCTCGTTTCCTCGTTGGAACGACGTTCTGTGCGCTCTCTGCCATTTCCATTCCTTGCACAGCCGATTGTAGAGCAACTTCGCAAGGCCCTTCCGTTCGTAGTAAATTAAACCTCGGTGCCTACAGAGAAAATCCTGATCGTGGACGACGAGCGCCTGGTGCGCTGGTCGCTCCGCCAGAAGTGCGAAGAGTGGGGCTACACCGTCATTGAGGCCGAATCCGGCGAACCCGGGCTCAAGCTGGCGCAGCGCGAATCGCCCGATCTCGTGCTGCTCGACGTGCGCATGCCCGATCTCAGCGGCATCGAAGTGCTCGACCAGCTCAAGAAAAATGGCGATGCGCGAGCCGTCATCATGATCACCGCCGATCCGCAGCTCGACGACGTGAAAGCCGCGCTCAAGCTGGGAGCCTATGACTTCGTCGGCAAGCCCATCGATTTCGACGAGCTCCACATCACCATCAAGAACGCGCTCGAGGCGACCAGCCTGCGCGCCGAAGTGCAAAGCCTCCGCAGCGAGGTGCGGCGCGAATCGGGCTATGACAGCGTGGTCAGCGTTTCCCCGAAAATGACCGAGCTGATGAACTTCGTCCGCAAGGTGGCTTCGAGCGAAGCTACAACGATTCTGATTCAAGGAGAAAGCGGCACCGGCAAGGACCTCATCGCCAAAGCCATCCACTACGAAAGTTCCCGCCAGGGAAAACCTTTTGTCGCCATCAACTGTTCCGCCATTCCCGAGACGCTGATGGAGGCCGAACTTTTCGGCCACGAAAAAGGCGCCTTCACCGATGCCAAGCAGATGAAGAAAGGTCTGTTCGAGGCGGCCGACGGCGGCACTCTGTTTCTCGACGAAATCGGCGAACTTTCCCCTCTGCTGCAAGCGAAGCTGTTGCGCGTGCTCGAAGATCAGGTCATCCGCCGCGTGGGCGGCATCCGCGATATGCAGGTCGATGTGCGCGTGATCGCGGCTTCCAACCGCGATCTCGAAAAAGCGGTGCGCGAAGGCCAGTTTCGTCAGGACCTCTACTACCGCTTGGCGATCATCGCTATCTTCATTCCGCCGCTGCGGGAACGAAAAGAAGACATTCTTCCGCTGGTCGATTTTTTCATCGAGCGCTACAACCGCAGATTCAAGAAATCGATTCGCGGCATCACCGACGACACGCGGCGTCTGATTTTCACGCACAACTGGCCCGGCAATGTCCGCGAGCTCAAGAACACCATCGAGCGCGGCATGATTCTGGAGGACGAGCCGTTTCTGCGCCCCGAATATCTCCCGTTTTCCGTGGGCGAATCGGGTGGCCGCACGCTCTTTGAACGAACCGCTCCCGCCGAAGCCGGACAGCCCCTTCCGAACGGCCGCATGCTTCCGCGGCTCTATATTCCGGAAGGCGGTACATCTCTGGAAGAGGTGGAGCACGCCATGGTCGAGCTGGCCATGCGCCAGGCCCACGGCAACCAGACCCACGCCGCCAAGCTGCTCGACATCAGCCGCGACGCTCTCCGCTACAAGCTGAAGAAATTCGGCCTGATCCGCGGCGATGAAGAAGGAGCGCAGACCGGCGCGGCCGAGGAGCAGTAGCCGCAGGCCTGGTCTCCCTAGAACTTGTCATCCCGAACGAAGTGAGGGATCTGCAGTTTCGGGCGGGTGGTGCCCTTCTCCGGTCCGAAGTGTAGCCCTGCACCCCACGAAAAGCCCTCGATTCCCCCACTTTCACAGCCCCGCGAAGACCAACTTTATTTTCGCCCCGCCAGTTCCGTAGTTTCTTTGCCCAACCTACCACACCCGACAGCGATTTCCTCGAACCATCGGTTGCCCAACCTTACAGCGGAAAGCCTTCTGAAATTCCTCCATATTCACCATCAGTCCGTTGACGCGATACTTCCCCGGCGAGTGCGGATTGGTGATCGCCGACACGCGCTGGTCTTCTGGCCGATTATTCTCGCAGGCCCACTGCGCATAGCCGACGAAGAAGCGCTGTTCCGGTGAGAATCCGTCGCGTGACTCGAGCTGCATGTTCTTTGTCTGATCTTGCCAGGCCATCCACGCAAGTATCAGGCCACCGAGGTCGGCCAGGTCTTCGCCTTCGGTCAGCTTGGAGTTGATCTTGATGTCGTCGACGATGACATACTGCGCGTATTGATCGACTACGCACTGGGCCCGATCGGTGAAATTTTTCGCGTCGTCCTTGGTCCACCAGTCTTTCAGGTTGCCGTGAGCGTCGAACTGGCGGCCTTCGTCGTCGAAGCCGTGGGTGAGTTCGTGGCCGATGGTGCCCCCGGTGTTGCCGTAGTTGGGCGCATCGTCCATCTTCGGGTCGTACAGCGGAGGTTGCAGCACGCCGGCGGGGAAGTTGATGTCGTTCATTTGTCCATTGAAATAGGCGTTGACGGTGGGCGGAGACATGCCCCACTCGCCGCGGTCGAGCGGCTTGCCGATTTTCGCTAGGTCGCGTTTCGATTCGAACGTGGTGGCGCGTTGCACGTTGCCGACAAAGTCGCCGGGCTTGATGTCGACGGAACTGTAGTCGCGCCATTTGTCGGGATATCCGATCTTGTTCACGATGGCGTGCAGCTTTTCGAGCGCCTGCTGCTTGGTGGCGGGGCTCATCCACGTCAGCGTGTCGATGTCCTCCGCCATGGACTGCTCGATCTGCGTGGTCATGTGGGTGGCTTTCTGTTTCAGTTCGGGGCTGAAGGCGCGAGCCACGAATTCCTGGCCGAGCGCTTCGCCGAGTTGCTCGTCCACCAGGCTGACGCAACGCTTCCATCGCGGACGAAGCTGTGGAACGCCGCGCAGTGTCTTGCTGAAGAAGTTGAAATTCTCGTTCACAAATTCGTCCGACAGGTAGGGCGCGACTGCGTGCGCAGTGTGCCAGCGCAGGTAGGTCTTGATGTCGGCGAGGTTGAGCGTTTTGAGCTGTTTGTCGAGTTCGGCGTAGAGCGCGGGTTGCGTGACGTTGAACGTATTCTGCGCGGGCAGGCCGATGCCGTTGACGTAAATGGACCAATCGAAATCGGGCGTCATCGCCTGTAAGCCTTTGAAGTCGACCTTGTGGAATTGTTTGTAAGGATCGCGGCGTTCGACGCGGGTCAGCGATGCTTTTGCAAGCGCGGTTTCGATCTCCATGACCTTGGCGGCTTCGGTCTTGGCCGCGTCAGGTTTGTCTCCGAGCAACTCGAACATCTTCGCAACGTGGGCGACGTACTGGTTGCGGATGGTAACGGACCTGTCGTCGCTCTTGGTGTAATAGTCGCGGTCGGGCAGGCCGAGGCCGCCGGCTTCGGCGAAAGCGATTACATTCTGCGAATTCTCGAAGTCCTGGTTGGAACCGAAGTTAAAGAACAGGCCGTTGGTTCGCAGCGAGGTGTGCAAACGGGCCAACAGCGCGGGCAGATCCTTCGTCGATTGCATGGCCGCGATCTGATCGAGATACGGCTGCAACGGCTTGGCGCCGAGCCTGTTGACGGCGGCCTCGTCCATACAGGCGCCGAAGTAGTCGCCGATCTTCTGCTGGTTCGCGTTGCGGCCGGCGGTCTGTTTGGAAAGTTGGTCGAGAATTCCCCAAAGGAATTGCTGATTGTCTTGATAAAGCTTGCCGTAGACGCTCCAGCGCGCCTGGTCGGCGGGGATGGGATTGTTCTTCATCCATCCACCGCAGGAGTACTGGTAGAAATCGACGCAAGGATCGGCGGCTTTATCCATGGAGGCGACGTCGAGCCCTGGTGTGTAAGGGAAGGAAGTGAGCGGTTTTTCGGTTTGCGCCGAAGCGGCCACGGCGGCGCCGCAAGCAAAGAGGACGAGGAACAGTCTTTTCATGGGTCTCTCCATCGGATCTCTCCGGGGCGAAAGGGAAGTGTATCGGACGGAGGCACGGAGGGCAAAGTAAGAGGGACAAGATTCCGTACAGATTCCTAGCCAGAGACTTGGATCTCGCGGCTTTCTTTCGGGGTCTGGTGCTGGCAGGTTCCGGTTGGCGCATTGCAGGAGGGGAGCAGCCGGCTCAAGGCCAAGGCCAGCATGTCCTGCTCCACCTTTCCTGGCGATTGCTTCAGTTCGCGGGCCAGGGTTCCTGCGATCCTCTGCGTCATGCGAGACATAACGGCATTCAACATTTCGTCCTGGTCCTTGGAAAATGGTCCGTTTTCCTGGCGAAAGGCATCGAGTTCCTGGCGGCAATACTCATCGAGGCGCGAGCGCAGCACGACCACGGCCGGCACAATTTGCTCCGCCGTCAGTTTGCGACGAAAGCCCTGCGCTTCTTCGTGCAGAATCTTGCGCGCTTCGACAGCGGCGGCGTCACGTTCGTCGGCGGTGGGGTGGGGCACGTTCTCCAGGTCGTCGAGGTCGCAAAGGAAAACGCCGCTGATGTCGCGCACCGCGGAGTCGACGTCGCGAGGCATCGCGAGATCCACGATGGCCAGGGGCCGATTTGTGCGGCTGTGTACGATCGTCTCAACTTCCTCGCGGCTGAGAATTATGTGCGGGCAGGAGGTTGAGGTGATGATAATGTCGGCCTCCGCCATATGTTGCCGCCGTTCCTCATACGGAATTGCGGTTGCGCCCAGCCGCTCCGCCAGTTCCGCCGCGTTCTCGAAAGTACGGTTGGTGACAGTCACGCGGATGGAGCCGCCGCCTTGCCGGAGCAGACCGCGGGCCGCCAGTTCGCTCATCTCGCCCGCGCCGATCAGAAGCACTTTTTTATTTTGCAGGGTGCTGAAGATCTGTCGCGCGAATTCCACGGCGGTCGAAGGAATCGAAGCCGACGCCTTGCCGATGGCGGTCTCGTTGCGAACGCGCTCGGAGACAGCAAGCGCCTTCTGGAGCACGGCATCGAGGAATCGGCCGCTGGCTCCCACTTTCTGCGCCTGCTGCCACGCTTCTTTCACCTGGGGAACGATCTGGGGCGCTCCGACGACCATCGAGTCGAGGCAGCATGCGACCCGGAAAACATGCAGAAGGGCGGCTTCATCGAGCAGGCGGTAGAAGTGCTTCCACTCGCACAGCTTCAGAGCATATTCGGCGCCGAGCAGCCGCATGACGGAGTTCGCCGCCAGAGTAACATCCTTCGTCCATAGCCAGAACTCGGTGCGGTTACAGGTGGAGAGTACGACAACCTCGTCGATCCCTTCGGCTCTTGATAACTGCAGCAGGGCTTCGTAGCGCCGGCTTTCCTCGATCCAAAAGCGCTCGCGCACGGCCATGGGAGCGGTGCGGTAGTTCAAGCCCACGACCATGAGAGTCGGTTCCACGTTGTCAACTCCTAGCGGACTACTCCCCTGTAGTAAGAGCACATCGCGTGCCAAAGCAGGCGTCGCATCCGTGAGCAGCTTTTATTTCAGCGGGTTAACTCGTTTTCAATGGAAGGAGAAATTGCATTGGTAGGGCGAAATTGCGGAATATCACGCTGGGCTGGTGTTTTTCGCCCCTACTGGCACTGCTGGAAAATGCAACAGATCGGCACCTACAGTCACTTACTCAAGGACCGCGATTTCTTCCCGCGCGGCGGTCTAGCGCGCGACTCCCGCCGGCGTAATCTCCTTCTCATTCTTCAACCCTAGCGCCTTCGGTTGATGGACGCAGAACGGTTCTTCATTGAGATAATTGCCGGTGGCCGCATAGGCGCGCGCGCGGCAACCCATGCAGACGTTCTTGAACTCGCAGCAGCCGCACTTTCCCTGCAGATTCTTGGTGTCGCGCAGTTCGTTGAACACCAACGAGTTTTCCCAGATGTCGGCGAACTTCTGTTTTCTCAGATCTCCCGCCAAAGCCGGCAGGTATCCGCAAGGGTAGATCTCGCCCTGATGAGAAATGAAACAGACCGCGGTTCCGGCCAGGCATCCCTTGGTCATCGCGTTCATGTCGGACGGATGAGATCCGGGGTGCCCAACGGGTTGCCCGATGCCATGAGGTTTCAGTTCGATGCCGGTCGATCCGGGCATCGCCATTTCAGTGGGTCCGATGGCGGGCGCGGGCGCTGACGGATGCTGCGCGGCAACCACTGGCGGAGTCGCGTGAGCCGCCGCCGCTGCTGCTTCGGAACGATGTTCCGCCGCGCGCCGTTGGCGCACCACGCGGAAGTAATGCGGAGCGCAGGTTGCCTTCATCTCGATGCCGCCTTCGAGCGAGCGATCGTAGAACCAATTCAGCATCTGCTCATATTCTTCCGGTGGAACCATCTGTTCGGTGGCGATATCCACTCCGCAACCGACCGGCACTAACAGGAATGTGTGCAGCGCATCGGCGCCGATCGACCGCGCCAACTCAAGCACGTCGGGAAGCTGATGAGCATTGTGGCGGGCGATGGTGGTGTTGATCTGCACCGACATGCCCAGATTTTTCAGATTGCGGAAACCGGCAATGGCGGCATCGAACGATCCGGGAATGCCGCGGAACGTGTCGTGGGTCTGGGCATCGGAGCCGTCGAGGCTGATGGCCACGCGCTGCACTCCGCTATCGACGATCATGCGCGCGACGTGCTTGGTCACCAGCGTGCCATTGGTTGCGAGCGCGACGCGCAATCCCTTGTCAGTGCCATAACGCGCCAGTTGAAAAATATCGGAACGGAAAAGCGGTTCGCCGCCGCTCAACACCAGAATGGGATTGGACACTTCCGCAATCTGATCGATGATGTCGCGTGCCGCTTCGGTGGAAAGGTCGGAGGGAGAACTGAGCTCCGTGGCAGTCGCCCGGCAATGGATGCAGCGGAGATTGCAGCCTTTGGTCAACTCCCAAAAAACCAATCGCGGTTTGTTCTTTCCCACTAGAGTTGGAACTGAACCGGAATGCTGCGGATCAGAATGCCCATTGCCGTTTGCGGAATCCATATGAAATTGTACCCCTACTTTGGAACTGGGATCGAACGCCCACCCACGAGGCAACGATAAGAGAGAAGGGAACCCCTAGCGGTGACACTCATCACCCGGAATTGTGATTTACGTCACGCGAGGTAAGTCTCGTAGAATGTGTCAAATGGGGCCGCGAGCGAGGGTTTTCGGCGCGCTCCCAAGCCTTGCCTACGACGCGCCTTTTACGAACGCGAGTGTGGTTGCGGGCATGGAAACAGTCACATCCCCAGGAATCACGCGGCGCGCATGGAAATTCTTGAGCTTGATTAAGAGCGCCGAAGTGACCTCCTGACCTTTGGAGACGAGCAACACTCCCTCGCCAGTGCGAACCTCCTGCTGGAGGATCATGCCCGGCGTAAGCGTATCGATCCGGCAGTGTCGTATTTCGCCTTCTTCGGCATTCGGATCCAACGTCACCAAGGCCTCGAAGAACTCCGGACTAAAGCCCTTGTTTTGGCGAGCCAGCGTATGCACCGCTTCGGTTCGCGAAAGCCCTTTGTGAATGAGCCTTTCATACGCCAGGGTCAGCCGCAGTATTTCCGCTCCCAGGCGCATGTCCGTCCGCTCCGACTCGTCGACTTCGCGCACCGGGCGGTTTTGGTGCTCGATCATCCACGCAATCGGTTCCAGCCGCGGAATTTTCGAAAGCAGCCCATAGGCGACACCGGGATGCGCGTCATACTGCGCCTGCTCGTTTGGGGAGAGCGGTTCGCCACCATATACGGCCTCGATCGTTTCGGGAGCCAGTGTGACACAACCCAGCTGCGACATCATCGCGGCGACCTCGTATTGCCACGGGTTTCCCAGCTTCATCGAGGTCACGATGTGGTGGATGTACCGGCGCGCGCGCTCGGCGCGGCTGAATGCGGCGGGATTGACCAGGCTGAGCACATCGGTCAGCACTTGAATCGTGCCGCTTAAAGTTTGTTCCAGAAGGTGCCTTTCCGCGGTCACCAAGCGGTACTGCAGCAGCGCCGCCGTGAGGGTCTTTGCCATCTGCTCCTTGTCGCACGGCTTGTTGAGAAAGCGGAAGATGTTGCCCTCGTTAATGGCGTGGACGGCCACATCCATATCGGCATTGCCGGTGAGAATAATGCGTACCGTGTCGGGTGAGTGAGCCTTGATCCTGCTCAACAGCTGAATGCCATCCATCTCCGGCATTCGCATGTCGGAGACGACGACCGCGTACGGACCGTTGCCGGTTACCAACTTCAGCGCTTGCGGGCCGCCCATGGCGGTCTCCATCAGAAACTCGCGGCTCAGACTTCGCCGATACCCGTCCAGGATGTTGGCATCGTCGTCCACAAGAAGAATTTTTTCCGACATAAGATCCTCTTCTTCCCTTCTTCCGCATCCATCGGCAGAGCGTACTCCACCAATCAAGCACCAGCGGTACCTGCCCTATTAGTGGCGTGAGCGCCGATTCCATCGAGGTGAAGGGCGGCGCCGTTTGTGCCGATGACTCTTTCAGGCGAGGGCCAAGCCGTGATGTACAGCCCGAAGGTACTGGGTGGGCCGGAACATTTGCGTTATATGCGATAAGAAAGCAGGGCGGACGCAATGCCAGAAATGCAAGCTGCCGATGGAATCTCCCCGCCTTCAACCTCCGCGCCCATGAAGAACACCATCGTTGTTTGGGTGCTTGGGGTGATCGGGTTGCTGACGATCATGCAGTGGACTGCGATCACCGTCGGTAAACACGTCCGGATTGCATCGCATTCTCTGTTTCCGGCAGCGCTCCAAAGTCAGCACGCCACTAACACCTTCCAGAGAATGAGCAACACCTATGGCGACGCGGCTGTGATGGACAAAGAAGAGGCACTCGCGTTTGCCGATCAAGAGGCCGCGGAGGCGGTGTCTGCGCTCGCCAGCGCCGGAGACCTCATACAGTTCAACTCCGGACGCCATCAGCAGATCGTCTCTCTGGCGCGCCGCGTTCGCGACCTGCAGATGAGGTCCAAGATGTTTTACGCGGCGCCCGGAAACCTCAACGTGGTCCCCCCAAGGCAGAAAGACTTGGCGGACCTGGCGCAGGAGAATAAACGAGTTCAGCAAGAGTTGGAAGCGTTGCAAGGCGACTTGGCAAACGACTTCCGGTCCGAACTCGCCTTGATCGACAAGCTCGTAACCACGCAGGCAATCCTGGAGAGTCTGCTGCTTGTCGGCGTGCTCACCGCTCTGTTCTTCCGTACTCGCGCGCTGATATCGGCCACCGTCCGCCGGAGGGGAGATGAAGTTTTGCGCCAGGCTCATCGGGACACGGAGATTCTTCTCAATTCGATCCCGTCGCTGTTGATTGAACTGGACGCGCGGGGCAATATTCGACAATGGAATAAAGCGGCAACGTCGATTTTGGAATGGGAGGAAGCAACCGTCGCCGGCAAGACGCTGGATTGTTGTGGAGTCAAATGGCTCACGCCTGACGTAAGCTCTCGGATCGCGGCTCACGCTCAAGTCCCTTCGGGCAGAGGCCTCGACAACGTGAAGTTGGAAAAGAATGGAACCACCCGGTTCCTCGGGCTGAATGCGATTCCACTGAACACGGATGGCGCTGCGGGAATTCTCGTGGTCGGCGCCGATATCACCGACCGCCTGACGCTGGAACACCAGCTTCTACAGGCACAGAAGTTAGAGTCCGTGGGGCAGCTCGCCGCTGGAATCGCTCACGAAATCAATACCCCGACGCAGTATATCGGGGACAACGTGCGCTTCCTTAAAGAAGCCTTCCACGATCTGGAGGGGGTCCGCGCGAGCTACGAACGCCTATTGGCAGCCGCCCAAAACAACGCCGTGTCGGGTGAAACAGTTCAGGAAGTCATGGATCGCTTGCAACACGCGGACGCCAACTATCTATTTGAGGAAATTCCCAAAGCCATCGACCAATCGCTCGAGGGTGTAACCCGGGTCGCCAAAATTGTCGGGGCTATGAAGGAATTCTCTCATCCTGGCACCAAGGACAAAACCCAACTGGACTTGAACCACGCGATTGAATGCACTCTTACGGTGGCGCGCAACGAGTGGAAGTATGTGGCAGAACTGGAAACCGAATTCGATCCATCGCTGCCTCGGATCGCTTGTCAACCCGGCGAGTTTAATCAGGTGATTCTGAACCTCATCGTAAATGCCGCCCATGCCATCGCCGACGTTGTCGGAAAAGACGGCTCAAAAAAGGGAACCATCAAGGTGCAGACTCGTAACTGCAAGGACTGGGCCGAGATCCGCATCCACGACACCGGTACGGGTATCCCGGACAGCGTGCGCGCCCGCGTCTTCGATCCTTTTTTCACCACCAAGGAAATCGGCAAAGGAACCGGGCAGGGCCTGGCCATCGCCCGCTCCGTTGTGGTGGATAAACACGGTGGCACCATTCACTTCGAGACGGCAGAGGGGAGGGGCACGACGTTTGTCATCCGCCTTCCCAAAGAGGGTAAGGCTCTTACCGCCAGGACGGGATCCGCATGAAGCGCATCCTATTCGTCGACGACGAAAGCAAGATTCTCGACGGCATCCGGCGGATGCTCTACGCCGATCGGGAACGTTGGGATATGCAGTTTGCGGTGGGAGGCGAAGCCGCGTTGCAAGCCTGCGAAGCGGGCAGCTTCGACATTGTGATCTCCGATATGAGGATGCCAGGCATGGATGGCGCCACGCTGCTCAGTCACATCCGCGACCGTTTCCCGAGTACAGCCCGCATTGTGCTCTCGGGCTATTCCGATAACGGCTTGTCGACTCGTGCCGTCCCGGTGGCGCACCGTTTCCTCGCCAAGCCATGCAACGGGGCGGAACTGCAGGCGACCATCGAGCGCGTGTGTATCTTGCAGGATTTGCTGTCCTCGGCCGAACTGCGCCGAGTCATTGGCACCGTCGGTGAATTGCCTTCGCTTTCCAGTACGTACAATTCGCTTCTACAAGCGCTCAGAGACCCGAATGCTTCGATACACCAGGTGGCGGAAATCATCGGGCGTGACGTGGGTATGTCTGCCAAGGTCTTGCACTTGGTGAACAGCGCTTTCTTCGGCCTGGCGCAGGTTGTGACCTCTCTTCAAAGTGCCGCCGCATTTTTAGGGATGGAGACAATCAAGAATCTGGCTTTGGCCTCCGAGACCTTCAGGGTGTTCGCCCCGGACTCGCGGATTCCGCAATCCGATTACGAGTCGATCCAGAGACACGCACACCGTGCCGCCGTCATCGCCGGTAAGCTCCCCGTGGACCCGAAAGCTCGGGACGTTACGGTCATATCCGCTCTTCTTCACGATATTGGAAGGCTCATCCTGGCCAGCAAAATGCCCGACAAGTTTTGCGCCGCACTCTCGCTTGCCAAAGAACGGGGGTGCGAGAACTTCGAGGCGGAGGAGGAACTGCTTGGAGTCTCCCACGCGGAAATAGGCGCTTACCTGCTTGGATTGTGGGGTTTCCCCAACCTGGCGGTTGAGGCGATCGCCCACCATCACCGTCCGACTCGCATACCACACTCCGGTTTTGACAGTTCGGTCGCAGTGTATGTGGCAGGCCTGTTGGCCTATGAACTCAACGCCCACCCGCAGGATTCCACGGGCTCTGAGATCAAAGAGGCGGACCGCGCTTGCCTGGAAAAGCTGGGCATTCTGCCGCGATTGAGCGAATTCCGTGAGCTTGCGCTAAAAAGCGAAAACTGAAATCGCCAGATCCCGCAATCGGCTCACTCCAACCACTCACTCCAACGATTGAGCGCTAATTGTGATTCGCCAACTCGCGCAGCGCCGCCGTGTTGCGGATCACCAGCGTCGAACCTTTCGACTGCAGGATCTGACGCTTCCTCATGTCCGCAAACAGGCGCGTCACCGTCTCTCGCGACGTTCCGATCATCTGCGCGATCTCTTCGTGGGTGAGTCGAAGTTTCAGCCGGGGTTCTTTCGGGGTATCCCCGTTCTTCGAGGTCCATTCCAGGAGCAACTTCGCCAGTTTTTCGGCGGCGGAGTGCGACAGCCCCAGCGAACCTGCTTCCTTGCAGGCGTTGTGATACTTCTCGCTCAATTGCTCGGCGACTTTAAAGCAGGCCTCGACGTCGTCCTTGAGGAAGTGGAGAAAATCGTCGCGCTTTACGAAATTGACCTGGCAGGGATCGAGCGTTTCCGCCGTAACTTCGTAAGGCTTGCCCGAGATGGTGGCGCTCAAACCCAGCACTTCGCCCGGTTCGGCCAGCTTCACAATCACGGTTCGACCGCTGGGCGAGTTGATGGAGAGCTTCACGCTGCCTTTGCAGAGCACGAAGATGCCACGCGGCAGTTGCCCCTCCACAAACAGCACCGCCCCTTGGGGATATGCGGTCGCGTACTTGATGTTTTCAAAAGCCTGGAGCGCAGTAGCCGGCAGATCGCAGAAGATGCGGTCCGTGCGCAGCTTACAGGTAATGCAGCTTTCGACGATCTCCATTCCGTATGGCGAGAGCATGAACCAGCCTCCTGGGGGGCCCGCTTAACTTACGGGAATCGCGTCTTCGTTCTGCGCGACCCAGCTCAGTCGAACCTCTTTCGCCAGTGTCCGCCGCAACGGTACATGTGGCTGTGCTGGCAGATACATGGCAGTGTGATCTTCCTCACACTGGCTTGGCAACCCTGCCCGAGGGTATCGTCCTTGGATTTCCACGTGCAACCCCAATGGAATCATGAACTTTGCTTTCGACCTGTCGTAACTCACCGCAAGCGGTGACCGCCGTCACTGTACGGGCAAGCCGGCGGGGCCATATTTCCAATGTCGGTAGAAGTAGTATTGGAGTGTCAAAAAGGAGTCTATATGGCGGTTACGAAACAGCAAGCGCTCGATTATCACTTCGGCACACATCCTGGGAAGATTGAAATCACTCCCACCAAACCTTGCCGTACGCAGCGCGATCTAAGCTTGGCCTATACGCCGGGAGTGGCAGATCCGTGCCTCGAGATCCAGAAGAACCCGCAAGATGCCTACAAATACACGGCGCGCGGCAATCTGGTGGCGGTCGTGACCAATGGCACCGCGGTGCTCGGCCTGGGCGATATCGGCGCGCTGGCCGGCAAACCCGTCATGGAAGGCAAGGCAGTTCTGTTCAAACGTTTCGCCAACGTGGATGTCTTCGACATTGAAATCGACAGTCACGATCCCGACGAGATCATCAAGGTCTGCCAGTTGCTCGAACCTACTTTTGGCGCCATCAATCTGGAAGACATCAAAGCGCCGGAGTGCTTCTACATTGAAGAGACTTTGAAAAAGACGATGAAAATCCCCGTCTTTCACGACGACCAGCACGGCACCGCGATCATCTCCGGTGCGGCGTTGCTGAACGCCTTGGAAATTGTGGGCAAGGACATTGGCAAGGTTCGAGTCGTGGTAAATGGCGCGGGCGCGGCGGGTTTTGCTTGTGCCGAGCATTACGTCCGTCTGGGAGTGAAGCGTGAAAACGTGATTCTCTGCGACACCAAGGGAGTCGTTTACCAGGGCCGCACTGCGGGTATGAATCCCTACAAGCAGCGTTTCGCGGTCGATACCAAGTTGCGCACTCTGGCGGAAGCCATGGCAGGCGCCGATGTGTTTCTCGGCCTGAGCGTGAAGGGTGCGATTACGCCCGACATGGTGCGTTCGATGGCGGCTCATCCCGTCGTGTTCGCCATGGCCAATCCCGATCCTGAAATCACCTATGACGAGGCCAAGGCGGCACGCAGCGACGTCATCATGGCCACCGGGCGTTCGGATTTCCCGAACCAGGTGAACAACGTTCTCGGCTTCCCCTTCATCTTCCGCGGCGCATTGGACGTGCGCGCCACCACCATCAACGAAGAAATGAAACTGGCGGCCACGCGCGCCCTGGCGAATCTGGCCAAGGAAGATGTGCCCGACTCAGTATGCCGCGCCTATGGCGTGGCGCGGTTGAAGTTCGGCCCCGATTACCTGATTCCCAAACCGTTCGATCCCCGCGTGCTGGTGTGGGAGTCGACCGCTGTCGCCAAGGCCGCGATGGAAACCGGAGTGGCCCAGGAGCCGATTGACATTACCATGTATCGCGAACAGCTCGAGCGTCATCAGGGCAAGGCTCACGAGATCTCGCGCATGATGATTCACAAGGCCCAGGCGAGACCGAAGACTGTGGTTTTCCCCGAAGGCGAGAACGAGAAGATCCTGCGCGCCTGTCACACCATTCTGGATGAAAAGATTGCCACGCCTATCCTGGTCGGGAACTCCGCCATCATTCACGCCAAGATGGCTGAGCTCGGATTGGATCTGAAACAAGCGCGAATCGTGGATCCGAAGGATTCGCCGCTGCGCGAAAGTTACATCCAGGAACTGTTCCGTCTGCGCCAGCGTCGCGGCGTCACGCTCGTCGAGGCGCGGACGCTGATCGAAGAGCGCAATATTTTCGCGTCGATGATGCTGCACATGGGAGATGCCGACGCTCTGGTCGCCGGCGTTACGCAACACTTTCCCGATACGATTCGTCCGGCATTGCAGATCGTACGCATGCGCGAAGGCCTGCACAAAGTTGCCGGATGCTATCCCATGGTGACGCGCAAGGGGGACCTGTTCTTCCTCGCCGATACCAGCGTCAATGTCGATCCCACCGCCGAAGACCTGGTGGAAATCGCCTTATGTACGGCCGAGGAGGCGCGGCGCTTCAACGTCGTGCCCCGCGTGGCGATGCTGTCGTTCTCCAGTTTCGGCAGCACCAAGCATCCATCCTGCGACAAGGTCCGCAAAGCGGTGGAACTGCTTCACAAAGCCGATCCCACCCTGATCGTGGATGGAGAGATCATGGCCGATACCGCGGTCTCGCCCGAGATACTGGAGCAGACCTATCCCTTCAGCTCGTTGAAGGGCGGCGCCAACGTGCTGATCTTCCCCAACCTCGAATCCGCCAACATCGCCTACAAACTCCTCATGACGATCGGAGGGGCGACCACGCTGGGTCCTGTCCTGATGGGAATGGCGCGGCCCGTGCATTTGCTCGCTCGCGGCGCCGAGGTTGAGGAAATCGTGAACGTGGTCGCCATCGCGGTCGTGGACGCACGCGACGGCGAGCCAGTTACGGCGACGCCGGAGGCCGCGAAAACGCTGGCCTAAGGTGTACGCGGCTAGCTAGAGGGAGCACCAGAGGGCAGCACCAGAGGGCAGCACCAACGATGCGCTCCGGGACCGGAGCGCATCGCAGCTTCGTGTGGCTGCTTCTCTCTCCACCTTCCCTGCGGGTGGAATCTTGTAAGCACTAGCGTAGGCGGGGTTACTTCCTGTTGGCCCGTTAGAACGAAGCCGCTGGCGCGGCGGACGCTGCCGCGTGGATGATGTCGGCAGTCATGGTTCTTAGCCTCAGATAAATTGAGGGTCATAAGGAGGCCATCCCTATGACCCATCTACGAAAAATCATGCTGGAAGAGCTCCAGCGACGTCATTACTCAGAGGCTACAACACAACGCTATATCCGCTTGGTGGAAAGATTCGCGCAACACTTCCACTGCTCTCCCGATCGCCTCGGTACGCGACATATTCGGGAATACCAAGCCCAACTCTTCACCGTGCAAAAGCTGTCGCCCGGCTCGGTCACCAACCATCTGTGCGCCCTACGGTTTTTTTACATCCAGACACTAAAAAAGCCGTGGAGCATTGCCGACACTCCCTATCCCAAGAAACGCCACCGTCTACCCACCATTCTCAGTCAGGAAGAAGTGGCCCAACTCATCGATGCGGCTCACACACCATTTCATCGAACTATCCTCATGACCCTCTATGCCACCGGTGTTCGGGACGCGGAGTTGACTCGCTTGAAGGTCAGCGACATTGATAGCCGACGGATGGTGATTCACATCCAGGGCGGCAAGGGTCGCCAAGACCGTGATGTAATGCTCAGTCCCGTTCTGCTCGACGAACTCCGCGCACACTGGCGGCGCTTGCGGAAAAAATCCAGCACCTGGCTGTTTCCCGGTAATCGCTGGCACACCAGTGCTCGGCCCATCGATACCAAGACCCCACGCCACGCCTGCCAGTATGCCGCCCGCCGTGCCGGGATTAAGAAGAAGGTGTATCCCCACCTGCTCCGTCACTGCTTCGCCACGCACCTGCTGGAAGCCGGTGCCGACCTGCACACCATTCAGATCTTACTAGGCCATCACGATCTGAAAGAGACCGCCATCTATCTCCACCTTTCTCAACGTCACTTGCACGCCACCGCCAGCCCGCTGGACGCGCTGGTGTTGAAAGGCAGTTCACCGCAGGAGGAGTAGATGAGTCGGCCACTCTTAGAGGTGGCCGATTTAGTTCGCAGCGCAGGAGCTGCTTTCATCGGGCGCAACCAAGCCTGGATCCGCTGGACCCATATCAAGGTCCTGCTCGCCATCGCGCGCTGTCGCACCGCCGCACTCGGCGGTCACATCGATGAATGCACCCGTTGCGGACATCGTGCCACCATCTCATATAACAGTTGCCGCAATCGCCATTGCCCAAAGTGTCAGACGGGCGCTCGCGAACGCTGGATCGAGGCACGACGGAGCGAACTGCTCCCCTCGCCCTACGTCCATGTCGTGTTTACGCTACCGCCGCAACTGGCTGCGCTGGCCCTGCAAAATAAGAAAGTGATCTATGGTTTGCTGCTTCGTGCTAGCGCAGAAACTCTTCTCGAAGTCGCTCGCAATCCCACACATCTCGGAGCTGAGATCGGCTTTTTCAGTGTGCTCCACACCTGGAACCAGAAGCTCCAGATTCATCCTCATGTCCACTGCGTTGTTCCTGCCGGCGGGCTCTCGCTCGATCACACCCGCTGGATTCGATCTCACCCGCGCTTCTTTCTCCCCATTCCCGTGCTCCGGACGGTGTTTCGCGGCAAGTTCGTCGACGCTCTCAAGTTGGCCTTTCAGCGAGGCCAGCTGCATCTTTCCGGGGATCTGGCGCGACTTGCGCAACCCAAATTCTTCGCCGCCTGGCTGCGACCCCTGTTTCGCAAAAACTGGGTGGTCTATTCCAAGCCACCCTTCGGCGGCCCCGAGTATGTGCTCCAGTATCTCGGTCGCTACACTCACCGTGTCGCCATTTCCAATCATCGACTGGTCTCGTTGGCCAACCGGCAAGTCACCTTTCGTTGGCGCGACTCCGCTCACAACAATGAGCAGAAGCTGATGACCTTAGCGCTCGATGAGTTCCTGCGCCGTTTCCTGTTGCATCTACTTCCCAAGGGCTTCGTTCGTATCCGCCACTTCGGCTTTCTGGCCAACCGCCGACGCTCCACCCTACTGCCGCTGTGCTTCGCTGCCCTGGGTACGGTTCCCATCCAGATCGAACCCGAAACCTCTACTCAAGAATCGGACTCTCTTTGGCGCTGCCCCGAGTGTGGCGGACCAATGGCGGTCGTCGAACGACTTACTGCTGCGCAAATCCAACTCCGTTCTCCACCTCTGTTGGTCACAACTCCGGCATGAAACGGCCCGCCCACAACTCGAAAACTCCGCACGGCTCACCGCGCTCCGCCCCCGTCCGCCCTGCTCCCGGCCTGATCCCTACTTCCCGACCTGTATTCCAGCGTTTTCCACCATCGATTCTCCTTCCTACGCTCTCGACAACCTACACCTCCGCTCCCGTGCCGACTCCCGCCAACTTCAACACCTCTTCCTCACTCCATTCAATTTGCATAAGGCCCGCGTCCGCCGCGCCAGCGGCTTCCTTCTGACGGCTTTTTCGAACGCGACGCCTCACACCTTCTTTCAGCTTTGAGCACTCATCCCGGCGTCACGTCCGAAAAAGCACTAGCGT
>Ga0302189_10000729_pt1 | contig 28902 bp, 25 predicted proteins | sample II_Bog_E2_2_FD_194551 | JGI IMG/M metagenome (GOLD analysis project Ga0302189, IMG submission 194551) | Peat permafrost microbial communities from Stordalen Mire near Abisko, Sweden - II_Bog_E2_2 | ecosystem: Environmental > Terrestrial > Soil > Wetlands > Peat | place: Sweden: Abisko...
AAGAGCAATCTGACACACAGAAAGAGGTAACTCGTGGCTAACAAGCTCAGACTCGGCATCCCCAAAGGCAGTTTGCAGGATGCGACCATTGCCCTCTTCAAGCGCGCCGGCTGGAATATCTACGCCGACGGCCGCTCCTACTTCCCCTCCATTGACGACCCCGAGATTGAGTGCATGCTGATTCGCGCCCAGGAGATGGCCCGCTACGTCGATCACGGCGTCCTGGACGCCGGACTCACCGGCATCGACTGGGTCGTCGAAAGCGGCCTCGACGTCACCAGCGTCACCACGCTCACTTACGCCAAGCAGAGCCGCCGCAAGGTGCGCTGGGTGCTGGCTGTTCCCGAAGGCAGCGGTTTTGAAAAGGCGGAAGATCTGGAAGGCAAGATCGTGGCGACTGAGTTAGTCGAGGTCAGCAAGCGCTACTTCGCCGCCAAGGGCGTCAACGTCAAGGTCGAATTCAGTTGGGGCGCAACGGAAGTCAAGCCCCCCATGCTGGCCGACGCCATTGTCGAAGTCACTGAGACCGGCAGCTCACTCAAGGCCAATCATCTCAAAATCATTGACACCATCATGGAGAGCGAGACTCATCTGATCGCCGGACAGGCCACTCTGGCCGACCCATGGAAGCGCGAAAAGCTCGACCAGATCGCACTCATGCTGCGCGGCGCCATCGACGCTCAATCCCAGGTCGGACTGATGCTCAACGTGCAGCGCGCCGATCTCGATGCGGTGCTGGCCGTGCTGCCCGCGCTCAACTCGCCCACCATCTCCCAGCTCAGCAACTCAGATTGGGTCGCGGTCAACACCATCGTTGAAGAGCGCGTGGCACGCGACGTGATTCCCAAGCTCAAAGCAGCACGGGCAGCAGGCATCGTCGAGTATCCGCTCAACAAGGTTGTGCTCTGAACCGGAGGCAACGAATGAAACTGATTCGAACCAAAGGCCAAGGCGCTCGAGAAGCGGCAGAGATCCTTGCCACCCTCGAAGATCGTGGCGGCGCGGCGCTCGATGCCGTGCTGCCCGCGGTTCAGCGCATCGTGGCCAGTGTGCGCAAGCAGGGCGAACGCGCGCTGCTCCGCTACGCTGCTCAATTTGACGGACTCACAGACGCAGCCAACCTGCGCATCACGTCCGGTGAGATGACCGCTGCGTGGGAAGCCATCACTCCGGCCATGCGCTCGGCTCTCACCATTGCCGCCAATCAAATTCGCGCCTTCGCCGTCGAACAACTCCCCGCCTCGTGGAGTAAGGAACCCATCCCCGGCCTCACTACCGGCCAGCTCGTTCGTCCTCTCGCCTCGGTGGGTTGCTATGTGCCCAGCGGCCGTCATCCGCTGCCTTCCACATTGCTGATGACTGCAATCCCCGCGCAGGTGGCGGGCGTCGAGCGTATCGTGGTTGTTTCTCCCAAGCCCGCTCTGGAGACTCTCGCCGCCGCGCACCACCTCGGCATCACGGAGTTCTATCGCCTGGGCGGCGCGCACGCCGTGGCCGCGTTGGCCTATGGAACCCAATCCCTCCCGCGTGTCGCCAAGATCGTTGGCCCCGGCAATCTCTACGTCACCGCCGCGAAGCGCCTCGTGGCCTTTGACTGCGCCATCGACATGCTCGCCGGCCCCACGGAGATCGTGGTTACAAGCGAGCGCGGCAACGCGAACGAGATCGCCTCCGACCTGGTCGCGCAAGCCGAGCACGATCCTGAAGCGCTGGCCATCTTCATCACCACGCGCGCCGATCTCGCCAAAGAGGTCATCGCCGAAGCCAAGTCCCGCAGCCGCAACAACGCAGTTGCGCGCGAAGCTCTTGATCGCAATGGACTGGTCATCGTTGCATCGAGCGTTGAGGAGGCGCGCGCGATCACCAATCGCCTTGCCCCCGAGCACCTCACAGTCGATGCGGCAAGCGATCTTGACTGGGTGCAAAATGCCGGTTCTGTTTTCGTAGGCCGCTGGTCCGCGCAGCCCATGGGCGATTACATCTCCGGCCCGAATCACACGCTCCCCACCGGCGGCATGGCGCGTGTGCGCGGCGGCTTGAGCGTCAACGACTTCGTCAAGCTCATCACCGTGCAAGAGTACACTGCGAAGGGAATCCGTTCCCTTGGCCCGCCTGCCGCATTATTGGCCGAAGCCGAAGGCCTCACCGCCCACGCCGAAGCGATTCGCACACGCACGACAAAGAGGAGGCCCCGTGTCTGAAGCCGCAACAACACTGGTCCCCGCGCCGCGCCTTCGCGTACAGGCCATGAAGGAGTATCACCCTCCGCTCGGCAACCGCGACACGCTGCGCCTGGACTTCAACGAGAACACCGTCGCCTGCTCGCCCAAAGTGCGCGAGGTGCTCGGCTGCATCTCCGCGGGCAGTCTCACGCGCTATCCCGAGCGCGAGCCGGTCGAGGCCATCGTCGCCGCGCATCTCGGCCTCGCGCCCGCGCAGATTGCGCTCACCAACGGCGTCGATGAAGCGATCCACGTGCTCTTTGAAGCCTTCCTTGAAGAGGGTGATGAGCTCCTGCTGCCCGTGCCTACTTACACGATGTATGAAATCTATGCGTCGGCCACCGATGCGCGCGTGGTCTCCGTGCAGGCCGCGGACGATTTGGCCTTTCCCTTCGAGCGCCTGCTTGCCGCGATCACCCCGCGCACCAAGGTCGTCGCCATCGCCAATCCCAACAGCCCCTCCGGCTCCGCGGCCACGCGCGCGCAGTTGCTTGAGATTGCAGCGCGCGCGCCTCACGCTGTGCTGCTCGTCGATGAAGCCTACTTCCACTTTCACGGCGAGACGGTAATCGACCTGATCGGCGTCGTGCCCAATCTCATTGTGGCGCGCACCTTCTCCAAGGCTTATGGCCTGGCCGGTCTGCGCCTCGGCTTGCTTGCCGGTCCCGTGGAGCTGATGCGATGGGTGCGGCGCGTGCTCTCGCCTTATAGCGTTAACTCGCTGGCGCTTGCCTGCTTGCCACCCGCCCTCGAAGATGCAGCCTATCTTGATTGGTACGTGGCTGAAGTGCTGGCCGCGCGCGCGGAGTTTGAAGCAGCGCTCGATCAAGCCGGAGTTCGCCGCTGGCCGAGTTGCGCGAATTTTGTGCTGATTGAAATCGGCGCGCAGCACAAGGAGTTCACGCGCTTGATGAGCGCGGCTGGCGTGCTCGTCCGCGACCGCTCCAGCGATCCCGGCTGCGATGGCCGCGTGCGCATTACCATCGGTACTCGCGAGCAGATGCGCCAGGCCGCTGTGGCGCTCAATGAAGCGTTGGCAACACTCAGAATCGAAGGAGGCGCTCAATGACGCCCAAAGAAGACGCGCAACCTGTCGCCCCGCGCACCGCGAGCCTCGCACGCGACACCACCGAGACGCGCATCAGTATCAAGCTCACCATCGAAGGCAGCGGCCAATACAAGATCTCCACCGGCATTCGTTTTTTCGATCACATGCTGGAACTCTTCACACGCCACGGCGCATTCGATCTCGAACTCAAGTGCGACGGCGACCTCGATGTCGATCAGCACCACACCGTCGAAGACGTAGGCATCGCGCTGGGCGAAGTCTTCGACCGCGCCCTGGGCGACAAGCGCGGCATTCTGCGCGCCGGATACTTCCTTATGCCCATGGACGAAACCCTCGCCATCGCGGCCATCGACCTCAGCGGCCGCGCGGCGTTCGCCGTCGAAACCAAAGTCCGCACACGACTTGTTGGCGATCTGCAAACCGAACTGGTCACCGATTTCTTCGAAGGCTTCGCTCGTGGCGCACGCGCCAACGTCCACGTGAAGACGATGTACGGCCGCTCCAATCACCATAAGATCGAAGCAATTTTCAAAGCCTTCGCGCGCGCGCTCCGAGTAGCCTGTTCAAAGGATAAACAACTGGGCGAGATGCTGCCCTCCACCAAAGGATTATTGTGATGCGCGTAACGGTGATCGACTACAAAGCGGGCAACCTCACCTCAGTGCTCAAGGCGCTGCGCCACCTGGGCGCGGAGGCGGTCGTGACGGACAGCGATCTTTCGCTTGTCGAAGCCGCCGAGCGCATCGTGCTTCCCGGCGTGGGCCACTTTGCGGCAACCGAGCGGCTCGACGCGACGGGCCTTACATCCGCGATTCGCGCGGCGATTGCCCGTGGAGCTCCCTTTCTAGGCATCTGCGTCGGAATGCAGTGGCTCTATGCCGGCTCCAGCGAAGCGCCCAACCAATCGGGCCTGGGCTACTTTGCCGAATCTTGCGTGCGATTCTCTGAAGGCCGAGAAAAAGTCCCGCACGTCGGCTGGAACTCGTTGGAAGTGCGAAAGGGATCGCGGCTTTTGGCGGGCGTTGAGCCGGGCGAATATGTCTATTTCACGCACTCCTATCGCGCTCCCGTGACCGCCGACACTGCGGCCACTACGTTTTACATCGAGCCTTTTGCGGCAGCGGTGGAGCGCGGTAATGTGATGGGCGTGCAATTTCATCCGGAGAAGTCCGGCGCAACGGGGCTGAAGATTCTCAAGAACTTTCTGGAGGTAAAGTAATGCAGATCAGCTATAAGCTCAGTTTGGCCGACTATAAGGCCGCGCTCAAGCTACATTACAGACAGAGGGGCAATTGGAGATCACCTTTAGGTTTGTTCACCGTAATGCCAATTATTGGCGCATTGCTAATCTGCTGTACTGTTATCGGATACTTTGCTCAGGATGACTATTTCGCGCATAATCCGCCTGGGCTGTTAGCTGTTCCGATCTTCTTTTTGCTTTTGCCAGTGTTCTATTCCTACGCAATGAAGAAGCAGTTTGGGAACATGTTTCCCCATGGCCAGACTGACCAGCTTCTGTCAATCGATATTGATGATGGGCGGATCATCTCGGAAATGCCGGGCTTCAGCGAAAGCAAATTGCTTTGGACAGCGATCGTTCGATTTGCGCAGAACGAGAAAGTAACGCTTTTCTATGTAGCAAAAGCGCGATTCCTCTTTGTTCCAACCCAGCTATTCTCTGAGGAACAGCGCGCCGAACTCAACGACCTTGTCGCCCGCCATTTGCCAAAGGGAAAGAAATGATCACCAAGCGCATCATCGCCTGCCTAGACGTGCACGACGGTCGCGTCGTCAAGGGCGTACAGTTTGTCGATCTCGTCGATGCTGGCGACCCAGCCACACAAGCCGCGCGTCACGCCCGCGAGGGCGCGGACGAGATTGTGCTGCTCGACATTACCGCAACGCTCGAAGGCCGCCAGACGCTGCTCGACACGGTGCGCCGCACCGCGCGTGAGTTATTCGTTCCCTTCTGCGTCGGCGGCGGCATTCGTACCGCTGATGATGCGGCGCAGGTCTTCGAAGCAGGCGCGGACAAGGTCAGCGTGAACTCCGCCGCGCTTGCCGATCCAACATTGATCGATGCCATTGGCCGCAGCTTTGGCGCGCAGGCCGTTGTCGTCGCCATCGATGCGCGCCGCGACCCCGAAGCAGCCGACCCCGTGCGCGATGCGCAAGTCTTCGTCCAGGGCGGGCGCAAACTGGCCGGGCGCCGCGTAGTCGAGTGGGCGCGCGAGGCCGAAGCCCGAGGCGCGGGCGAAATCCTGCTCACCTCCATGAACTGCGACGGCACGCGCACAGGCTTCGATTGCGAACTGACCGCGGCGGTGAGCGAGTCGGTCAACATTCCCGTCATCGCCTCTGGCGGCGCGGGAACCGTGGAGCATTTTGTCGATGTCTTCGGTCGCGGCAAGGCCGACGCCGCGCTGGCCGCGAGCATCTTTCACTTCGGCATCTCCAGCGCGCGTTCGCTCAAAGAAGAGCTGGCCAAGGCTGGCGTATCGGTGAGGCTTCCATGCTGATTCCCTCTATTGATTTGCTGGGCGGGCGCATCGTTCAACTTGTTCAGGGCGAAAAACTGCGGCTGGCCTTCGATGACTTCGAATACTGGATTGAAAAGTTTTCGCGCTTCCCGCTTGTGCAACTCATCGATCTCGACGCGGCCATGCGCCAGGGCGACAACTCCACATTGGTTGCGAAGATTGCCAAGCGCCTTCCAGTGCAGGCCGGCGGCGGCATCCACTCCATCGAGCGGGCGCAACAGGTGCTTGATGCTGGCGCGAGGCGCGTCATCATTGGCTCGGCGCTCTTCTCCGGAAACGATTCCGGGGAGGGCGCAGTCAACACCGACTTCGCCGCGGCGCTAGCTGCCAGTGTTGGCGCGGAGCGCGTCGTCGCCGGGATCGACACGAAGAACGGCCGCATTGCCGTCAAAGGCTGGAAGGCGCATGTCGCGCTGACTCCCGACGAAGCGATTCCGCAGCTCGAACCGCACGTCAGCGCATTCCTCTACACGCATGTGGACGGCGAAGGGCTGATGCAAGGATTTCCCATCGCCACAGCAGCGCGCCTGCGCAAGCTCACCCAGCGCCAACTCATCGTCGCCGGCGGCATTCGCAGCCAACAGGAGGTCGATGCGCTCGACGTCCTGGGCGCGGATGCGGTGGTCGGCATGGCGGTCTACACCGAGCTGCTCGCGGTCTGAATTACCGCTGCGCCTCGCCGACGGCGCGGCTGGTCTCAACGCGCGAGTCGCGCAGCAGTCGCGCAATCTGCTTCAAATGAAGCTGCACCGCATAAGCGCGCAGGATCTCGGCCTGCGGAAACTGGAAGCCGGTGTGCCGCACCTCGGCCATGCGCGCTTCCAGTTGCGCAATATCCTCCTCCAGGTGCAATCCAGGCGGTGGAATGTGAAAGCGCCACTCGTGAATACACTCGGCAACATAATGAAATCCGGTGCGAATGTCCACGGCCAGGCGTCCCAGGGCCGGCTCCAACTGCTGCGCATAGCCATCCTCATGGCTGTCTTTGACTGAGAACTCCAGCGCCACTAGCGCATCAAAGAGCGAGCGGCCAAACTGCGCCAGCATCCCCAGCCCCTCGCGCCATCCGGGGCCGCCGGAGGGCTCGTTTCGCGAGGCTTCCAGCAAGAGGTTGTTGCGGCCAAGAAGGCTCAGCGCCTGCTCGCGCAGCGCGGGCAGGTTCTCCGCGGGCGCGCCACGAAACCCTTCGAGGATTGCCTCGAAAAACGCGCCCAGCACGAGAAACTCCTGCGCAAGCCCGTCGCGCAGGCGCAGCCTCGCACGGTCGGGAAAGACCAGCGTCGAAATCAGGACCGCGACCACGATGCCCAGGAAGACCTCCAGCACGCGATCCAGCGCGACGGTCCAGTGCGAGCCGCCTCGCTGCACCAGCATGACAATCGTGATGGTCACTCCGGCCAGCCGCGAGCTGCTGCGCAGACCCAGCAATCCGCAAATGATCACAGCCGCAAGCACGGCCAGAATGTAATTCCACGGCAGCACACCAAACTCGGTGAACGAGAAGCCGAGCAGCGCGCCTATCAGCGTGCCGAGAATGCGATCGCGCGAAGCGGAGATGGTGGCTCCGAAGTTCGATTGCAGCACGATGATGGCGCTGATTGCGCCCCAGTAGCCGTCGTGCAGCCCAAAGAGCATGGCGATCCACCAGCACAGCGCGGCCGCCAGGGCCGTCTTTGCCGCATGAATCAGCAGGCGCCGGCGCTCCCAGGTCAGGAACCCAGGGTTCTCCTCGCGCTCCACGCGCAGCTTGATCGCAAGCTGCTGCTGCGACAACGTCTTGTTTGCCTTCAGGCGCATAAGTGCAATCCGCAGCGCAATAGCTTCATGCTTACAGAATGCCCTATTCCGCCGGGTTCGGTCAGTGACCATTCTCACTTTCTGTTTCGCCCGGCGCCCATGGGCCCTCACTTTTTTCGACAGTGGAACGCTCCTTCCCGTGTAGCATAAGAGCAAGGCGCCCGTACCCCAAGGGCCCGCGAACTCATGCTGCGAGTCGGATATTCAGCCACCCTGGACGCGGAGTTATTGCGCGATTTCCCCGCCGAAGTCGAGCTTATTTCCCTGCCCGACGATCTCGACCGCGAGACTGAGATCGATGTCTGGATTCCGGACCCTTATCCGAAGCGGGCCATGAAGATCTGGCCGCATCTTCGCGGTGTGCGGCTGATCCTGTCGCTGATGGCCGGTACGGAGTGGATACCGGGCGTGGCCGGGCCGCACGTTACCATCTGCAATGCGCACGGCGCGCATAACATCTCGACTGCCGAGTGGACCGTTGCATCCATTCTGGCTATGTTGAAGTATTTCCCGATCTATTACGACGTGCAGCGCACCGGCCAGTGGAAGCGCCGCTTCGAAGCCAACGCTCACTATGCCCGCATCACGGGCGATGCGCGCACCCTTCATCCTGCCGTCATGCTTGAGGAGCTTACTGGGAAACGCGTGCTGCTGGTTGGCTACGGCGCCATTGGCAGGGAGATCGAGCGAATGCTCGCGCCCTTTCATGTCGAACTCGTGCGCGTGGCGCGCACCGCGCGCAGCGAACCGGCTGTTCATGCCGTCGCCGAACTCGACAGCCTCTTGCCGCAAGCGGAAATTGTGATTCTGATTCTGCCCTCGACCGTTCAATCGCATCATCTGATCGGCAGCCGCCAGCTCACGCTGATGCGCCAGGGCGCGCTGCTGGTCAACGCCGCGCGCGGGCCCATCGTGGACACTGACGCATTGGTCGAAGCGCTTAACTCGGGCCACATTCGCGCCGCGCTCGACGTTACCGATCCGGAGCCGCTGCCCGATGGCCATCCGCTGTGGAGTTGTCCCAATCTGCTGCTCACGCCCCATGTGGCAGGATCAAGCCCGCAATTCGGTCCCCGCTCCATGCGCACTGCGGCGGATGAACTGCGCCGTTACATTGCCGGTGAACCGCTGCACAACGTCGTTCAAGCAGCAATCTAATCGGTAACGCTGGGTGCCCCAGGTCTCGCTTCCGAGGCCTGAGAAAGTGCAAGCTGCCAACTTCGCAGTCCCAACACTGCGAGCGCGACGAATCCTGCATAAAGCATAGCCGTCGTCCACATATCCTTGTAGAGATACTCGCCAACATACACAGCATCGACCACAATCCACAGCCACCAGTTGGCCGTGTGTTTGCGCGCCTCCCACCAACTGGCCACGAGACTAAAGACGGCTAAAGTGGCATCCAGGTGTGGAAGCGCCGCACCAATTCTGGCCATCCACCATCCCACCAATATGCTGCCCAACGCGCCCACTATCAGACCCCCGAGCCAGCCTGTTAGGCGCATTGGAACCACTCGCACCTCGCCCTCCAGGCGCACCCCGCGAGCCCAGTTCCACCAGCTGTAAAGGGTGAAAGCAATGAAGAATACCTGGAGAAATGCATCCGACTTCAGGTTTTCGCGATAAAAAACCACCAAGTAAAGGATGTCCGAGATCAATACAATCGGCCAGCATATAAGGGTGCGGCGCGTTGTCAGCCAAATGCCGACGAGGGTAATGACGGCTGCAACATTCTCTAACCAATTCACGGCAAGGTAATTCGCGATAGCGCTCCAATGCATCACTCTTCGGCCCCCATCGGCGCCGCGCCGCGCGGCTTTCGCGTCTCTGCCCATCTGTCAATTGCTTCCAGAAGTTTCTTTCCGCCTACGCCGCGGAACCAGCGCGCGTGGCCGAGCAGGTAATCGATCGACGCAACCCGCGCCTTCTCTTCCGAATGCAGGACACCCAGAAGATAATCCGCTTCTGTCAGCGCAAACTCCGCGTGACAGAGCGCCGTCATCGGCTTGAGCGCAGTTGCCTCTTCATCGCGCAGCGGACGCACCGATTCATAGCCGTCGAGCAGAGCATGCAAATGATCGAGGTGCACCGGCACGTCGTCGAAGGCTTCCGTTCCTTCGCGCAATGCAAGCCACTCGACGATGTTGCGTTCGATGGCTTGCGCCAAATCATGCACGGCGTTGGTGCGGTCGGCAAGCCCAAAGTCGATCACGGCCACAGCGTGCGCCTCGTCGCTTGCATCGCTCCACAGAAGATTTGAGGCATGAAGATCGTTGTGCGTCCACAATGGCTTCAGCGCCGGCAATAGCGGAAGTAACTCCGCATGAAAGGGCGCAAGCAGATCGAGCGCCTCATCGCAGGCTGCGCGCGCAACCGCATCCTCGTCAAGCGCGGGCCGCGCAGCCATGTAGCGTTCCATCGCTACAACTGGGTCTTGAGCCCCAAAGATCGTGAAGCTGGCAACCAGCGGTTGCGGCTTTCGCCTTGGCGCGTCGAACCCATGCGACGCCAGGTGCAGCCGCGCCAGCGTCTCTCCCGCCGAGCGCGCATGTGCCGACGAACGAAACGGCGTCCACGAGAGCGCGTCCTCATAAATATCCACACCCTTTGGCGCCTCATGAACCTCATAGGTCCATTCGCCGCGCTCAATTGCGGTTTCACCCGAAGCGGCTGCAAAGACCCGCGGCACCGGCGCGCCGCGCGCGTGAAGATAATTCAGGAAGCGATGTTCTTCGAGCAATCCTTCGCGGTCGCGCACCGTTCTGTGGTGGCGCTTGATGAACACATCTCTGCTGCCCGCCTTCACCACGCTGGCCGCTGAAAACGGCCGCGGACTCACCGAAAGAATCCTCGATGGCTTTTCACAATCCGGAAACTCGGCAAGCAACGCGCGCACCTCGGCAAGTGTAAGCGGCGGCCAATCGGGCTCGACCAGCGTGCCGTCCAATCCATGCGCCTTTGCCGTCGTGCTCATCGCTTGTTGATCCTTTGCTTTGAAAGGGCACGACTTCAGTCGTGCCGGTAGCACCGCAAAATCAAGGTGGGCTTCAGCCCCTGAGGGAATCGCTCCTGTATCCAAAGAACCTCTTTACAGAGCCCCTAAAAAATGTAGTGCGCCGAAAGCCTCACAGTCGTCGGCGCGCCCAGATGGATAAACGTATCGCCATAACTTGCCCCGGTATCCTTCCAGTAGCGCCTGTCCGTGATGTTATCGGCATAGAGCCGCAGCGTCACGCGCCCCTGCTCGCCGCCCGGCGTATAACGCGCGCCCAGGTTGAAAAGATTGTAGCCAGCCACGCTGACCGCATCGTCGCGCGTAGCTTCCTTGCGCCCCGTATAGCCCCAGCCCGGCATCAGGTGCAATCCGCGCGCGTGCGGAACAAGCACATCGGCGAACAGAGCCGTGCGCAGATGCGGCACATTGATCACCTGCTTGTTGTTGTAGGCCGGCGTGCTGGAATCATCCGAGAGAGCGCGGATGGCCGCCGCCGAAGCCGTCAGCCTCAGCCAATTCGTCGCCTTGCCTTCCGCATTCAACTCGATGCCGTCATGCGTCTCGCGGCCATCGGAGACAAAATTCAATCCGGGGTTCGGATAGAAAAACGGAGCACGCATATGAAAGAACGCAGTGGTCAACAAAATTCTCTGGGCCAGCTCATATTTGGCGCCAATCTCAGCCTGCCGCGTAAAAAACGGAGACAGGTAGTATCCACCGGCCCACCATGGAGCTTGCGGTCCGAGCGAGAGCAGCACCCCGTAGTTGCCGTAAAGAGTCAGGTTCTCTACCGGATTGAAGGTAATTGCATATTGCGGCAGCCAGATCGTCTTATTCGTGAAATTCGGATCTCCCGACTCAGTTGTGCCGGAATAATTATGATCGCGCACCGAATCGAGCCGCCCGCCCGCGAGCAATTGGATGCGGCCAGGAATGTGAACGCGATCCTGCATCACAGCTGCCGCCTGGTGATTGTCTTCATACAGAATGCGCGAGCCGGCGTATTGAATCGGATACTCTAGCGAATCGACCGTGCCAAGAGGAACTTCTTCGTTCGGCTCATAGATATTCTCCTGGCCCACGTAGGTGTAAACCGCGCTCGACGGCTGCTGCACGCTGCGCAGAAACAACTCACCTCCGCCGGTCACGTCGTGCGAGATCACCCCAGTCTTCACATGCCCAGCGACCAGCGCTTCGCCCTGCGCGTCGATCCGCAACTCTCCAGGATCGCGGTAGTCGTAGATGCCGTAGTCGCCGCCGGCGTAATTGATGCTAGGAACTGCGGGACAGAAAAAGTATGCAGGCGCGTCAGGCGCGTTGGGGCAATTGGGAATATCGTATGCTCCATCGCTTGGGTCATAGGCCATTGGCGAGCCATACGCATACACCACGTTGTCGTCGATCAGCGAATGGCTGAAGCTGCCTTCAGCGAAGGCCCGCCATCCGCCCGGCAGATCGTAGTCCAGCCGCGAACTGGTATTGAAGGTGTCGAATGTATTCGGCTTGGCCCACGGCTGTTCGCCCAGCATCGTTGATGGATAGACTTGCTCGTCATCCAGAGCTGTCTTGTGCAGATTGGGCACGGTCGTTCCACCCAGCAACTGATAGCCGCAGACCGAGCGCTCCACCTTGTGCTGATACTCGAAGTCGCCCTTCAGAATCGCCTTGGGACTCATCTTCCAGTCCGCCGCGCCGGCGCCCACCGCGCGCCAGCCGTCGGCGCCGTTCACGTAGCTCTCAATCTTTTCGCCGGCCAGATTCACGCGCGCTCCCACCTGCTTTTGCGCGCCGAAGAGCCGCCCCATATCTACCGCGCCGTACGCCGTCCCGCGATGGTCGGTCGCCAGATCCGCGGCTTCGATCACCGCCGGCCGCTTGGTCACGTAGTCGATCAGTCCGCCCGCCGAGGCCACGCCGCTCTCCACGCCGGCAATGCCTTTCAGGAACTCCACCCGCTCCTTGTTTTCCAGAGGCACATCCTGCTCGCCGGCGATGGTCATGCCGTTGATCTCAAGCCCCGTGGCCAGATCGATGGTGAAGCCGCGAATCTCGTAGTCGCCGTAGTACCCGACCGGCGCGTAATCCTCGCCAATGGAGGCATCGTTCTTGACCACGTCGGAGAGCACGCGCGCCCCCTGGTCGGTGAGCAGCTCACGGGTCACCACGGTGGCCGAGAGCGGCGTCTCCTTCAGCGTTGCGCCGTCCAGCGTGCCAACCGTGACAGCATCGGGAAGATACTCCTCTGTTTTGCCGCGCACGACCACCGTCGTTACCACGCGTGGAATCGTCTGCGCGGGCGCAGCGGGCTTTTGGGCGGGAGCCGGTGAAGTTGCCGGCGCGGGGCTTTGCGAGGCTGCGCTCAGAGACGCGCCCAGGCAGCAAAGCGGCAATGCCGCTGCCCGCGCCGCGCGGCGCGCAAACGATGAAAATGAGATGTAAGCCGGACCGCCGGCAACAAAACTGCGCATGAACTCCCCTTGCTTCCAACTGAATGAAACAAGAGAACCACGCTGCGATTCGAGGAGGAGGGCCACCTGGCTTCGAAAGCTTCCCACGCCGGCATTATCCGGATCGGGTTCGAGGGTATTTCTCAGCCCCACCTCGTGGAGCACCCCTGTTTCAATAATCTGATTGAAACACCTCCGGCCCCGAATCTGCAAATGAGCAGGCGCGGCCGAAAACAGGGAAGGGAGGGCCTTCAGTTCCGCGAAACCGACCGGCACGGAACGCCGAACCGCGCCGCTGGCCTTCCCGCCGCGAGGCGGGGTGAATTTTTTGTGAAAAAAATCCTCACTGTCCCTGCTACAGGCGCTACATTTGAATTGAAAACAGATTAAAAAAGCAAGAAGCAGCATCTCTTCCGTCATTTTTTCTTGAAAGGCTCCATCATGCGTGGTTTTCTTTCCCCAGCCCGCTCCTACCCCCCGGCTGCCTTGCGGCTTCTGCTGGCCTGTTGCCTGCTTTTACTGGCTTGGGGGCGGTTGGCGGCGCAGTCGACCTTCGGCACGATTCTGGGCACGGTGCGCGATCCGAACGGTGCGATGGTCCTCAACGCGCAGGTCACTCTGGTCAATACCGGGAACGCAGCTACGCGAACCCTCGTTACCGACGCCAATGGGAACTACGCCTTCAAGAACATCGACGTCGGCATCTACTCTCTCACCTTTACAGCATCGGGGTTTGAAAAGGAATCGCTGCCTGAAATCATGCTGACCGCGCGCGAGACCCGGCGCATGGATGCGACGCTGAAGCCGGGAGCCGCCACTCAGACCGTGGTTGTCAACGACGACCCCGCGCCCGTGATCACCACGGATGTTTCCAACCTGGCCGAAACCAAGATCGGCGACGAACTGGTTGAGCTTCCGGTGGCCATCTATTCCCGCTCGACCGGTTCCACCAGCCCCATTTCCACGCTCACCACGGAGGCCGGCGTGCAGACCGACGATGGCGGCAACCTCGAAGTCGCAGGCACCACCGCCGCCCTGCTCAGCGTCACCATCGACGGCATCTCCTCGGTCGGCGTCGAGTACTCGGGCCCGGTCAACGAGATGTTCCCCTCCTTCAACTCCATCGAGGAGATCCGGGTCAGCGAGTCCAACAACAACGCCGAATTCGGCGGCGTGGCCGACATCACCACCGTCTCCAAGGCCGGAACCAACAGCCTTCATGGCGGGCTCTTCGAGTACCACGAGAACACCGTGCTGAACTCCAACAACAGCTTCGCAAACTCCAAGCCGAAGATCATCATGAACGACTTCGGGGGAACGCTGGGCGGCGCGGTGAGGATTCCGCATCTCTACGACGGCCACGACAAGAGCTTCTTCTTCATCAGCTATGAGGGGCTGCGCCTGCCGCGCGAGACGCCCATGGTGCTCAGCGTGCCTTCGGTCGAGATGCGCAACGGCAACCTCACGGACTACCTCTACCAGACCTATTGCGAAGGTCCTTCGCCTACCCCGACGGGAACTGCAACAGCAAACTGTCCCACTGGCGCTTATCAGATCTACAACCCCGACGGTTCCGAGATCGCCGACACCTCGGTAGTCCCGGTGAACCCGCTCTCCGTTAACTTGCTCCAGTACCTGATGCCTACACCCAACCACGGCGCGGCCGGCGACATCGCAAACAACTACCAGAACAACTTTCCCTCGCCGATCTCCGCCAATCAGGGCGACGTTCGGCTGGACCAGGACTTTTCTGAAAAGCAATCCATCTTCGCGCGCTTTTCCTACAAGAACCGCCAGGTTCTTACCGCGCCCTCGGCCAACTGCGTGTACGCATATTGCGCGGAGGCCGGGAGCCCGCTGCAAGGCGCTTACAATACACCCGAGATCGACGAGGGCCTGACCTTTGCCTATAACTATGTCTTCTCGCCCAAACTGTTGAATGAGTTTCGCGGCGGCTACAACGCTCAACACACCTCCGAGACGCAGAGTTACGCAACCAACGCCTTGCTGGCGCAGACCGGTCTCACCGTGCCCCAGCCGGACACCAGTTGGTCCGAGGCCCCGCAGGTTCTTATCGGCAACGGCGATATGTCCACCGGCGCAGGCAACCCCGGCATGCAGCGCGGACAGATCATTCAGGCCCTGGACAACCTGACCTGGACCCGCGCCAACCACTCCTTCAAATTCGGCGCCGACTTCAAGCGTCTTACCGACCACGACGACAATGTCTACGGCAACTATCGCTCCGGCTGGTATGTCTTCGACGGCTCCTCGGCTGTGGGCGCGGCGATCAGCGATCCCTATACCGCATTTCTGCTCGGCTACCCGGATTACACCCAGGTCAGCTCCACCAACAATCCCACGATGAACGGCCAGGGGTATTCTTATGCCTTTTTTGGCCAGGACGACTGGAAGCTCACGCCCCATCTGACTCTGAATCTTGGTCTGCGCTACGAGCTGCACCCGCCCATCCACGACATCCACTCGAACACCGCCGCGTTCGAGCCCAATTACAGCGCCAACCCCGGCGGCCAGGCGCTAAGCGGCGCAGTGGTTGTGCCCAACGCGCAGGCCTTGTCCTACACCTCCGCCGATCTTGCCGCCGCCATCTCTCCCACGCCCATCCTCACCGCCGCGCAGGCCGGCATCCCCTCCGACCTCCGCTACACGGACAAGACTGACTGGGGTCCGCGCCTCGGCTTTGCCTGGCGGCCTTTCGCCACCGACAAGACCGTCGTGCGCGGCGGCTGGGGACGCTTCCTTGAAACTCCGCTCGGTTTCTCGCTGGTCTCCGGCTGGGCCGTCCATGCAAGCTATCTCGCCACTTACAGTCAAGGCTATGCCGCCGACGGAGTGACCCCGCTGCTCTCCTTCGCCACACCCTTCAACACCGCCGCCGGCAGCTCCACCGGAACCGCCAATTTCGACTACGCCTTTCCCATCCACTACCGCGACCCTTCCGTCCAGCAGTGGAGCCTGACCTTCGAGCAGGATCTGGGCCACAACATCGGCGTGCGCCTCTCTTACACCGGCAGCCACGGCCAGAACCTCGAAGCGATGGTTGACCTCAACCAGGTGCCGGCCAACTCCATCGGCTATTCCAATACCGATCCAGCTCCAGCTGCTGCCGGAGCCTGTATCTCCGATGGCGGAACTCTGCTCTACGACCACCGCCCCTATCCCTGCTGGGCCGTCATCCAGAGCGTCGCGAATGCCGCCAGGAGCAATTACAACAGTGGCACCGTCGAAGTCTCGCGCCACAGCGGCAAGGGGCTCACCTTCGACACCAGTTACAACTTCACCCGCGACCTCTCCAACGCCGGCGGGGCCACGCCCAGCGCCTTTGCGGTTGCCGGCGGCAACTTTCTTACCGACCGTTTTCATCCCAATCTTGATTACGGCAACGTCATCTACGACCGCCGCCACCGCTTCCTTGCCACCTATCTCTACGACCTGCCCTTCGGCCACGGCCAGCGCTGGCTCTCGACCAGCGCGCTGGCTGACGCTCTGGCCGGCGGCTGGCAACTGGCCGGAGTCACCATCCTTCAGAGCGGCCCCTTCCTCACCCCCTACGAGCAGACGGTGGACCCGGCCAACACCAACATCCTCACCACCGTGGGCCAAACCCGCTCCGATCAGGTGCAGAACGTCTCGCCCTATGCCGCCCATCGGACCACATCCCAGTGGCTGAACCCCGCGGCATTTCCTTACCTCAACCTGCAAACCGCCAGTGGCATCGGCGTCGGCCGCTTCGGCAATGCTCCCGTCGGTGGCGTCGTCGGCCCCGGCACAGCCAACTTCTCTCTCTCGATGATGAAGAACCTTGCAATCTGCGAAAAGTCGAAGTTCCAGTTCGGCATTGAAGCCGCGAACATCTTCAACCACCGCAACTACGAGCCGCCCAACATGCAGGTCGATGACGCCACAGGCTTCGGCACCATCACCGCATTGCAAACCGCCGAAGGCGCCGGCCCCCGCAGCCTCGAACTCTCCGGCCGCATCACCTTCTGACCGTCCGCCGAAAAAACGCAGAATGGCATCACTTCGCTTCCGAGAGCGAGGGGTTTAATATCGTTGCGTGCTGTGCTGAAGCAGCCCAAAGGCGCTCTGTTTAGGGCGCTGTGATTGCTGTCACATACGGCATTTTGGATGATGGTAGTCTAAAAGCGACCTCGCGGAGGTTTGAAAGCGCACGATGCCATTATTTCCCGCTGTAGATCCGATTCCCTTGCCGGCGCCAGTATGGCTGCTGAAATTGCTTCATATCGTGACGCTCGCCCTGCACTTTGTCGCCGTGGAGATGCTGCTGGGCGGACTGCTGCTGGCGGTTCTTCTCAGCCTCTTCCGCAGCTCGCCGAACGCGGTGGTTATCGCGCGGGCGCTGGCGCGCCGTCTCACGGTGGTCATGACCTTTGTGATCAACCTCGCCGTGCCGCCGCTCCTGTTTTCCCAGGTGCTCTATGGCCGCGCACTTTACACCAGCAGCGTGCTGATTGGCCTCTACTGGATCTCGATCATCGGCCTGGTGATGCTGACCTACTGGCTGCTCTACCGCTTCGCCGCGCGGCTTGAGGCCGGCAAGTCGGCCTGGTGGATCGGCTTGACCGCATGGCTGGTGGCCGGTTCCATCGCTCGCCTACTCTCGACCAACATGACGCTCATGCTGCGCCCCGAAGTCTGGCTCGGCATGTATTCGGCCTCGGCGATGGGCGCCTATCTTCCGCCCGCCGACCCCACCCTCGAGCCCCGCTGGCTGTTGATGATGGCCGGGGGCTTCTTCATCAGCGGTTTGTGGCTGATCTATCTGGCCGGCCGCTCCACCTTCACTGCGGACGAGAAGCGCTTCCTCGCCGGCCTCGGCGGCAAGGTGGCCGCCGCCTTCGGCATCCTTTATCTGGCAACCGGCTGGTGGGCCGCCAGCGTGCAGCCGGATGCAGTCAAGGCTGGCCTCGCAGGCAACGGAGTCTACCCGTTCTATAAGTTCTTCGGTTTCGCAGGCTACGGCTGGCTGGCCCTGGTTGGGCTGGCCGTTCTGGTCGCCCTCATCGCCGGATTCGGCAGGATCTACGCAAACTGGTTCAGTTGGACCTGCGTGCTGCTTGCCGTCCTGATCGAGATTTCCCTTACCGTCTACCGCGATGGTGTCCGTGACCTGACTCTGTTAGCCGGGGGCTATAACGTCTGGAATCGCGCCGTCGAAACCAACTGGTGGGTCGTGGGCCTGTTCCTCATTCTCTTTGTCGCTGGCCTCGGCGTCATCGGCTGGCTGTTGTCCGTAGTGGCCCGCGCCAGAAAAGTTATGGAGGGCGCGGCCTGACCTCCGCGAAGAGATTGCTATGACCGAAGAGACATATATCCAACCTGCCGTTGAAGAACCCGGCGAAAAAAATACCCGCCGCGCTTTCCTGGTGGCCGCCGGAGCTGCCGGTCTTGCCTACACTGCGGCTCTGGCTTATCCCATCTACCGTTATCTGGCCTCGCCCGAGGAGATGGCGATGGAAGCTACCGCGGTCACCGAGGTCACCCTCAAGGATGCGCAGAAGCTGCCCGCTGGCTCAGTGCTGATGTTCAAGTTTGGCCGCTCTCCGGCCCTGCTCATCCATCACGAAGACGGCCGCTGGATCGCCATGACCGCGGTCTGCACCCACCTGGGCTGCACGGTGCAGTATGAGCCGCAGGCCGACCGCATCCACTGCGCCTGCCATGGCGGGGTCTACAACGCTTACACCGGCGCCAATGTCAGCGGCCCTCCGCCCAAGCCGCTCAAGCTCTTCAAAGTGGCCGTCAACGATACGGGCGTGGATGTCTCGCGCACATAACGACAGTTCTCAGTTATCAGTTGTCAGTTATCAGTGAACAGCGAGAGGTGAGCAGTTCGTAGTGAAGAGTGGACGGATGGCAGATGTCTGCTGGCAACTGAGAACTGAGAACTGCAAGAGGAACAAGGGCATGACTTCAAAGACCGTTTATAACTGGATCGATGAGCGGCTTGGTCTGAGTGAGCTGGCCGCCTTTGCGCGCCACAAGACCGTCCCAGTGCATTCTCAATCCTTCTGGTACTACTGGGGCGGCATCTCGCTCTTTCTCTTCATGGTCCAGTGCTTCACAGGCGTGCTCCTGCTGGTCTACTACCGGCCCGGCGCCGATGCCTTCGAGTCGGTTCGCCAGATCACCTTCGTGATGCACTTTGGCTGGCTCATCCGTTCCGCCCACGCCTGGGCCGCCAGCCTGATGATCTTCTCCATCCTGGTGCACATGTTCTCGGTCTACTTCATGAAGGCCTACCGCAAGCCTCGCGAGTTCGGCTGGTTCAGCGGAATGGCGCTGCTCGGCATCGCCTCGGTCTTCGGCTTCTCCGGCTACCTGCTGCCCATGGATGAGCTGAGTTACTTCGCCACCAAGGTCGGCCTGCAGATTCCCGCGGCAATTCCGTGGATCGGCCCCTTCATCGCCAACCTGTTGCGCGGCGGCCCGGATGTCAGCGATTTCACTGTGCAGCGCTTCTTTGCTCTGCATGTGGTGGTGCTGCCGGCCATCTTTCTTCCGCTGCTCGGCTTTCATTTGTGGTTAGTCCAGCGCTACGGCAATGCCGTGCCACCCAGCGAGGAAGCCAAGCCTGCCAGCGAGCGCAAGACCATGCCTTTCATGCCTAACTTCCTGCGCAAGGATCTGGCCATGTGGCTTATCTCGCTCAACATTCTGGCGCTGCTGGCTTCGGTCTTTCCCTGGTCGCTGGGCAAGGCCTTCGACCCGCTCGCGCCCGCGCCCATGGGCATTCATCCGGAGTGGTACTTTATGAGTCCCTTCGAGATGCTCAAGCTGCTTGGCATGGTCAAGTGGCTGCAAGGCGAGCCCGGCGAGATCGCGGGGATTCTCCTCTTCACGCTCGGCATTGTGCTGTGGGTCCTCATTCCTTTCTACGACACAAAGAAGGAATCCGGACAGCGCGCCCGCGCAGCGCATTACTTCGGCCTGCTTGCGGTCTTTGCCCTGCTGGCCACCACCATCATCGGCTATTGGACGATTCGGTAAGGCAGCTTCTAGCTGTTAGCCACTAGCTTCTAGCCAATCCTGCCGCGAACAAGAGCTTCGCTTGAGCAGAACGGAGTTGGGAGCTTAGGGCTAAAAGCTAGAAGCTAGCAGCTAGGAGCTAAACATGAACTATCCATTCTGGGACATCCCAATTCTCGGCTCGGGCTGGGTGATCGGCATCATCGCCATCTTCCACGTCATGATCTCGCAGTTCGCCGTGGGCGGCGGCCTCTATCTGCCCATGGCCGAGCGCAAGGCCATGCGCATGGCTGAGGGCCCGCTGCGCGACGCCTGGCTCAGGCAACTGGCCAGCTACTCGAAGTTTTTTTTGATTCTCACCGCCGTCTTCGGCACCGTCTCGGGCGTCGGCATCTGGTTCGCCATCGGCCTTACCAATCCAGAGGCCACCAGCACGCTGATTCATAACTTCGTCTTCGGCTGGGCCATGGAGTGGGTCTTCTTTCTTGTCGAACTCACCACCATCGCCGTCTACTACTCCACCTGGGGTCGCATCGATCCCAAGCTGCATCTGGCCGTCGGCTGGGTCTATGCAGTCGCCTCCGCCTTCACGCTCATCATCATCAACGGCATTCTCACCTTCATGCTCACGCCGGGAGACACCTGGCTGGCCGTCGCCGGCACCGGCCAGGAGGCCAGCAAGTTCTGGAACGCCTTCTTCAATCCCACTTACTGGCCGAGTCTGCTCCTGCGCACCTGCGTCTGCTGCTCGCTGGCAGGCATCTGGGCGCTCATCACCGCCAGCCGCATCGACGGCGACAAGCAGCCTGAGCTGAAAACCAGCATGGTCCAGTGGAGCGTCAAGTGGCTCGTGCCTTCTTTTGTGGCCATGCCCTTCCTGATGATCTGGTACTACAGAATGGTTCCCATATCCCAGCGGGCACTGCTTCAACTGGGCATCGACACCATCAACGCCGGAACCTTTTCGATGGTCACGCGCATGGCGCTGGTCATCATCATGACCTCGGCTACCATCGTCGGCGTCGCCTACTTCCTCGCCTATCGGAATCCGCGGGACTTCAATCTCTCCCACGCCATGGCCGTGCTGCTTCTGGCGCTGATCGCCACCGCAACCGGCGAATACTCCCGCGAGATGCTGCGCAAACCCTATGTTATCGGCCAGTGGATGTACTCGAACGGGGTCCGCGTACCCTATGTGGCGCGCATCAATCAGGAAGGCTATCTGGCCCACTCGATGTGGGTCTGGAATAACTCGACATCGAGTTACTCCCGCGGCGAAGCCATCTTCCGCGGCGAGTGCGGCGCCTGCCACACGCTGGCCGGCTATCGTCCTCTGAAGAGCCTGCTTGCCGGACGCGACCGCGCTAATATCGCCAGCTTCATCACCATGCTCCACGACTACAAGCCGGACTCGCCCTACCGCCGCTTCATGCCTCCCATGTCCGGCACAAAGCAGGATATCGACGACCTGGCAGATTATCTCAGCGCCCAGGTCAATCCGCCCGCGCCTGTCGCGCAACAGCCCGTGCAGGCCGCGCAGAAATAGCGTCCCTCTTTCCTCCGCGACGGTTTCCGTCTCCGGCAGCAGGAGACTGTGTGCTAGAGTAATTCCATTCGCAAGTCGACGCGGGGGTGCGGATGCAAAAGAATGCTTTGCTGCTGGCGCTGCTGATGCTGGCCTCCGGCTCGGCATGGGCGCAACAGGAACTGGCGCCCTCAATAGACAGCGGTCCGTTAAACCTCAAGCCTGTCGCGCCCCAGCCGGACAAGGACGGCGTGTATCTGGCCGGCCCAGGAGTTACATCGCCCGAACTGGTGCGCCCCGCGCCTGCGGCCTACCCTCCAGACGCCGCCGAATCCGATCCTCCACACCTTGTAATCCTCTCCGCGGTCATCGGCGTTGACGGAGCCGCAAAGAACATTCAATTGCTCAATCTTCGAACCAGCGCATTCGACAAGTTCGCAATCGCGGCGGTAAAACAATCCCAGTTTCAGCCGGGAATCTTGAACGGCGATCCGGTTCCGGTCCAGGTTCACGTGAGGGTGCGCTTCTTCCGTCTCAGACCGGCGATCCCGATACTTCAGAGCGACTCCAAAACTGGCGGCTGGCAATCCTTTGGGCAGGACGCACTCAGCCAGGACGACCCCCTCAAGTTGCGGCGTGGAGATATGCCGCCCAAGGCACTCAACAATGTAGAAGCGGAGTTTTCCGACGAGGCGCGGCGCGGAAGATTTGAAGGCTTCGTCCTGGTGTCGCTGGTTGTAAACAAGGAGGGCTTGCCGGAAGATCTCCAGGTCGAGAGACCGGCTGGCCACGGACTCGACGAGAAAGCTCTCGAAGCGGTTCGACAATACCGCTTCACACCCGCGATGCGCGATGGCAACCCTGTCGCTGTCCGGATCCGAGTCGAAATCAGCTTCCGCTTAGGCCAGGGTTACTCCAGGTAGTCTCACAGAGAATAGGCCAATCTCCGCTCCTTCGCCCGATGCCCCATCCTTCCGCGCACTTTTGCGGAAGGACGGGATACCACGAACTTCAACTCCACCGCTTCCTCAATCCATGCGATCCTGAAGACGCCATGAAAATCCTTCTCGTCGTCGCCGGCTTCCTCATCGCCGACTACAAGTGGCGTCAATGGATGGCCGCCCGCCGCCGCGACCGCCAGTAGGACTGTGGGGGCCATCAGCTCCAGGTGCGAATGCCGATCACTCCCCAATAAGCCAGATACAAAGCTGCAATGGTCAGCGCCGCGGTTACCGTCATCGAATACCAGCGGACGAACCGGCGTATCTCCTGCCGCCGCGCCCTCCACAGCGCAACGACGCTGGCCAGGCATGCCGCGCCAAAGATCAGCGTGGTCAGAAACAGCCCCACCGACCAGACCGTCAGATTTCCCAGCCGCGTGATTGCGTCGCTGCCGGAGGCCACGAAGATCCCCACAAACGCCGCCAGACTCAGCGCCGCAATCAACGGCCACAGCCGCATGGCGCGCTCCGCCGGACGCCGCCGCCTTTTGATCAGCCCGCCGAAGATCCAGAACGGCGCGTAGAGCAGGATCGATAGGAACGCCAGCAGGAAATAGACAGTCAACCCGATCTGGCTCATCGCCAGCCAGGTGGGAATGTGCCGCATCGTGCTGCCGATAAAGGCAAACCGCCCTTCGGCGTTGGGCGCAAGCAGCATCGCCGTCGCAACCGGCTCGGGATGATCTTTCTTGGGCAGGTACCGGAACTGGTTGCCACTCACGGGAACGAAGGGCTGATCGATCTCGCCGAGGCTGGTGACCAGCAGATTGCCGCCCCCGAACCGAACCCGGCTCAGCCCAAGCAGATTCGTCAGAAAGTGCGAAAGCTCGTTGCGCGGCGCGTCCGGCAGGTACCAGCCGGCATAATCCTGTGCATCGGCGGGCAACTGCGCCGCGGCAGGCACCGGCGGCCTCGTCAGCCCGCGGGTGATGTACGCGCGAATCGCATCGCCGATCTTGCCGAAGGCCGCGCCATTAGCGGAGTTGATGCTATAGAAGTAGCCCACGCCGTACTCCGGTATGTACGACATATCCGTAATTCCGCCGTCCACGCCCCCATTGTGGCCGTGGTATTCAAAGCCATCGTAAAAACTCGTGTAGTTGCTCAGCCCATATCCGGCCTTCAATCCCTGCTGTGCCTCCCAGGTGCGGGTCGGCGTCTCTATGCGGTCGATCGAGGCCGCGGGCATCACCTGCACGCCGCTCACCGCGCCCCGATTCAGATAGAACTGGACGTAGGCCGCCATGTCCTTGGCGCTGGCGTTGATCGCGCCGGCGGGGCGAAGCAGGATGTTCCAGTAGGGATAGGGCGTCTTGCCGTCGGCGTGATACAGGGTCGTCAGTTGTGGCGATGGTTCTTCAAAATACGTTGCCGTCTTCATGCCGATGGGTAAGAAAAAGTTCTGGGTAACGTAATCCTCAAAGCGCTGCCCCGTGATCTTCTCAACAATATAAGCAGCCACCGGCGGCCCGGAGTTGCAATAGGACATCCGCGTTCCCGGCCGCCAGCGCGAAATGCGCGAATGTCGGTAATAGTCGAGCCCCTCGCGCAGGCTCATGCCCTTGGCGTTCTTGGCGTACTCGCGCAGGTGCATATCGTCCCATCCTGTCGTATGCTCCAGCAGGTCCACCACCCGCACCGGGTCGGTCGCCTGCCAGCGATTTTCAAACCATATCTCAGGAACCAATTTGCGCACCGGATCCTGGAGCGACAGCTTGCCCTCGTTGACCAGCTTGAGAATCGACAGCGAAGCGAAGGCCTTGGAGGTCGAACCGATGCGGAAGAGCGTTTCATCCGTGGTGGCGTGATGCGTGGCCACATCGGAGATGCCCAGCCCCGCAACCCATTCGGGGCCGTCGCGATGAACAATGGCCACCGACACCCCCGGCGTATGCGTCTCGGCGAGAATCTTCTCCAACTGCTGCCGCAACTCCGCAATCGACTGCGCTGGCTTCGGCGCATCGTCCTTCTTGGCCTGCGCCCAACAGCTTGAAGCCAACAGGCAAACAACCAGCGCGCTTGTGGTGAACTTCATACTCTCCCGCCTCGCAATCCAAGAACAGCTCTCATCGGCACAGAGACCCTCGCCGATGATAATTTCCAGGGACCACCCATCCTATCAGAAGGGACGGCACTGCCTTCCGTTGCGCTCGGATTCATGCGATCCTGAAAGCGCCATGAAAATCCTCCTCGGCATTCTCGCCGTCCTCGTTGTCGCCGCCTCCTTCTTTGCCGACTACAAATGGCGTCAATGGATGGCCAACCGCCGCCGCGACCGCCAATAGCTGCAACTTTCCCAGGGTTCTTTCGTTACAATGTCCTATAGGGAGCCGTCCAATCGCCATGCCTCGTTTTCTCGCACTTGCCCACCGCATCGCAGCTTTCAGCAAGCGGGCCAGCCTCGTTCTGAGCCTCGCCGCCGCCGCGCTCTTTTTTGCCGCCGCGGCCCACGCCCAGTTTGTCGCTCCGTCGCCTGGAACCCAGGTGCACGACACCACCGCCCTCAAGCCGCCCGCCGGCGCCCGCGTGGCCATCGTCGAGTTTGCCGACATGGAGTGCCCCGACTGCGGCCGCGCCAACCCCCTGCTCAAGGATGCCGCGACCAAGTACCACATCCCCTGGGTTCGCCACGATTTCCCGCTGCCCATGCACGCCTGGAGCTTCACCGCCGCCGTCAATTCCCGCTGGTTTGACACCAAGAGCAAGGCCCTCGGCGACGAGTACCGCGACGCGGTCTTTGCCGCCCAGCCATCGCTTGCCAACAACCCCGACTTGCTCCGCCAGTTCACTGAGAAGTTTGCCGCCGACCACGGCCTTCAAATGCCCTTCGCCATTGATCCGCAGGGCAGGCTGACCGCCCTCGTCAAAGCCGATTACGCTCTCGGCCAGCGCATCGGCATCGAGCACACCCCAACCATCTGGGTGGTCACCGCAAACTCCAAGGGCGCGCCCTTCGTCGAGGTTCTCGACCGCAGCAAGCTCTACGAGCTCATCGACCAGGCCATTGCCGACACCACCCCCGCCAAGCCCACCCCAGCCGCCGCTCCGGCAAAAAAGCGCGCGCGAGCGCCGGCAAAGAAGCCCGCCAGCAGCTAGGCAGTTCCTGGCTCCTGAAAAGCAAAACGGCGCATCCCGCTTCAGGATGCGCCGTTTTCAATTAATCTTTGACTCCGCTCAATTCCCGGTCTGAATCTGCACCAGCTCCGCCGCCTCGGTCCCCTGCCCGCCTGAAGAGATTCCCGGCGAAACCGTCCGCGTCTGCGGAGCTCTCCAGTGGTCGATGTAGCTGATCCGATGCACACAGCCGATGGTGCAATTCGGCGCGCAGCTCTTGGCTGTCAAAAACTCCCGCTTGACGTCCGCCGTCGTGTACCCGGCCAGCGGCACCCCCGGATACCCGCGCTGCTGCGAGCAGTAGTGCACCAGCCCGTCCTCGCAGATATACAGGTAGCGCGATCCGGCCCGGCAGCGCCAGTCGTTGGGCCGCCCCTGCGCAATCGCCTCCTGAAACTTGTCAAAGCGCGAGTAGTTGGTCTTCCTCCGGTGCGTCATCGCGAAGTAGACCTTGGCCTCCTCCGGCAGCAGCGGCTTCAGTTGCCCGCTCCCGTCGTGGATAATCCCGATCGTCGACTCAAACCCCAGCTCCAGCGCCCGCCGCCCGATCACCAGCGCGTCGTTGGGATTCTTGAAGCCTCCGCCCACCACCGAGTTGATATTTACGTGGAATTCGGCGTACTCCGACAGCATCACCAGCTTCTTGTCCAGCACCTTCAGGCTCTTCTTTGACACCTCGTCCGGTTCCAGGTTGTCGATGGAGATCTGCATGTGGTCGAGGCCGGCCCGGTTCAGCCGCTCGATGCGCTCCACATTCAGCAGGTAGCCGTTGGTAATCATTCCGGCAATCGCCCCGGTCCGCCGCATCCGCCGGATAATCTCGTCCAGATCGGGATGTGTCAGAGGCTCGCCGCCCGAGATGCCGATCATCGCCGTCCCCAGCCGTCCCAGGTGGTCGATCCGCCGCAGCATCTCGTCCAGCGGCACCGGCTCGGAAACCTTGTCGTACTCGTTGCAGTAGCCGCACGAGAGGTTGCAAAACCGCGCCGGAATAATCTGCGCCAGCACCGGATGCGAGGTGGAAGCCAGCGCGCTGGCCACCATCCTCAGCTCGCGCACCTTCCGCGTAGCCCTGATCCACAACCCCCGCACCGTCTTTTTCCGCGCAATCGCCATTATGTTTATTGAAACATAGTCCGGCCCAGGACTCCTATTCGAGTCGATTAGGGTTCAATCAATCGCCAGCAAGCGCTGTAACGGGAATAAAATTGCCGGACATTTGCTGTATGGCGGAAATGAGGCTGATCCGATGGCCACAGTCCGGTACCTGTTCAACTGGTCTTTCCGGAAATTCGTTGTAGACCCGACCATCTAGTGTTCGTCCATTCAAATGCTTCCGAACGCCGCCCCACTGCTTAAAGAAGAACTTTGCACCGGAGTCTCGGCACTGTTTACGCAATGATCGCACCCAGCGAGCATCAAGCGGGCGAGCACCTGGACCGCTTTCACCGCCAACAATCATCCAATCAATCCCATTTAGATTCACTATCCCGATGTCCTCAAGAAGCGGCTCGACTGATAAAAATTTTACGGTTGCGCCAGACTGCCTCAGATGGCCAATCCGAGGTACTCCGTATTGCTTGTCCTCTACGCTTACGCCCCACCAGACATTTTTTCGCTGAGCGGCGAACTTGAGTTTGGTCTTCAGTAGATCGCGCATACGGATCGACCGCTTCGTTAATACTTGAAATGTGTGCCAATTCGCCTGAACCATAACTCGCGCCACTGCTTCGATATAGTCGTCAGGAATTCCTTCATGAAATAGATCGCTCATCGAATTAACGAAAATCATCTTCGGTGTTTGCCAGCGCAGAGGGTCGGCCAACTTCTCGGGAACGAGCCGCAAATCAAAGCCATACTCAAACGGGTGTCCTGGCACGCCACGGAACCGCTCAGCGAATCTCTCCGCATAGCAATGTTTACAACCTGGGCTGATCTTGCTGCAGCCGCGCACCGGATTCCAGGTTGCATCAGTCCATTCAATTGCGCTTTGTACACTCATGGCTGCTCCTATGGAAATCGTACAAGATCGCGCCCACCTAGCCCCATCCCCTTCGAACTGACAGGGGTGACCTCAACAACTCCTGATGAACGTAGCTCCTTAAGAACTTTGCGGTAGTGCTTTTCAATAAACGGAAGCATCCAAGTTTTTCCACAGATGTCATCGAAGGCAACCTGTTGCCCCGCAAATTCACGCAACAGAATGGTTTCCAGCTCATCGTCTCGTGGCGTCTCTGAGATCAATACGCCTTGCGAATTTCCAGAGAAGTCAAATGTCCCCTCTTCATCGCCGAGTGGCCACATTACGTCCTTCATTAGAAAGACTGCTTTCAAGCTGTTGCTCGCGTGGATTAGATAATATTTTGTCCTTTTGCCGGGCACGCGATCTTCGTGTGCATCGTACCGAATTCGGAAAGGAAGCACATATCGCGCTGAAAGCCGCCCGCAAAAATACTCAAGAAACCCATCCTCTTTCTCTTTGCCGTGTAGACGCATGAACGGTTGCTGCTTCCAGTCTTCATCCCCGAACAGCTCCGTGATGTGGTGTACGACTGCATCATTGGTCATGTCCATATTGATGCGATACCACATGAGATTGATAAGCAACTCGCTACGCGGCAGTGCCAAAACATCATTCATCATGGGAATGGAAAGCGGATGCCCGTATGGGTCGACAAGGAAGAAACTGGGGGCAGATTTATGCGCTCTGATCCCAGCAATAACCTTCGGAATGACGTCATGGGAATTCGCCAACTTGGTTACAACCTGGAAGTTTGCGGGATATGGAAGCGTCGCGTTAAGACAGCCTTTCAGTTGCCCCAGTTGTCCGGCATCATCCTCCACCAAAATGATCCCCAGCTTCTTGTCAGAATTCTTCTCAGCGAACTCCTTTCCAGCTTTCACCGCGATGATCGGGGAACCATCTACTTCCTTTCCCTCAGACTCATAGTGGCCTGGTCCGGCAAAACAATCGACGTAGTAAAGCTTGTCAAACGCACTGCCGAGGATTCTCGCCCAACTCGGGAGGTATCGCGTCAATATCTGATGCTTGATCCTCGATACGCGCTTTAAGTGCTGGAGTTCAACTTGCGGAGTATGGCAGATTCAAGCTCCAAGTGCAACATTTCCATAAAGAGGAGATGGTTGCATTATGGCGAACAGCTACAAGCACCTGGACATC
>Ga0302189_10000734_pt1 | contig 28830 bp, 25 predicted proteins | sample II_Bog_E2_2_FD_194551 | JGI IMG/M metagenome (GOLD analysis project Ga0302189, IMG submission 194551) | Peat permafrost microbial communities from Stordalen Mire near Abisko, Sweden - II_Bog_E2_2 | ecosystem: Environmental > Terrestrial > Soil > Wetlands > Peat | place: Sweden: Abisko...
AAGGGGGGAATCGGCAAAGTGCACAAAGGATAGGAGCTTATAGCAACCGATAGCTGCGGGAGGGTCGGCAAATTCGACGGCTCTTAACCGACAGGTTGTAGGTTCAATTCCTACCGCGTCCACCAAAGCCATTTCCAAGGATATTCAAGATCTTCCAGAAAGCTAAAGTAAACAAAAGTAACTGCTTCTTTTCCAGCGGGTTATGTTCGACCTGCCTTTCCCAGGACGTCCACCGGCTTCCCGGGACAGCCTCCGCCGGGAGGGGCATCCAGGAGGGGCAACTCAGAAGTACGCATTTTGAGTTGCCCCTACTTCGACCCACGCAGGTTTGATTGCCCCAGATTCCTGCTCACGGAGGATTCGCTTACACCCATACTGGAGGCATAACGGACCATGTGGCTGCGGAGTGCACATGCCAAAATCATGGGGCGGGAGTATTCCTCCGGGGCTGTGATGAGAACATCTGCATCCTGCATTAGCTCCTGCTTGGTCGCTCAGTTTGGAGCGTCGACGCAAAGCAGATGCTGAACCCTCGTCAGTCTCCCGTTCCCTAATCCTCCAATAAAACCAATCCTAAGCAGCGGCCACGTGTGCCACATGTGTGCCGCATTTCAGCCTTAGGAGACAACAATGGTACGCAAGATCGGTCGTTCGCCGTGGACCCAGCACATGGCTGGTCCGCATCTACGTCGGCCGCGACCCGGAGACCCGGAGGCGCAAGTACGTGGGCAAATTCATTCATGGTGGGCTGCGGTTGGGCCAGGCCCACCTCAACCGCATGCTCGCGGAGCGGGATCTCGGTCGCAACATCCGTTCTTCCCGGCAAACGTTAGATCAGTGTCTGGATCACTGGCTCGACATCTGTGCCCGGCCACGTCTGAGAGCCAAGAGCTTCCGCAACTACTCGAGCCTGCTGACACGGTACGTGCGTCCGCATCTGGGTTCGCGATCGTTTGGGGAGCTTTCGCCAGCGGAAATTCAGAAGCTCTATAGCGAGTTGCTGAGCCGTAAGCTCTCGCCAGGCACCATTTGGTATACGCATTCGGTTCTCTTCTCGGCCCTGAGGCAGGCCGTCCGTTGGAGACTCCTCCTAACGAACCCAGCCGAGGATGTCCATCTGCCTCGGCAACCACGACGGCGTTTCACCGTGTTCGATGTCGGCCAACCACATCAATGGGGCGTTGATCGCATCAGTCAGGATTTCCTCCTCTTTTCTGTCAAGAACTCGGTCAAGTTTGAGCATGATTTCCCGTGGAGCGGCGGAATGTGTAAAGTTTTGGCATCCCCGCTTCAGCGTGGTTAAAACCGCGCCGCTGCGATAAATTCTTTCATCGCCAGTCCGAGTTCCTTGAATGCCTCCTAGCGCTTCTGCTGGATACGCATGGACTCCCCGCTCTACCGATGTAGACCTGGACGCAACATCAGCGGCCATCAGGCTTGTCAAGGAATTCCGCGCCTTGTTCCGGTTGACGGAAGGTCCAGAGAGAAATTCCGAACTGCTCTGCTTTCCGTCCACACCAGAATGTTCTACGGCAGAGAGGACGCGGCTGCATCCGCAGCGTTGACGGCCGCTGCAAAAAATAGAACATGCAAAGTTGTTCCATTCCGATGCCGTTTCGCAATCTCGGTCCTTTTCGGGACGCGGGGGGACAAAGAATGTCTCTGTGTTCGGCTCGTGAAAAGACATGAGTTCTAATCAATCTTGAATGACACATGGTTTCCAGGAGTCGACCCAATGAAAAAACTGTATTCACTTTTGAGTGGTTTCTTATTCGTCTCCCAAATAGTGGCAATGATGTGCGCGGTGGAAAGGCCTGCTTACGGATACGTGGACCCGGGCTCGGGCCTTTTGGCGGTCCAGATACTCAGTACAACCTTCGCAGGGATGATATTCATACTTCGTCGAAAGCTGCGTAGCATTTTCGGACACGTCATGGGCTACCACCGATCCGGTAGCGATAAGGTCAACAAGCGGTGACGACCGACATCACACTCTCTCCGAAAGGAAGCTTCCGGGATCCGGGTGGCAGGCTGTACCGGGACGGCGACCACATCCTGCGCGAGATTTATCCTCAGCAAACGAAAGCCGTGTCAGACTGGCTTGCTTCAGATCTTGCTTGCCGGTGGATGGCACAGCGGCGGATGGTGCCCACCTCAATTCTTCAGATGGGTTCCGGCGGCCCAGTCGTGCTGGAGCATGAACGCATATTCTTCCCGTCCTATCCCTGGGAGTGGAGCCCGAGCCAATGGATGGATGCCGCATCACTGACTCTTGATCTTTGCGAAGAAGCAGTTGACCACGGTTACATCCTCAAAGATGCCACACCTCTCAACGTGCTCTTTTCAGGCAGCAATGCGATTTTTGTGGACGTTTTGTCGTTCGAGAAGCGCGATCCTAATAGCCCGCTATGGATCGCTTTTGCACAATTTGCAAGAACATTTCTCCTGCCGCTGGCAGCGTTCAAGTATTTCGGATGGCCTCTAAGCTCCTCACAACAGCGCCGCGACGGCTATGAACCCGCAGACTTTGCTTCAATTCTGCCCCCGGTACGCCGATGGTTTCGCCCGCTGCTGTCTTTGGTTACGCTCCCGTTGCTCTTAGAGAAGGCCTCAGAAGCGAAGATCAATACTCCCAGTGTCTCAGAGGATTTATCGATATTCGCCGTGCGTCGTCTGCTCGGATCAACGCGTGCTCTGCTCCAGTCGTTGGAACCTTCGAGACGCACTTCGCGCTGGGGTAGCTATATCGCGAAGGCGCTCCACTATAACCCAGTCGATCATGTAAGCAAGCAAACATTCGTTCGCGAATCGCTCGCGGCAATCAGCCCTAAGCGGGTTTTAGACGTGGGTGCGAACACCGGCGTGTACTCAAGGATCGCCGCAGAGAGTGGCGCGGAAGTGGTAGCTTGGGACTCGGACGTCCAAGCGGCGGATCAAAATTGGCAGTTGGCCCACAAGGAGGGCATGTCCATTGTTCCGGTTGTCGCGGATTTCGCGCGGCCTACACCCGCGATTGGCTGGCAAAATGAGGAGAATGCGAGTCTCCTCGACCGGGCGAGGGGGCAGTTCGACTGCGTTCTCATGCTTGGAATCCTGCATCACATATTGGTTGCGGATCAAATTCCTCTTGCCGCGATCCTTGACCAGTTAGGTGAACTAACAACGCGGTGGGCGCTTATCGAGTGGATACCGCAAGAAGATGGCCAGTTCGAAGGACTTTGCCGTGGACGCCAGCAACTCTACGCACACTTGACCGAGGAACACTTCGTTCAAGTTCTCTCGATGAAATTTGCGATCCGTGATCGCATTGAGCTCCGTAATGGACGCTCGCTTTGGCTCGTGGAAAGAATCAGATGAAGATACAAAATGGATTGGAAGGGGTTGGAGCTGCTCTCCTGCTTTTTCCTTACTACCTGCCCTTCTTTCATCCCCAGAACCACGAGCTCTACCATCATGGCCTGCCCGTTGGAAACCTAGTCGGCGGACTTCTTGTTGATTTGTTCGGGTGCGCCATTTTGCTGACCGGATTTCTGATTGCCACCGAGCGCTTTCCCACGCGTATAAAGAGAATTGCCGGGGCGATGTTCTCTGGCCTGATGCTATGGAGCATCGTGCGCTTCGCGATTGAGATGTTGATTCTCCTACAGTATCCAATTGAGTCCTGGGGACGAATATGGGAATTGAGCGCTATCGCGATTCCCCTAATTTCAGGCGTCATGGCAGTCTTTCTTCCGCGGTTCGCCTCTATGGGCGTTCGCATGGTTCGGATTACGCTCACGGCGTTTTCCTTTTCCGCTCTGTGGATTGTCCCGCATTTGATTCATCTCGCACTGGCTCGCCAACCCGTCCGGACTGCCGCCTCAATTGTTTCGCCTGCCGCTGCAGGAAGCATCTCCAATCGGCGGATCATCTGGATTCTCTTCGATGAACTTTCCTACGACCAAGCATTCGATCACGTTGCTCCGGGCATCCAACTCCCCAATTTGAACCGACTTCGATCAAGCAGCGTCACGTTCAGCAACCTGCAGGCAGACGGATATAGGACGGACCGAATTATTCCTTCGTTGTTGCTGGGCCGCCATATCGAACAGTTTCGCAGCACAACTACTGGAGAGCTATCTTACTGGGATGAATCGGGACGCCGCTGGATCGATTACGATCCAAGCGCTACTCTCTTCGGCCTCGCAGAGCGCAACGGGTGGAACACCGGTATCGATGGGTGGTATAACCCGTACTGCGAGATCCTGGCACCCGTGCTCAATGTGTGCTTTACCGATCCCGGCATCGTGCTGGTTCCGATGGAAGATTATGGCGCGTCAGAAGACAAGGCTGTGCTGGCAAACGCGGCGATATTACCGGATGACTTTCTGGCCGCGCTGATACACCCAAAAAGGGTGACGCTGGAAGAGCATATGCAGGCATACCTTGCGATTATGATGCACGCACGTGGGCAGATCAGGGACAACCGGCTCAGCTTCGTCCTTCTCCACATCCCGATCCCGCATCCACCGGGGATTTATGATCGCCATCGCCACGTGCTGCGCGCAGGCGGAAACTATCTGGACAATCTGGTGCTGGCCGATGACACGCTCGGGATGCTCATCCGAGAAATTGACGCTTCTCCGTCTGCGAGCCAAACCACCCTGATAGTGACGTCGGATCATTCCTGGCGAACCCCGATGTGGAGGCAGGACCAAGGCTGGAGCGCCGAGGAGGAGCAGGTTTCAGGCGGCCAGTTCGATAGCAGGCCTGTGCTCTTAGCACATTTTCCGCAGCAAGCATCAGGTCAGGAGGTAACTGCCTTATTGCCGGAGATGTTGGAACACGACATGATTGCCGGTATGCTTCTCGGACAAATCAAGAACGCGAATGATTTGGATGTCTTTCTTTCGCATCTTGACCACTGATTCGATGTCCTCATGGATGGCTACCTAACGGTGATTGCCGGTGCGATCTGATAGTTGCTGGTTGAGGTCAAAGCCGGGGCCGTTCGTGGTGAAGTGCTCTCAGAGGAGAGTCTTTCATTTCTATAAAGGCGAAGGTCAGCCGACATTCCAAGGCGTGAAGCCTGAAGAATCGTGAATATGCGATTCGGATTCAGGATGATTTGCCGGAGAACGTACAATGCGCAATAGACTCTGAAGAATCTGCTGTATTCCCTCAGCAGCACAAGTTTATTGGCGATATCTCTTTTTATACGCCCAGAGTCTTGGTTGGACATCCGCCGGCTTGAACGGTTGCAGTCGTGCGTGAATGCAAAGTCATGACAATAGCGCATTTTCCCGAGAGTGGATGAGATCGAGAGAGTGTAAAAGATGTCATCGCTGTAGATAAAGAATTGCTTTGAAACATACCCGATCCGCTCTATCGTTTCTCGCCTCAAGAGAATACCCGCAAAGCTTGAGAAGTCAACCAGGCAGTCCCGGTCGAATTCCTGAATGTGATGATCGTGAAGCAGCGCCTTCAATGGGTTCGTGTTTAGAATATTCATCCCCGGCCTGTTCATCTTGCAGATCGCCCCGTCCGGGTAATTTACCCTGAAGGCAAAAGCCGGTACTCGGGGTTCCGTCTCGCAGCTGAGATAGTCGGTCAGCGCGTCCATGCTGAACGTGGGGAAGGCGTCATCGTCAAACAAAAGCAACCATCTGTGCTGCGTGTTATCGATCAAATGTCGCATCAGCCGATTGAATCCCCCCGAGCCTCCTTCATTTTCTTCCGGGAATATCGCATGCAACCCCGTTTGCCTGGCAAGGAATTCGCGTGTCCCATCGGTTGAACCGTTGTCGACGACAACAATCTCGTCGAAGCCCTGATTGGAACATTCCATCAATGTCCTCGTTAATTTGTCGAGTCGATTCATGGTCACGATGCCAACCAGGATTTTCTGCTTGTCTGTGTGGTTCAATTTGAGCTCTCTTTCCGGTACGCAGGCAGGGTACTTTGCTTCATGAAGTTATCGGCAGCAAGGAGTGCCTCTTCAATCGCAACGTCCATGTCGAGGTACCTGTATGTTGCAAGTCGTCCGACAAAGGTCACCGAATCTTGCTGACTAGCCAATCGCGCGTAGTTTTGCAGAATGCGCTGGTCGTCGAGCAGGCGAACCGGATAATATGGCACATCTCCTACTTCGCAATCTCTGCTGAACTCCTTGAAGATCACGGTCTCATCGTGGGTCTCCCAAGGTGCAAAATGCTTGTGTTCGCAGATTCGCGTCCACGGCACATCGGCATCGCAGAAGTTGATGACTGGATTTCCCTGGTAATCGCCGGGATGGCGCTCAGCGGAAAAGTCGAGGGAGCGATAGGAGAGCCTTCCTTCGCTAAAGTCGAACCATTCATCCAGCGGGCCCGTATAAAAGGTATGGCAATAGTGGTTGGTGTCGCGAAGCGCGATCTTTGAATCGGTCAATACTCTGATGTTTTTGTCTTCAAGAAGTGCGCTGACGATGTGCGTGTAACCCTCGACAGGGATGCCCTGGAAGCGGCTGTCGTAGTAATTATCGTCATATGTGAACCGGATGGGGAGCCGCTTGAGGATACTTGCCGGCAGCTCGGCGGGATCCACCCCCCATTGTTTCATCGTATAGTTTTTGAAGAATGCCTCATATAACTCCCTTCCCACGAAACGCAGGGCCTGCTCTTCAAAGCTGCGCGGATTGGAGATGGAGTGATCGCCAAGAGAACCAAGGAACAGCCGCGCCTGCTCCGGGGAAAGGGTCTTTGAGAAAAACTGATTGAGCGTTAGAAGGTTAATAGGCAGTGAGAAGACGCGGCCAGCGGTGATCGCCTTCACGCGGTTTGTAAAAGGCGCGAATTCTCCGAAGCAGCGGACATAGTTCCATACACGCTCATTATTCGTGTGGAAAATGTGCGGGCCATGCATGTGCAGCATGATACCGGTCTTCGGATCTCGTTCGGTGTGGCAGTTTCCGGCCACATGGGGACGGGATTCGTACACATCGCATGCGTATCCGGCAGTTGCCAACTGATGCGCGATCACCGCTCCGGAAAAGCCGGCACCGACGATGCACACTTTACGCATTGGGACTGCCTCCTGACTCACCGCCGGTCATCGATGGCGCGATGTCAACGGAGAGCGCATGAGCACTGTTCCAAGGAGCAGGGCGAACTACGGCGATGGGATTCATGGAGTTGAGGAGATCGGCTTGTAGCGGCTGTGCCTGCGTTAGACGCTTTCCCAGTAAAATCAGGGGATTCTCAATCGTGTGAAAGGAGATAAAGGAAAGCAGAGCCGTAAGGGCGAGAAATGCCAGGACCTTGAGCACAGCAGGCAGACCGACAAGATAGCGCAGAACGAACATCAATGCCGGGACATGGAGCAAGTAGATGCCATAGGAGTATTTAGCAATCTGCTGCGCGGGGCGAACTACCCATCCGGCTCGCAGTTCGGTAAAGGAAGCAATGGCGACGGACAATGAAATGCAAATACCATCGTTGATGGCGGCGCCTAGAGGAGATTCATAGGGAAGGGTGCCGCTGAGTGCGGCCTGGGCGACGAACAGGGAGAGAATGAAGGGGGGCCAGCCCCAGGAAGGGAGTGCGTGCCGACGCGGGGCGAGTGACTGTCGCTCCAACATCCGATAAGCCACCATGCCGCCGGCAAACATGGGAACAAAGACGGCCGCATGGAAGAGCCGAGGCACGAACGATTGGGTGCAGGCAATGGACAAGAGAACCGCGCCGAGCCAAATCCAAATTGCTAAAGGGGTGCGACGATATCGCCTGAGAGCAACGAAGAAGAGGGGAAGCACAAGATACATCTGAACCTCCCAGTCGAGGCTCCAAAGAGGACCGATCACTGAAGAGTAGCCGCGCACAAAGTTGTGCACGAGCAGCATATTGACGGCGATGCCGCGCAAACCGAGTGCATGAAAGCCTCCGCCGGCCTCGTCGGTGAGACCGGTCAGCAGAGAGAGAAGGATCACCGCCCAGCAGAGGGGATAGATTCGGAACGCTCGACGAATCAGGAAGCATCGTCCCAGATGGGCGGCCGGCGCGCGATGCATGGAGAGCATAAGCACGAGACACGTATGGACGAAGAAGAACATGACCCCTGCAAAGCTGAGGTTGCGCAAAAACTGGTCAGCCTCCCGGTTGAAGGCCCAAAGACGAAAAGATTCACCCTGCACGTATAGGTGAGCGGCGATCACGGATAACACTGCGAACGAGCGAAGCAAATCGAGATTGGCGTAGTTGCGCTTCATTATGCCTCCTAGCAGGAAAAAGGTGTGCCAGTTATCGATTCGGGGAATTGCGCGGGTTTATGCCGGACCTCTGCAAGACCGGCGGCCTCATTCCCCTTGGATCGGTCGATGACCAGCAAGCGCCCTGCCCATACGATGAGCACGACGAGCCACGTGGTAAGCACGAGGGAAGGAATGCGTTCGTAAACGTAGCCAAGTTCACCGCGCGGCGCAAGCAGAGCCCGGGTCAGGCATTCGGCCCACATTCCCGCGAAGAGCGACGGTTGGCCGATCCAGCCAATGAATCGCCGGCAACTGAAGCCAAAGGCCGCTGAACCCGCGAAGACGGCAAGAATTCCTCCGCTCAGATATAGATCCAGAAGATAGTTCGAACCTGCTCCGCCCAGAGTTCCCTGAAACGTCTTGGGGTCATTGACGGTGACGATGCGGCCCGACGTAGCCGGCATGGACTGCGCGTTGTAATCCATTATGCACACGTTGAGCAGGACGTAAGGGACTGACTTCGCGGTGATGGATACGAGAAGAGGCGGGCAGTATCCGTTGAGATTGAGGTCGGTATTGTCCTGGTACAACTTCAGCGTGCTGCCCTGGGCGAACCATTGCACCATGTCGCCCTGCCCGAGGGAGAAATCCTCGCGCGTCATCGCGGGGACGAAGAGGATTACGAGCGCGACGACGACCACTTGGAAGATGCGGCGGGGAGAGAAGCTGATCCATCCGCGCGCAATGGCCATGAGGAGAGCAGGAACAACTGCCTGTGCAAGAAAAAAGCGTCCCCAGTGCAGCGAAATGATCAGGCGCGGAAGAGTAACGAGGGCGATGCTTATCAGGATGCGGCGCCATCCTTCCTTCCGTGGATCGGCCGATCCAAAGAACATGAAGCCAAAGAACAGGTGCGTGTACAGCACCACCTGATACCCAAACGGGATAGGATCTGCCCCGATATAGTCGTGGCCGGTATGGCTATGCCAGAAGAGGATTGAGAGAACCAACGCGGGCGACGCCAGCAGGAGAGTGACCTTGTAGGCAAAGCCTCCGCAGGCATCGAGCATTTGCGGGGAGGGCGGACGAGCGGGCCAGGCAAAGGCCGGGAACAGGTAACCGGCAATGAAAAGGGCCAATCCCACGATGCTTACGACGATGGACTCATTGTCGACCGCATCCGCCTGATGAACCACCAGCCGAAAGAGCACACTAGGAATCCACCAGAAGAGGAAACAGGAAAAGATAAAGGCAGCAAGGAAAAACCATTTCCCTCTGACGTGAAGTCTTGGATTCGGAGGATGATTGTCCATGGCGAATCTCTGCGCACACCACAGTTCTTGAGAGGTGGAATTCCTGTTGTTCATCGCGTTGCCTCGCCGGGACAGATCGCGGGCGAACTCGATGAGGAAGGGAGGGACAGATAGGCTGCAGCGATGGCGCGCGCCGAATATTTTTCCATAGAGATGGGCATGGATGGCGCAAGAAGAGCCTTGCGCAGCGCCGCAATGATCCCTTGCCGGGGCAGTGAGATGGGAAACAGTTGAATTCTGCCGCCAATCAATTCCGGGGCGATCTCCAGTCCACCGCCCGAGGCGGGCATGGCCACGGCACATCCCTGGCTGAGGGCCTCGATATAGGCAATGCCCAGGGCTTCATGGGGGCAACCAGATATGAATACGCGCGAGCGCCGCAATCGGTCCCTGACCTCAAGGGGCGGAAGTTCTCCAAAGAAGTGGATGCGTTCGTCGCCCGCCGCTGCGCGTTCCAGCCCTGCACGCATCGGCCCGTCCCCCACAAACCATGCATTAAGCCCGTGGTTTTCATCGAGCACATCTCGCATGGCATGCAGGAGTAGGTCAACATTTTTGGCTTGATGTAGGCGACCGACGTAGGTAATTGCTTGGCGTACGACGTGCTCTTCCGCGTTATCTTCAAGAAATAGCGAACACACGGGATTATGAATCACCGCATTTATGCGCAAGCCGAAGATTGAGCGCAGATGCATCGCCGCATAGTCGGAAACCTGCACCAGTTGTGCGCCCCGGCTTGCGGTGGTTAGGCGATAAGAGAGAAGCTTCCCAAGCATATTCGGCCATCCGCGGTCGATACATGGGAAGCCATGAGCGACGCAGATGGCGCGCCTTGTCAAGGGTGCGGCAAAGATTGCAGATGTGCTGAGAATCTTTAATACGAGCGGATCGCGCAACTCTTGCCAATGCAGCAGGATTTGTGATGGCGCGATGATCTCGGCCGGTACTCCGAGGTCGACAAAGCCCTCGCGCAATGCTGCTGCGAAGCTTGCCATGCCTCCAACTTCTCGACCACCCGTGATCAGGACCCTTAACGGATATGTATTTATCACTGGCAGTTCTCCTTGAGAACAGCCGCGGCAGCAAGATACGAGACAGCTGTGGATGGCTTTCCAATGGTCCGTGCGGTTCTTGCAGATTCGCGGCTCATCTAGCTTCGCTTCCCCATGATTCCAGTACGCCGACGCATGTATATCCGCAGCGAGCGCGTAGATAGATTGCCCATGCAATAGGCAGCCCAACGCCCGCGGTTGCGACAAAGTAACTCAGGACAGCGCCGGCATTGCCCCATCGTGGCGTCGTCAAAGCGGCCAGTAGCAAGGTGAGCGCGGCCACCGTCAGCGATTGAAGTAGGAAAGGCTCGCTCTTGAAGGAGCGGAGCAATGTGGCGAGACTCTGCACCACGCAGTTGGCTCCGGCAGCCAATGCCAGTGCGGCAAACAGCCGCGGCGAAACCATACGAACCGCGAGGCGGGGGGCCACCGCGGGCAACAGGGAGGCGACGCCGCAGGCTCCAAGTGCGATGAAGGCGAATGCCGCCAGAGATTGAATGAGCGTGCGTCGGAATAACCGGTCAAGACCGTGAAACTCGCGGCGTGCAATCATCGCGCCGAAGGGCGTGGACTTGGTCGAAGACCATGCCAGCGCCAAAACGGTCATGTAGCTGGTGATGCTGATCGACATGCCCATTTGCCCGGCCTCGACTGCTCCTCTCAAGGCAAAAATGATGGGGATAAAGACCTGGATTGTGAAATAGCCGCACATCGAACTGACGGCGATTCGCCATTGGAAGGGCCACACTTCGCCAATCCAGCGGATGGTGGTTTTCGGAGCCCGGTGGCGTAATAGTCCCAGCAAAAGTTTGCGCCTCGATGCCAGGAACAAAAGGCCGACAGCGGCTTGGCCCACCATCACCAGGGCAGGAGAAAAGAGCCCATGCTTGAGAAGCATCGCTCCCCAGGCAAGTGCACTGAGAACGACTGCCTGGCGCAAGCGCATTGCGGCGACGGCGCGCACTTGGCCGCAGCCTTCGAGGAACGAGTAAAATGGGGTGCACCATAGGCCGAGCATGGATGCGCCCACGGCTGCTAGCCACGGACCCAGCCAATCAACGTGCGCCGCTCCAACCGTATGACGAGCGAAGAAGACCGTCCCCACAGGCGCCAGAATCAGACCCATCGCCGCCGCGGCCAGGGTGTACCAGCGCAGGCTGAGCTGCAGCGTAGATGCCAACCGCGCACGGGCCACCTCTTCACCATTCACACTCCCGCCGTCTGTAATTTTCAGATGGACGCATTCGTGAGCGGCCAGTTGCTGGATTACAAATGAGAAGCCCATCTCGAAGACGACCTGCAAGGAGACTAGGCTGAGCAACGTGTAGTAATAGCCCTGCTCGGTTGGATTGAGAAAGCGAACGATGAGCAGGACCGTTCCGGTGCTTCCCAAGATGTTGATGAGTCGCGCCAGAAACGTGTAGGCGACTGCGCCATCGAGTCCCAGGGTCTTGCGCAATCTCATTGCCAGGCTCCTACGGCGACATCCTCAAGCGCGGCCGGCCAAGAATCGGAACGACGGCGAGAGCTACGCAGGATCGAGATGACCTCGGCTGCGGCAGCAGTCAAAAGCGACAACGGCAGGGCCAGCAGCAGCGAAGCGAGCAGGATCCATAGCTTGTACATGGAATTGGGACGGTCGGGAACGATCGCCGCATCGACGATCTGCACAAGCGCTCCCTGGCGTGCTTCGTCTACGCGCGCCCCTTCATACTGACGCGTGAGCAGATCCTGGATAGTTTCGCGATACTTAACCTCCCGCAACGCCCGCGCGTAATCCAGACCGGCAGCGGTGATGGTGCCTTTCGGCGCAATCAGATCACCGGCCGTGCGATCATGGTCCGCATCCATCGCGGAAAGCTGTCCCTCCATGCCCGCTGCTTCCTGCTGAGCTCTCTGCAGATCCGGATTTCCTTCCGAAGCAAACTCGCGCATACCCCGGATCTCGATCTGCTTTGCAGCAAGCTGCCCGCGCAGGATTGCCGCCGAAGCGATCAAACTCCGGTCCTGGCCCTCGACATCGATTACTCCGGTCCGCTGTTCGGTCTGCTTCATATCATCTTCCGCGCGCGCTAGGTCACTATGTGCCGCACTCAGCTGGCGTTCGTAGAAGAGTCGTCGTTGTGACGCTTCTGTAATCGCAAGCGTCGCAGTGAAGCGCTGATATTCCTCTACCCAGCCGTTGGCCAGTTCCGCAGCTCGATGGGGTTCGCGGTCCGTCACCGAGATATGAATCAATCCGTCCTTCAATCCGTTGTCGATCGTTGTCGCTCGCTCCCAGCGTTTGCGCGCCGTAGAAACATACTTGCGGTGATAGAGAGATTGCAGGTGAAAGCGCTCCACCATTGCGTCTTCCACGGTGCGGCTCTTAAGCAGGGCTACCTGCTGATCGTTGGGGTTCTTGATACCCAGACCTCCGGCGGCCGCGGCCATCCCGCCCATGCTGCTCAACTGCGCCATCATTGCGGCTCCGGCAGAGCCCCCTTGCGCGGGGGGCAGAATGACTACAGTGGCCGTATAGCGATTTGGCAGCAGCAATGTTACGGCGGCAGCAAGCAGGACGATTGTCGCCGCCGTGCTCCAGACCAGCTTGTGCCATTTGAACGCCACTCTCATCAATGTCAGTAAAGAGCCGCGGCGATGGCTGCCCGCGGTGTGTGCTGTTTCGATCTCTCCCATAGGATCCATGGAGTCTGGCCTCATGAATTAGTTTGAGGTGCGCATTCTGTCGCTGAAATCTGAATCCACCGCTCGTAGCGATGAGCCAACTGTCCTGGCTGCCTTTTCGAATTGCGTTTGAAGGTCGTGACCCACAACGACGGCTCGGCCTTGAACTGCTCGTAACGCTGGTCAAGCATTCAACTATTCCCGAGGTTACCTTGATAAAGAGGAGCGCGAGCAAGGAAGCTGATCGATGAATCTGGCATGGTGCAAATCTGGAACAGATCGATCGAGCAATTCCAATTCAGCACCGCCTCTTCGATTTCCAACTGTTCTGCGCACGGATGGTGCGTCAACGAGGAAAGAATTGAGACGTCATGAAAAACAACTCGTCACTTCGACGCCGCGCTTGCTGCGATTTGCTCTTGCCGTTTGCCCTTTTCACTTTCATTGCCACAATTCCTGAGCTACACGCACAATGCGCCGGTGGAGCGGAGCCTGATGCGCTGGGATGCGCTGTTCCACTCAGCTCACCCGCTGCGACGAATCAATCCTCTGCGTCGATCAATATCCAGGAGAGTCTCGCAGGACCTTCGCCGAAGGCAGACAATTCTACCGAGGCCTCTGCCATCGGGAGCCTGCCCGGTGGCACAGACCACACGGAAAGCGGTGTCGGGGAATCTCGCGTGGGGCGGCCCACCCAGCCGTCTCCAACAGAGCCGCTCAGCGAGTTTCAACGCTTTGTATCCGCTTCGACGGGACTAACACCCCCGGTGTATGGAGCGAAGTTATTCAGCTCGCAGCCTGCCTCCTTCGGACCCCTCGACCATGGTCCCGCACCGGGGGAGTTGATCATTGGCAATGACGATGAATTGCGAGTGCGGCTCTGGGGACAGGTCAACTTCAGCGCCAATTTGCGTGTGAGTCGAGAAGGCGAGATCTATTTCCCCAAGGTCGGCGCCATACATGTTGCAGGGTTGGCCTTTTCCGCTGTTCCGGCACACTTGCGAAGTGTCATCGAACGCGTCTATCACAACTTCGATATGAGCGTGGATCTCGGCGAAATCCATTCCATTCAGATCTATGTCACTGGCCTTGCGCACCGCCCGGGCGAATATACGATAAGCGCGCTCAGCACGCTAGTCGATGCCGTATTTGCCAGCGGTGGCCCATCAGTGTCCGGCTCTATGCGCCACGTCCTGTTGAAGCGATCAGGGAAGGTGATTGCCGATTTTGATCTGTATGCCTTGTTGATCGATGGTGACAAGGCCGGTGATTTACAACTGCAGCCAGGTGATGTGCTTCAATTTCCGCCAGTCGGCCCCCAAGTGGCATTGATCGGCAGCGTACGCGAGCCCAGCATTTACGAGCTGCGTGGTAAGGAGTCGATTCAAGATGTGATTGACGCCGCCGGCGGCACCACTACCATCGCCTCCGGTGCGCATGTATCGCTGGAGCGGATTGAGGAACATGCGAGACGTCGCGCATTTGAAGTTGCCACCGATATGGCAGGCTTGGCGACCCTGGTGGATGATGGCGACATCGTTCGCGTCGACCCCATCCCTTCGCTTTTTCACGAGGCAGTTACTTTGCGCGGAGCAGTGGCGAATCCAGGGCACTTTCGCTGGCATGAGGGCATGCGCTTGAGCGAATTGATGCCTGATCGCGACTCGCTCGTGAAGCGAGACTACTGGTGGCACCGAACTCAACTCGGCCTTCCGATTCCAGAACTGGTGCCCCCGGGTGGCGGTTCTGGCTTGGCGGAACTGGCGGCGATCGTAGAGAGTCCAGCGGATCAAACCAACTGGAACTACGCGGTGATTGAGCGACTGGCCCCCTCCACGATGACAACTTCGCTGATCCCATTCAACCTTGGCAAATTGGTCCTTGACCATGACACGTCTCAGGATCTAACCCTTCTGCCTGGCGACGTGATCAGCATCTTCTCGCAGTCCGACATAGAGATTCCGATCAACGAGCAAACCAGGTACGTGCGCTTAGAAGGGGAGCTCGTTCATCCAGGTGTTTACAGCATCGCTCCTGGTGATACCTTGCGCTCGGTGATTGAGCGTGCGGGAGGATTTACCCCACAGGCCTATCTTTATGGCGCGACGTTTACCCGCAAGAGTACGCGGGCCCTGGAACAATCGAGACTGGGCGAATTTGTCCGCCAGCTGGAGGTTCAGCTGGCACGCAGTTCGATGAATTTAGTGGGTATTTTGAACAGCCCTTCAAGCGGACAAGCGATATCAATCAACCGCGAACTGATCGAGCGCTTTCGCGGCATACAGGCGACGGGAAGAATCGCGCTCAATATGCGATCCGGCTCAGCGGGCAGTTACGAAATGCCGGACATGCATCTGGAAGACGGCGACCGGCTCGTTGTTCCCTTCACACCGGAAACTGTGCAGGTTCTGGGCGCCGTCTTCAATCCCCACGCATTTCTATTTCACGATAACGCTCAAGTGGGTGAGTACCTTCATCTCGCCGGAGGGCCCAATAGGGAGGCCGACCGCAAACGGATCTACGTATTGCGGGCGGACGGGACGGTAACCAGCCGTGATTCCGATAGTGGGTTGTTTTCGCGCGGATTCAACAGTCTCCGCCTTCGTCCCGGAGATAGCATCATCGTTCCGGAAAGAGATGTTCATCTCTCGGCGATGAGTAAAGCTTTGGCTTGGGCTCAGGCCGTCTCCCAATCCACCATGACGGCGCTTGAGGTCAATGCTCTTAAGTAGTGGCTGCGTCCTGAACCGCACCTTTACCAACATAACCCGTTGCCTGTTTCAGCGACAGATTTCTGCTGGTGTCTCTCGACGGCCGAACAAATTCAATCAAAGGACGACTCGATGAAACCTGCTAGTAACCACACCTTGGATGCGTCTTTCGGCGCAGGCGCAGGAATTGAACGCAGTACTGAACCGTTGCGAAACGCTTGCATTCCAGAGCGTGTGTGGCTTCCGCCAGACGGCATCAGGTCATGGCGCTATGTGGTTGTCAAGCGGGCCTTTGATATTTTGTCAGCATCAACGCTTTTGTTGGCGTGTTTTCTGCCCGCGCTCATCGTGGCAGCGGTGATTTGCTTGACTTCGAAGGGCCCGGCTTTCTATCGCGAAGAGCGGATTGGCCAGAATGGACGCGTATTTCGGATATGGAAGTTCCGCACGATGCGAGTCGATGCAAGTGAGCAGAGTCGACTTGTGGCAATCGAACCGGGCAGACCTGCTCTTCACCGCAGAATGGTGAAGCATCTCCAGGATCCGCGAATCACGCCGGTCGGCATTTTCCTGCGCCGCTGGAGCGTGGATGAAGTGCCTCAACTTATCAATGTGCTCCGCGGGGAGATGTCACTCATTGGTCCTCGCCCTATCGTGGAGGCTGAAACATGTTTTTATGCAAATCTTTTGGACCACTATCTTGATGCGAAGCCCGGTTTGACTGGATTGTGGCAAGTAACAGGTCGGGGTGACGTCGGCTACTCACAAAGGGTTGATTTGGACGTGACCTATGTGAGGACATGGACCTTTCGAGACGACTTGAGGATTCTATTGCGGACAATACCTACTGTGTTGAAAGGGATCGGCTCTCGTTGATAGATGTCGTGGCTCTTGGTCGAGCCGACTTTGAGTTCTGGCTAGTGAGACCAGTTAGCGGGATGTAGCAGTGAAAGTCCGTTCTTTGCACGAACCGGTGTCTCAGACCTCGTTGGCTGAGGTGTTTACGGTGGTGAATACGACGGTCTGGGTACCGCTACTGTACGCGGCACTCAAATATTGGGCGCATTGTGGCCCCACTCGGCGACAGAGTCTGTACGGCATACAGGTCCCGGCCCAGCGGCATGAACATCCATTCCAAGCTGCGCGGGGATGGGTGTATCGACACGGTTATCGGACTTCCGGCGAACCTATTCTTTTCGACCGGCATTCCTTTGTGCATCTTGGTGCTGAAGAGGTGCAAGAAGCCGGACGACCTGCCATTCATCAAAGGGGCCAAGCACTTCGAGAAGAGCAAGCGCCAGAATCACTTCCTTCCCGAGCACATCGACAAGATTGTCTCCACCTATCAATTCCGAACCGAAAAGCCGCATTACTCCTTCCGCGTACCAATGGACCGGATCGTGAAAGAGGGTTACGACCTGAGCATCTCTCGCTACGTCAGGGCAGCTGCGGACGAAGAAATAGATTTAGGGGTAGGTCGATGCCGTGCTCGTGACGCCGGAACAGAAGATCGTGGCTGCCTAGCCTGCTTTATTCACGAACACGTGCTGAACAGCTTTTCGGACGGCCAAGATTGCCGAACACGTCAACGGCGGTGTGATTTGTTGCTGTCGTTTTTGGCGACGAGCCATATTGGCATTTGGCGGCAGCGCAGCAGCGTTTTCAGGACAGGGCTTTCCCGTGCTGTAGCTTTTGTCTTGCCAATCGGGGGTGTCTTTCAGTTGAACGACACCATTCTACCCAGGCGATGCTCCTAGTTCGAGTGCAATGTGCCGGAAGGTCGCCAGAAACGGGAACGATTGCGGCAGGTGCACAACCATGCGCCGTACTGAGACCATCACCCGCGCTCCCAGTTTCAGAAAGCGTTCCCGCAGCGTCCAGACTTGTGCCCTTGCGCAGTTAGTACCCTAAACGTTAAGAAGTAACCCAACTTCCGCAGTTTTGACTAGGCAGCGTTGTAACTAATTTGATTCCCGGAACAGAGGTAGAGGGCCGCTGTGACGATCCGGCGGCTCTTTTCTTTTCAACGGCTATTGATCAGCCAGCTCCTGGAAGAGGCTTGTTGGCAGCGGAAAAGCCGATGTAGTAACGACCAAGGGTCCAGTTCCGGATTCGTAGCATGAAGGCATGTATCTGCGGCGGTGCTATCGCGAGAAGGACGGCAAGCGGCACGCCTATTGGGCTCTTGTGGAGAGCTATCGGACAGGGCGCGGCCCGCGTCAGAGGGTGGTGGCGTGGCTGGGCGCCATGGACGCGCAAGGGCGCATGGGAGTCAAGCGCTGTGCAGCGAACGCAGGCGCCGAGCAGGCTGAGTTATTCGCGGCGAGCGAAGAGACAGAGTGGGTGGAAGTCGATGCGCGAGGCGTGCGTGTGGAGCGGACGCGGCGGTTCGGCGGGCCCTGGCTAGGACGGACACTACTGCGGCAACTGGAACTGGACCGGTTCCTGGACGAGAGCTTGAGCCGCGGCCGGGAACAGGTTCCCTGGCCGTTGATGGCCATGGTGCTGGTTTTGGGGCGGCTGTGCTATCCGTCCAGCGAGCTGCACCTGGCGGAGAGCTTTTACGAACACAGTGCGTTGGCTGACCTGCTGGGCGTGCCCGCCGAGAAGGTCAACGACGACCGGCTGTATCGGGCTTTGGATGCCTTGCTGCCGCACAAGAAGAAGTTGGAGCAGCACCTGCAACACAAGCTGGGTGAGCTGTTCGATCTGGATTACGATCTGCTGCTCTACGACGTGACCAGCACCTGTTTCGAGGGCGAGGCGAAGGGCAACCCGCTCGCGCAACGCGGCTACTCGCGCGATCATCGCGGGGATTGCAAACAAGTCAACCTGGCCCTGGTTGTGAACCGCTGCGGCATGCCGGTCGGCTATGAAGTCTTTGCCGGCAACCGTCACGATTCGACCACGCTGGAAGAGATGATCCGCCACATCGAGCAGTTGCATGGGAGGGCGCAGCGGATCTGGGTGATGGACCGCGGCATGGTAAGCGAAGAGAACGTGGAGTTTCTCAAGCAAGGCGGGCGACGCTATATCGTGGGTACGCCGAAGAGCATGCTGAAACGCTATGGCTGCTCTTCCTGTCTCGCGGTTGTGTGCTGCAGACGCAGGCTCCGTTGCCAAAGCGAGCGATGACTACTTCAAGCCCCTGCTCGCATCGGGCCGCATCGCTGCGGCCGCATGCGTCATCATTGATGGTGAGAATCCTCCTGTCGTCAAGCTCTATGGCCCGGTCAACTCCCAACGCTCATTGTGGCGCGTGGCCTCGGTTTCCAAGGTATTCACGGCAATAGCCATCATGCAATTGGCTGAGCGGGGAAAGCTCCAACTGGACGACGACGTCAACAAATACCTGAAGCATATTAAGGTTCTGGACACTTTTTCGCAGCCGATTACGATCCGCGAGTTGCTCCTTCATCGTTCAGGACTTGATGACAGATTTGTTGGAGACGGATTCCACTCCGGCCCGCAGCCTGACATTGCGCAGATCATGTCCCAAGATTTGCTGAAGCGTGTCTATCCGCCAGACACGGTGGAACTCTATTCGAACTACGGGTATGGCTTCCTTGGCGTTGTAATCGAAGATGTGACCGGGCAACGGTTTGAGGACTACTTGAAGGCCAACGTACTTCAACCAATGGGGATGCAGGAGAGTACCTTTACTCAACCTCTTCCGGAACCTTCGCGCATGACCCCAGGAAGATGGTTCTATCAACGATCTGCTCCAGCGGCGGCGCTGACCAGCAACGTCGAGGACATGACTCGGTTCCTCGCTGCCACATTGCAGGAGGACAAGGCTGTACTGAACGCTCATTCATTTGGGGAGATGACAACCCGTCCTGACCCTTCGATCCGCATAATTCATGGGCTAGGATATTGGACCGGCAATGACCGCGGACACCATCTAGTCGGTGCGAGTGGAGACAGCGGCGGATTTCACTCTGTGCTCATGGCATTTCCGGATGAGCACATTGGATATTTCACACTGGTGAGCGGTGGAGGCAATTCAGTTGCCTGGAACTTCTACAAGCAGTTCGCCACCGTCAGCTTCGGACCCAAAACCACTGCAGAGGCTCATCCAATCGCCGAAACCGGGATGAGCCGTGAAAACAGGTCCCGCTTCGCAGGGTTTTATCGAACAGTGAGGTACCCGCACAATGACCTGTCGAAGACCTTCATATTGACAGATCTGACGCATGTAACCGTTGACCACGACGGCGCACTTCGCGTTTATGGAGCGCGGTGGCTGCCAATTGGACCCCTTGAATTCAGAAAGGACGATGGCACCGAGAAGTTGAGCTTTCAAACGGACACATCCGGGCGAGTGCGATTCTTGAACAGCTCCGACGAGCGGATTTCCTGGTACGAGTCTGGGTACGCGAGTATCGCCTTCTATTTCATTTTCGCCGGCCTGTTCGTCACCGGAGTATGGAAGGCAAAGAAGATGATGAGATGGATTTCTGCGGTGGTTCTGCTCCATTGTGTTGGGTGGCTGGGCGTTTGCTTGCTTATTGGGCCAGAAAACCTGATCTTCGGATTGCCTTTTGGATTGAAGGCGATTTTGCTCATCGGTACAATGCTGCCTTTGTTGGCAGTAGCGTCGATTTATTCGGCCTGGCGGTATAGAAGAAAGCTCAACTACGTCTTGACGGCAACTGTGTTGGCCTATATCCCGTTTGTCAGTTATTGGAATCTGAAGTTGTAAAAGCTCCGACTGCGGTTATCGATCTTGTCGTCACCCATGGTCCCTCCTTTGGGATTCTCGACGTTGCCTGCGGCGACCGGCACCAAGGATGTGCGCACCTGCTCGTCGCGATCCGTCGCGTCCGGCTGGCGCTGCATGTGTTTGGGCATATTCACAAATCCTACGGAGTGGCATCTATGGGTGGGGCGGTCTTCGTGAATGCTGCCTTGGCAGGGCCGGGATACCGGCTTACTCGGCAGCCGATTGTCGTTGAATACAAACGCCTGACCCGCAGTATCCAGAGGATCGGGGATGCGCCATATTCCGACCCGGTAGGACCCACAAGCTAGTGACCCGGCGAAGACTTCGGCTCATAGATTGCGATGTTTTCCGGAAGCGGACGATGGCCTACCGAGCAGCTTGGATGAAGACTACCGCCTGTCTCTCTCCAACTGCTTGCGAGGGGTAAGCAGATGCGCCATGATGCGGCAATCGGAGCCCTTTCGTCGACTCCAGGCGTGCTCCGTCAGCTCCCAACAGGCCGTCTCGATTGCTCGCAAGGGTAGCCAACAGATTGAGGGGGCAACTTTTGGGCAACTCCAAGGATCGAAATCCCAGAAAACGACGAAATCTCCCATTTCCCGGTGTTTTTGAGGGTCTTTTAGATGACTTTTGGAGCCCGATTCAATGGCTACCGCGTCCACCATAAAATAAAGCACTTGGAAGCAAGCCCTTCCAATCAGTTACAACGCCTTATATGCCTAAAAAGTGAACGCCAGCCCGCCCTGAACTCCCCGCTGTTCCTGCGCGAACACCAGGACCGAACCGTCGCTCAGCAGGTAGGGCCGGTAGCCTTCGGCCAGCAGGTTGTGCAGGTCAAGCTGAGCATCAAACCCACCAGTTCCATCACGCCGCGAATGAATCGGCTGGCGGAAATGCAGGTTCAAATAGGGTGCAATTCCGTCCGCGGAATAGGTCGCAACGCGGGTCACGGTGTCCTCTTGCTGCCACCGATAGCTCGCCCGCCACCGCGTTCCGGTGCCTTCAAGAGTGCCCGAAAGCGACAGTGCATATGCCTGTGCGCGCCGCGGATGGGCAGCAGCCAGCACCTGCTCCAGCGAGGACGCCTGTGAACCGCCCGCCATAGCAAGGGAGTCGCCTGTGGAATAGCTCGCGCGGACCACGTCCCCGCCGGGCAGTTGACGCGTCAATACAGCTGTCATCCCGGCGGCACTCGAATAATTGGGCCCCGCAGCGCGCAGCAAGCCGCTGAAGGGGTCAAACAGCACGGCATTCCAAAGGGATGCAGACTCGGCGGAACCGTTCCTTGCCAAGTGTTCGCTCGCTTCAAGAACCGGGTTCTCCATCCTGTCGGCAAACATGAGCACGGTCATGCCGGTGCGATCCGTCTTGCGCTCCCAGCTGATTTCCTGGTGCATGCCCCGCTCCACCACCAGCTTGCCATCGCGTTCAGACACTCTTGGCATCCAGGTCTGCGCCTGGGTTTCTTCGGATTCAGAGCCTGGCGCAACAGTGGCCATGCGGTAGCGAACGGTGGATTTGCCGTTCCGCAAGCCCACCTCCGCAAACGGAAGCAGCGCTATCACGGAGCTGGGAGAGAGGCCTGCAAGATGCGCGACAAGCTGTGTGGACCCTACCTCAGCCTCCAACGTGTCGCCCAGGTTCAAATTTTCCCAACTGCGGAATGCACCTTCATCCAGTCCGCCCGCTCCATTGCCCGTGGATCCGCCGTTTTCAATTTCGGGGTGTATGGCAATCGATGCAACCGATTGAACGGAGCCCGCATATCCCAGGTCCTGGCGGAAACCCAGCATCGATTCCATTCCGGCGTCGCTGTCCGGCGCAAAATCCACATGCGCCAGAAGTTCGCGGCTATTGCTGGGCGTCTCCTCTACCGATGCTGAAATTCGCTCGCCACTCTCGCCGAATGTGCCCTCTTGCCCGGTGGCCATCAGCCGCGCCTTCAACCGCGGTGCTGCTCCGGAGCCGTCAGAAACCACTACCAACGGCCCATCCTCCAGCCACCGCAACAGCGGCCGGTTTTCGGCGGAGCGAAGCGTCCATTTCCAGTCATCCTGTTGGGCATTTACGGATCGGGGCTCAGAAGGAAGCCACTGCATTACTTCATAAAGCGTGCTTAGCGTCAGGTTCACTACCGTGCCCGCCCGCACCCGTATGTGCTCGCGCAGCGAAGGCAGAAACGATGTATTCATCGCCTTCAGCGCGTACTGGCCCGGAGCCAGTGACGAAATCAGGAAACGCCCTTCGCTGTTGGTGTAAACACTCGCGATAACTGAGAGATCGGGGCGCAGAAGTTGCACCACGGCGCCAATCTGCGGAACGCCTGCCGAATCGCGCACCATCCCCGAAACCGATCCGGGAGCGGCTCCGCGGGCCGGAGTGGTGCTCAGGGCAATCAGCACGACGAAGACAACGAGATGGAGCCTGCGCATTATCACGATTGGTGATGTAGTGCGGCGTCCCTGGCAATCAACCTGCGAAATGAGCCCGCGCAGTTTTTCCGATCTTCAGTCAGATAAACCATATGCGCGGTGTACTTCCTATTCCACGACAAAAGGTGCCGATTGCGCAATCTCTTGTTTCGAGATTGTGTCATTTATTTTGATCGTCACTTTGTATTTTCCTGGCTGCAGCCCGGCCATCGGCAGAGATTTCTCCACCGTTAACTGGTCGCTGTGCTGGCCCAGGTCCTTTGAGGCCAGTTCCTTTTCAAAAATCACTGCGTTCGTTGTCGTGTCGATGATCTGGTAGGTCACCGTGGCCGAGTTGCTCTTGGTGGCTTCGTCAATGCCAAGGTTGTATACCTGCATCCAGAAATTCAATTCCTGGCTGCGCTTGAAGTTCACCGGGGTCGCCGCGTTTGCTGTCACACGCGGGCAGATGTGGGTATTCCCGATCACGCAGCTCCCCGCGCCGATTTCGCGCGACGAAACGGTGTTCATCTCATCTCCCAGAATCAACGACGATGTGGCCAGCTTCTCGTCATGGAACGTGGGCACCTCGAAACCGCGCCCGTAGTAACCCAGGTGGTCTGGATTGTTCACGTCCTTGATGGCGATATCGAGACGGTACAGCCCGGGTAGCAGCGGAAGCGCCTTCCAGTAGACCGACTTGCGGTCCATCTGCTTCTCAAGCAATTCGGCCGGCTCTTCCACTGAAACCGTGTCTTCCTGGCTCTGCACTACCTTGTGGGTCAGCGTCGTTACCTTCACCAGGATGTTCACAAATCCCTTTGAAACGCCGTCTTTGGTCACGAATGTGATGTCGCGATTCCTCAACTGCACGGTGATAGGAACCAGCACCGTGCTGTCGGTCACCTTCACAAAGTCCGTCCGCACATCGAATGGGAAGTTCGGGCCGCTGAGAATCTTATGCTCGGAGATATACGCATCGAGATCGGTGAACTTGATTGGCGGAGGAGCGAACAGCTTGGCCGCCATATCGATGCGGTCGAACTGCTTCGACTGGTTCTGAGAGGTCATCGGGCCTGCACCAAGTGCTTCCATGCCTCCCTTGAAGCGGTCCGCTTTCTTGGTCTGGCCCATTTCTTCCGATTGCGTCAGGCCGGCGCCCGGCACCATCTTCAGCGCGTCCTTCTCGCTGCGGTCGATCGTGTAGTGGTAGTCGCCGCACTGGCAGGAGTCAACGAACTCAAGGTCGATGTTGTCCCCAATGCCCTCAAGATAACGGTAGTGCCAGGTTTCGAATGGAAACGTCGAGGTTTCGCCGCCGCCCTCTTCTATGGGCCGCTGATAAGCGCCGCCGGAGGGATGGGAATCGATCGAATCCGGCTTGCCGAAGGAAATATAGATATGTCCGCGATCTGTCTTCCAGCCCGGCTTGCCCGCGGCAAAATGCTCGTTCGAATAGGCAATACGCCGGTAATGCTCTTCGCGGAATTCATTTTCGGGCGAGTCTGGATTGGGATTGCGACGCAACCAGAAATTCTCAATGAACGCGTCCCGCTCCTCATCGTTGCTCAGACTCTTGAACGCCTTCGTCTCTTCGTCGGTAATGATCCAGATCACGTCCTGGTTCAGCCAGGTCTTGTATGCGCCCTTTAATTCCTGCCGAACCGCCTTCTGGGAATCGAACTTCTCCTTGTCAGAGCGTTCGCGCTTCAAGGGATCAACTTCCTGGCCCTGCTGCTGAGTTGAAGTGGCCGGGGTGGATGCCTGCTGGGCATTCACGCCGCGTCCGGGAACCATTGCCAGGCCGCAAACCATCGCGACGGCGAGAAAAATGCGTGTGTTGAACGTCATTGCCTTCAAAACTCCTGCGAACCTCTATTCTACGGGTCCCGATAAGGCTGGGCAAGATTCCAGATGGAGCCGGCTTACATTTCGACGCGCGATTGCCCCCAAGGTGAGCCTGAAAGGGCTTAACAGGCCGCGGAAAAACTCGTCCGGACGGTACGCCGGGGATTTATCCGGTAGGCCGGGGATTTATCCGGTAGGCCGGGGATTTATCCCCGGCATTAAGCCAATCAAATCAATGTGGGCTTTTAGCCCCTGCGGTATGTCTTTCAAGCTTTTCGCCAGAAACATGGCCTCTTTCCGCAGCCTTTGAAGCCCTCACGACTCTTGGGCGTGTTCAGGCGGGCACTTCTTGCGACCCCCGGCGAGTTTTTCCGCACCGTATCAACCAGCCAGAAATTCCAACCGAAACTCCGGAAAAATTCGCTTCCAGCCTCAGATTTTGAGTCCCTTATCGCTTGTTCAACGTCCAAAAAGCAAGCGCAATCCTTCTGCAGTTTCAAGTCACGCCAAACCCCCGGTCTCCCGTTTGTCCGGTTCCGGCGGCATCCGGGAGTCCCGGAACTGCCCAGCCGCCATTCAACCCCGGCTGCCGGCTGGCTTGGAAGAGTCGTAATTCGATTTTGCAGACAGCGGGAACCGTTGCCGCCGAAATTGCGTACACTGAATTCGGGGATATCTGGAGCACGCACCTAACATGAAAAAGATTCTTTTGATCGTTCTCGCCGTTCTGGTGGCCGCTGGCCTCGTTTCATTTTTCATCTATAGGCAGCAATCCGGCTATACCAAGGTGCTGACCGCCAAACTGGCCAAACAGGACCTTGCCACAGTCGTCAGCGGCACCGGCCAGATCAAGGCCAAGAATTACGTCAATCTCGGCGCCACCGCCATGGGCCGCGTCACCCACTTCTTTGTGAAGGAGGGAGACTTGGTCAAGAGGGGCGAGACGGTCGCCACCATCGAGCATGTGCAGCAGGAAGCGAATGTCACTGGCCAGCAAGCCACCATCGCCGCCGCCAAAACTGACATTGCCTCCTATGTTGCTGCGGAAAAAACGGCCGAAGCCAACGTCGATCATGCCAAGGCCGACCTCGAGCAGAAGAAGCTCGACTGGGATCGCGCCCAGGCTCTCTACAAAGACGGCATCCTGGCCAAGCAGGACTTTGACGCCAAGAAGGCGGCTTACGACCTCGACGTGGCCTCAGTCGCCCAGGCAGTGGCCCAGCTTAACCAGGCCAAGGCGCAGACTGACTCCGCCCGCGGACACCTCGGCACTGCCGTAGCCAGCCTCACCTTCAATCAGGATCTCCTTGACCGGACGGTCGCCATCGCCCCCTTCGATGGCATCGTCACCAACGAGCCCATCCGCGAAGGCGAAACCGTGGTCGAAGGAATTCAGAACGCCGAAGGCTCCACGCTGATGACCATTGCCGACATGAGCGTGGTCACCGCCGAAGTCAAGGTCGACGAAACCGACATTGTCAATATTTCTATAGGCCAACCCGCCGAGGTCACCGTGGACGCCATTCCCGGCAAGGTCTTCAAGGGACATGTGACCCTCGTTGGCGACCAGGCCCTGCTCCGTTCCACAGGCCAGGCCACCTCCACATCCACAACCGGAACAGAAGAGGCCAAGGACTTCAAAGTCGTGGTCACCCTGGACACGGTTTCGAACGAGCTCCGCCCCGGCCTTTCCACCACCGCCAAAATCACTACAGCGCACAAGCCCAACGTGCTTTCGCTCCCCATTCAGGCGCTCACCATGCACAACCCCGACGACGACAAGCCAAAGGCCGCGGAGAACGTGCAGGCCGCCTCCGCTTCCGCCCCCAAGAGCACTCCCATCCAGGGCGTCTACGTGCTGGAAACCGACAAGTCCGGCAAGCTCCGCGCCCGGTTCGTTCCCGTCACCACCGGCATCACCGGCGCCACCGACATTGAAGTCCTTTCCGGCCTCACCGAAGGCCAGGAGATCGTTACCGGCCCCTTCAAGACGTTGCGTGCCCTCAAGTCGGGCTCGCTCGTCAAGCGGGACACCGAAAAGCCTGTGGTTCCGGCTTCCGGCTCGTCCTCGTAATCGAGTTAAACCGGTTCCCGGCGAATTCGCCGCATCGGCGCTTCGTCTATAACTGAGGGTTCTTCCCTGGGCAGCCCGGACTAGAACCCTCAAACCCCAGGCAAAGGATAGAATTCGCATGGCTCTGGACACCAGCAGCGAAGCAGTCGTACAACCCACGGTCCGCCCCACCGGCGACGTCATCGTCGTCGAAGACCTCTGGCGCACCTACGATATGGGCTCCGAACAGCAGGTGCAGGCCCTCCGCGGCATCAGCATGCGCATCAGGCACAATGAGTATGTCGCCATCATGGGACCGTCCGGTTCCGGTAAATCGACCCTCATGAACCTCATCGGATGCCTCGACACCCCTTCCAAGGGAAAATACTGGCTCAATGGCCAGCTCGTCTCAGAGCTCGACGACGACCAGCTCGCCCGCATCCGCAACAAGGAAATCGGCTTCGTCTTCCAAACCTTCAACCTGCTCGCACGCGCCACCTCCCTCCACAACGTCGAGCTGCCGCTCATCTACAACGGCACCCCCACCGCGGCCAGAATCGCGCGCGCCAAAGAGTCGCTGACCAACGTCGGCCTCGGCGATCGCATGAACCACAAGCCCAACGAGCTCTCCGGCGGACAGCGCCAGCGCGTCGCCATCGCCCGTGCCCTCGTCAACAGGCCCTCCATCATCCTCGCCGATGAGCCAACCGGCAACCTCGACTCCAAAACCGGTGTCGAAATCATGGCTCTCTTTGATTCGCTCCACGCCAACGGCAACACCATCGTCCTCGTCACCCACGAGCCCGACATCGCCGAGTACGCTCATCGCGTTGTCCACATCCGCGACGGCCAGATCTTCTCCGACGAGCCTTCCAAGCGCTTCCGCTAGGGAATCTCTGAACTACTTAATGTTTTGAAAGGGCACGACTTCACAGGCTGCGGAAAAACTCCAGCTTGTCGTAGATGTGCGAAAGGGCACGACTTCAGTCGTGCCGTAAACGGCCCAAAATGAGTAGGGCTTTAGCCCCTGAGGGAGTTTCGGCCGCACAACCAACCTTGGTCAGAGATTCCTTCTGGCGAATGGGTGGGAAACCAAGACCCTGAACAAGCCCATTCATCTGGAGCAGGTAACCGCTTCTCCTTTGATCGCCGCTTCCCGGCCACGGCACACACTGCCATAAAACCCCCAAAACTCCCGAAGTTACCCCCTCCATCCCCGGAATCACTTCCCTGTCTCTGCGGTTTATGTTTTTCCGCGTTCTGCCGATAACGGAAATGTTGGCCTGCTACCAGTAATGGGCCGCTGCATGGGCCGCCGCATCGGCCAAGGAGGCAAGGCACCGTGAGATCCATTCAGAATGCCGCTCAATTCCCGGCCCCGCCACACCTATCCGCTCTCAATCTCCCAACCGGACTTACCCTGGTCGATCTGGACCCGCCCACGCTCCAGTTAGCCGGCGTCAGCGCAGCCTGGCGCAAGCTCCTCATGCAGGCCGAAATGGCTGCGCCGCATATCCAGGTGGCCGCACTGGAGGGGGAGCAGGGGGTGGGGAAGCAGTCCCTCGCGCGATATCTTTTTTCACGTTCGGCGCTGGCGAACTCGACATTTCAGCGGCGGGATGCCCGCGAGTGGCTGGTTTCGGACGCCGATCCTTCGACGCTTGGGGGGTGCACTTATCTTGATCGGGTAGACTTGCTTGCGCCGCCGGGCCAGGGGCTTTTGCTGCGGGTTTTGAAGGCGCTGCAGGACCGTCCGGCGGGCCGGGCGGTGTTGCTTGCGGGGTCGCAAACCTCGCTGCGGCAGATGGCGGGGCAGGGGCTGCTGATGCCGGATCTGGCGTTC
>Ga0302189_10000736_pt1 | contig 28809 bp, 24 predicted proteins | sample II_Bog_E2_2_FD_194551 | JGI IMG/M metagenome (GOLD analysis project Ga0302189, IMG submission 194551) | Peat permafrost microbial communities from Stordalen Mire near Abisko, Sweden - II_Bog_E2_2 | ecosystem: Environmental > Terrestrial > Soil > Wetlands > Peat | place: Sweden: Abisko...
CCGGGAGAGAAGGTCAACGTCGTCATGGAGCTGGCCATGTCCACTCACGAGATTATCAAGCAGGATTCGGTGGCTTCGATCGAAACCGAGGGCGTGCTGGGCAACCAGTTTGTGGCCATTTCCTTTGGATCAGCCGGGCAGGCCGACGTCAAGGATGGCGAAATCATCGAGAGCGAGCCGCCGCTGCTCCTGGCGGATCTTCTCAAGAAGGCGAGCGGGATTCTGGATAGCAGCCAGCAGGCCACCGCGCACCTGAGTTCGGTGAGCGCCAAGATCGATTCGGGCCAGGGAACAGTGGGCGCGCTGGTCAACGACAAACAGCTTTATAACAACCTGGAACAGACCACGACAACCCTGCATGCAACGATGCTCCAGGCACAGGCCGGTGTGACGGACTTTCAAGAGAATATGGAAGCGCTGAAACACAACTTCTTCCTGAGCGGGTTTTTCAAGAAGCGGGGATATGAAGACTCTGCAAATCTGGCTGCAAACAGGATCGGAGGACTTCCGCCGGGTACGCCGCTGAAGGCGTTTAACTTCACTGCCCATCAGCTCTTCGATGGCCGAGACTCCGCCAAACTGAAGAACCAGAAATCTCTAAATGCCGTGGGCGATTTCCTGGCACAGAACCAATTCGGAGTTGCGGTCGTCGTGGCTTCCACAGGTATCGAAGGCGATACCCAGAAGGATCTGGTGCTCACCGAGGCCAGGGCCATGGTTGTACGCGAGTATCTGGCCGAGAACTTTGGATTTGATAATGACCTGCTGAAGACGATGGGAATGGGCAAGCAGACCGGCGCGGACCTGGACGCGGCTTGGGGTTCGATCCGGATCCTCATCTTTTCACCTGGAACCGAGATACCAGTTGACAAACTGCCTCCGGCAAGCACTTTACCCATAGCAGAATCCGCCCCGCCGGCTCCGGTCGCCGCGGCGGCAGTTCATCAACCTTAGCGCACTCAACCCGCAAACATGGAGAAGACAATGGGAATCACCAATTCTGTGGTAGCCATCTACGACACGCACGAGCAGGCGGAAAACGCCATCAAGGAATTGCAGCAAGCCGGCATCGACATGAAAAGCCTGTCGATAGCAGCCAGAAACACTCATACAGATGAGCATGTAGTCGGGTACTACAACGCCGGCGACCGCATGAAGTATTGGGGCAAGGTTGGAGCGTTCTGGGGCGGATTCTGGGGATTGCTTTTTGGTTCGGCTGCATTCGTCATTCCGGGGCTTGGGCCGATTCTTGTGGCCGGTCCGCTGGTGGCCTGGATCGTCGCCGGCCTCGAAGGGGCTGCTGTGGTCGGCGGTGTCAGCGCTGTGGGAGCGGGGCTGGTGAGCATTGGCATACCGAAGGACAGCGTGCTCAAGTATGAGGTCGCTCTCAAGACAGACAAGTTCATGCTGGTCGTCCATGGAACACCCGACGAAGTTGCCAAGGCTGAGAGTGTCATCACGGGAACGGAACACAGCTATCACAGCGTTCATGGCGAGACTGTCTTCGCATGACATTTGGCAGGTCCATGCTGCGGCCGTCCTGAACTCGTAAAGACCCCTCTCAGGACGGTTTTTCGCAGCTCGAAAGGGGTCAGTCAACATGCGGCCAGGCAACTTGTATCACCGCGCACGCTGAAACCACAGAGCGGCGAGGCAAATGCAAAGCAAGGATGGAGAAGAAATGACCGGAAACAGGCACAACCCCGAAGGAAATAGCGGCGACAGCGGTGAGCCAGGTCCTGGTCCTTATTGGAGGCGCATGCATCGTGACTGGCGCTTCTGGGTGGGCGCAATCCTGATGTTTGCCGCGATCTCCGTCTATGTTCTCAGCGGAGACCTGGCGTGGGTTCCGCGCGGCCAACCGCAGCACCCGCTACCGGCAACCGCCGCCAATTAAGACCGTCACACCCGCATGACCTGGCCGGTCGCGTCAGGGCGGCTCATCCGCGCTCCATTCCAAGGACTGAGACAGTGTCCTTCTGAGAACCTTATGTATATTTGTGCTCTGCCGATGAACTCTGTCGAGTAAAACCACGTGAGCAAATCGGTACAGCTAATACCTCTACAGTTTGGAAGAATGACGATGAAGAAGAGTTCACGTTCTCCTCTCCCTCATGGCTCCTGAGCCGGGTCTGTTCATCTGACAGGTGCTTCTTGGCCATCCGCGTTGCGTAGGGGAAACCCGTGAGGGTTTTCACCCCTCGGCAGACTGGCGCGCTTGGCCTCCACTTAGGTCCAATTGCCAAAACGGGCGCAAGCAGGAAGCAGATATGCGCTTGAAGACGAATCACAACACCCCTGAACGAAGATCCTTCCGAATTCGCGTCAGGGGCGAGACAACGATTGGAGAAGATTAAATGCCACTTGTCACTGTCGTTATCGTATTGGTCGTAGTGGGTGTCTTGCTATGGCTAGTCAACCGCTACATCCCCATGCAGGGAACAATCAAGGGAATCCTGAATGCCGTTGTGGTAATTGTCGTAGTCCTCTGGCTTCTGAAGGTATTCGACCTCTTGCCCTACCTTAACCAGTTTCGAGTCGGACATTGATTGATCGAGCCGCGGAAGCGGTAAAGTCTGCGTTCGCCAAAACACGCAAGTCCAACACAACACGGCAGAGGTTTGCCGGCTGGAGGAATCTTGAAACGCATAGCACTGCTCGCAATTGGAAGCGCACTCAGCCTGAGCGCCATCGCTCAAGCCAATCCGCAAGCGACGACGGTCCTCGTACCCGCGGCCGCTGCGTCCACCTACCGCGTGATTGTGATCAATCGCTCGGTCGAAGCGGTTAACTATGAGCACCGCGGTGGGGCCACGGATGTCGACTTTGCCGGTACATCCTTGATGCCTTCCGCCGACGGCAAAGCCAAGGTGCGAAGCAAGCGTGGCACCTTGGAAGTCGAGGCGGAGTTCGGAAACCTGCAGAGCCCCAAGACATTCGGCAACGAATACCTTACCTACGTTTTGTGGGCGATCTCTCCCGAGGGGCGAGCCGTCAACCTTGGCGAAGTTCTGGTAGGCGGCAACGACCGAAGCAAGCTGACGGCAACTACCGATCTCCAGGCATTCGCTTTGATCGTCACTGCGGAGCCTTACTTTGCCGTCCGGCAGCCCAGCGATGTCGTCGTCCTCGAAAACGTTGTTCGCGCGGACACGAAGGGAACCACCGAAGCGGTGAATGCGAAGTATGAACTGATGGAGCGCGGCGGCTACATTCCCACCGGCTACAAGTTCGATCCGGTCGTTCTGAACGCCGGCCTTCCCCTGGAATTCTACGAAGCGCGGAACGCGATGCGCATCGCTCGATCCGAGGGGGCGGAAACCTATGCCAGCGAGAGCTACGGCCATGCTTCAAAACTGATGGACAAAGCCAACGCCTACGCCGTCGACCACTACAGCAACGACAAGCCTCTCATCGCAGTCTCGCGAGAGACCGTGCAAACCGCCGAAGACGCGCGCGAGATCGCGGTGAAGAAGATTGATGAGAAGCGCCAAGCGAACGATCTCCAGGCTTCAAGTGACGCACTGGCAAGCTCGCAGGCTCAAACCGACGATGCGACCCGCCTGAAAGAACAAGCTCAGACCAATGCGGCCATAGCGCAAGCCGACGCGGCAAAGTCGCAGGATGATGCGGCGAAGGCGCAAGCTGACATGGCAGCGAATCAGGCGGCATCGGCAACGGCAGTCTCCGCGGCTCAGGCTGATGCTGAACAATCTCGTCTCGCTGCGCAACAGGCGCAGGAAGGCGAGCATCAGGCGGTCAGTGACAAGGCGGCCATGCGCGCGCAGTTGTCCGAGGCGTTGAACAAGGTTCTTGAAACTCGCGACAGCGCGCGTGGACTGATTGTGAGCATGTCCGATGTGTTGTTCGACACAGGGCAGTTCACGTTGAAACCTGGAGCGCGGGAAAAACTGGCAAAGGTAGCCGGGATTCTTATCGCATACCCTGGACTCAACATTGAGGTCGGCGGCTACACGGACAACGTCGGCGGCGACGATATGAATCAGAAGCTGTCGGAGAATCGCGCGGATGCTGTACGCACTTATCTGGTGGAGCAGGGCGTAACGACAACATCAGTGAGCTCCAAGGGCTACGGCAACACGCTGCCGGTAGCCTCCAATGACAACGCGGCGGGCAGACAGGAGAACCGGAGAGTGGAACTGGTTGTTTCCGGTGACGCAATCGGAAGCCCCGTCAACACAGTGACCGGAAGCCTGCGCTAACAGCGCCGTTCTTGCGCCGCGGCTCCAAGGAGAGGCCGTGGCGCAAGTTGGCTGGAAGGCGAAGCGCAATAGTGTTTGGAACCATATTGGTTGTGATTCTGGTCTTCGCTTGTATGGACCCCTTGCCAGGATCTCCGCAATGCAAAAAGCGGGAATACGATTCAATCGGCGGAGTGGGACTTGTTCTCTGAATGATTGTTATTTCCCTGGCTCCGAGCCGGAATTGAATCTGAAAAGAGGGCATTATGACACGTTCTGAGATCATGCATTTCGATAGGCCTGCAATAGGTCCCGATGCGGAGGCGCAGTTGCGCGCCGCAATGAAGGCGTGCAAACTCCCTTTGCCGACCCGTATTGCATTTATTGGGAACTACCTGCCGCGCGAGTGCGGCATCGCCACTTTTACAACCGACCTGTGCACTTCGATTGAAACAGAATTCGGTGTGGGAAGCTTGTTTGCGATTCCGGTCAATGATCCAGAATCGAGTTATCAGTATCCAAAACAAGTGCGACTGGAGCTGGAGCAGGAAGACCTTGCCTCCTACGTGCGCGCCGCGGATTTTCTCAACTTCAATGGCAACGATCTTGTGTGCCTGCAACATGAGTATGGGATTTACGGCGGCAGCGCAGGCAGCCACATACTCGCCTTGCTACGAAAGTTGAAGATGCCGCTGGTGACCACGCTGCATACGGTTCTGCGCGAGCCGGACGCGAACCAGCGAATGGTGCTCGAAGAGATTGCGCAACTTTCCGATCGCATGATTGTGATGAGCGAACTGGCGGCGCAACTGTTGCGCGAAGTGTATGCGGTTCCGAGCGGGAAGATCGATGTGATTCCGCACGGCGTTCCGGATCTTCCCTTCATGGATCCCAACTACTTCAAAGACAAGTTCGGCACCGAAGGCAAGTTCGTCCTGCTCACGTTCGGCCTGCTGTCTCCCAACAAGGGCATTGAAAACGTCATCCGCGCGCTGCCCGCGATACTGGAGCGCCATCCGAACGTGGTTTATATCGTCTCCGGAGTGACCCATCCGCATATTCGCCGGCGTGAAGGCGAACGCTACCGTGAAGCGCTGCAGGCCCTTGCCGAACAACTCGGCGTTGCCGATCACCTGATTCTCAACAATCGATTTGTGAGCACGGAGGAACTTGTCGAGTTTGTCGGCGCGGCGGACATATATATTACGCCTTATCAGCAGGAGGCGCAGGTCGTTTCGGGAACGCTGGCGATTGCGCTGGGAGCAGGCAAGGCGATCGTCTCCACGCCGTACTGGCACGCCAAGGAGTTGCTCGCTGAAAACAGAGGCGTGATCGTCCCCTTCGAGAATCCAGGCGCCATCGCTGAAGCAGTTCTTCGGTTGCTGGAAAACGACGCAGAGCGCCATGCGATGCGGAAGCGCGCCTATCTGTACTCTCGCGGGACGACATGGCCCAATACAGCCCGTGCCTATATGGCAAGCTTTCAACGTGCGCGCTTTGAGCGCTCGTTGCAGCCGAGGGCATCCCAACAGGAGATTTCCTCCGTGAAGCCCGCGAATATGGTGGAAAGCCTGCCGGCGCTGAATACAGGTCATTTGCGGACATTGACGGACGATACGGGCATCCTGCAGCATGCGATCTTTTCAGTGCCAAACACGCGTGAAGGCTATACAACCGACGACAATGCGCGCGCGCTGATCGTGTCAACTCTTCTGGATGCAGAACTGGCAGATATTGCAGATGCGGACCGACGGGAGTATTCAAGCCTTTCTCATCGCTACTTGTCTTTTCTTTGGCTTGCCTTCAATGCCGACACGGGGAGGTTCAGGAACTTTCTCGGGTACGACCGCAAGTGGCTTGAGAAAGCCGGATCGGATGACAGCCATGGGCGCGCATTATGGTCCCTGGGGAAGGTCCTTGGGGCTTCGCGAAATGCAGGATTGAGAGGCGCGGCAGGCAGGCTTTTCGAAGCGGCAGTTCCCGCAACGCTCACGTTCACCAGTCCGCGCGCGTGGGCGTTTTCCATCCTGGGAATGCAAGCGTATCTGGATTGGTTCCCCGGCGACAGAACCATCCAGGGCGTTCGCAACGATCTCGCAAATCGTCTCCTTGACATTTATGAGAGAAGCCATTCAGAGACGTGGAAGTGGTTCGAGAAGAGTCTCTCCTACTCGAACGCAAGGCTCTCGCAGGCGCTTATCCTGGCAGGATGGAGGAGCGATAACCAGAGAATGATCGAAGCCGGCATGGATTCTCTGAAGTGGCTTATCGCCGAGCAGCACCGCGGCGATGCGGAGATCTTCGTTCCGATAGGATCCAATGGATTCTTCATTGAAGGGAATGAGAAGGCGCGCTTCGATCAGCAGCCAGTGGAGGCCTGCGCAACAGTCTCCGCCTGCCTTGAGGTGTATAGGTTGACGGAAGAAAGCCAATGGCTTGATGAGGCGAACCGGGTCTTTCATTGGTTCCTGGGCAAGAACGATCTGCGGGTCGCTCTTTATGATACAGTGACAGGCGGTTGCAGAGATGGCCTTCATCCGGACCGCGTGAACGAAAACCAGGGAGCGGAATCCTCGCTCTCATTCCTGATGGCCTTGCTGGAAATGCAGGAGGTCAAGGTGACAAACACACACGAACACCACTTGGAAATGAGCGCCTTTTCTTGAATCCAAATGATTTTCCGATTGTATCGGCAGATTCCGTCTCGCCTGAAGCTCATGTGGAAACACAGACGGGGCTCCCCCTTTTCACTCGATATTCAGGCAACCCGATCCTGACGCAGAGCAACTGGCCTTATCCGATCAACAGCGTCTTTAACGCAGGAGCGGTCAGTCTGCCCGACGGCGATACTTTGCTGCTCTGCCGGGTGGAAGACCGGCGAGGCCTGTCGCACCTGTGCGCCGCGCGATCCGCCAATGGCATTGACGGATGGCGAGTCGACCCCGAACCGACGCTGCCGGCAAACTCCCACGACTATCCGGAAGAGATATGGGGCATCGAAGATCCCCGCATCACTTACGTCCCTGAACTCGAGCAATACGCTGTAGCGTACACGTCGTTTGCGCGAGGCGGTCCAGGAGTCTCCCTGGCGCTGACCAGGGATTTCAAGAGCTTTAAGCGGTTCGGCGTCATCATGCCTCCTGAGGATAAGGACGCGGCGCTGTTGCCGCGAAGGGTTGACGGCCGGTGGGCTTTGATTCACCGCCCCATGACAGCTCTTGGCGCCCATATGTGGATCTCCTATTCGCCCGATTTGAAGCATTGGGGAAGCCACAAGGTCATTCTCGAAGCGCGGCGCGGCGGCTGGTGGGATGCGAACAAGATCGGGCTGTGTTCTCCGCCGATTGAAACCGCCAAGGGCTGGTTGATGATCTATCACGGAGTCCGGCAGACGGCATCGGGAAGCATTTATCGCCTTGGCCTGGCGCTCTTCGACCTGGAGAGGCCGGACATCTGCTTGCAGCGCGGGGATTCCTGGGTCTTTGGGCCGGAGGCGAGCTACGAGCGGGGCGGAGATGTAAAGGACGTTGTGTTTCCGTGCGGGCAGACCATCGGCGCGGATGGAGACACCATCAATGTCTACTATGGCGCGGCCGATTCCAGCGTAGCTCTGGCCACGGGCAGCATTCGCGCGATTCTGGCATGGCTGGACACAAATTCGAGTCCACAGGTGCGGCTCGTTCTTTAGTTCGCGCAGCGGCATGGCCGGGAGGGACGGGAAGAATGAGCAGTGCAAGCTGGACCTGGCCAGAATGGCTGCCGCATCCGCTTTTCATACGGCGAAGGTGCCCGCGCTGTAATTCAGTGAAATTCAAGCCGGCCGAGTTGCGGCCGTTGGACAGCCTGCTGAGCATGTTTGCGCTGCGGCCGGTTCGCTGCATGTTTTGCTGGCGCCGATACTACTGGCTTACTCTGCGCGGAGCAAATGCGGGTTAGGTTCTCGACTGTTGCCGTTCCAGCAAAACCGCGGCATTTGCATGCAAATTCAGTGGCAATTCCATATGAGTCTCTTTATCCAGCATCCGGCCCAATTTCCCGCGCCGCACCCGCCTCCATCGCTGGCGCCGCACTGGCTCATGCACCTGGGAGTTCTCGGACTCTTCTTCGTTGCGGTGATCGATTCCTCGGTTATCCCTTTGCCTCTGCCGGGCAGCACTGACCTGCTGTTGCTGTGGCTGGTGGCGCACAGCGGCGATCCGTGGCTGCTGGCGCCCTGCGCCGTTGCAGGCAGCATTCTGGGCGGGTACACCACCTGGCACATTGGCCGCAGAGGAGGCGAAGAAGCGCTGCGCCACTATGTGCCGGCTCGCCTCCTTGGGCCTGTCGTCGGATGGGTCGAGCGTAATCCAGTCCTGGCGGTCTTTGTTCCCGCCTTGCTTCCACCGCCGATTCCACTCTTGCCGTTTGCGCTCGCCTCCGGCGCGCTCGGAGTCTCGCGCAAGCGCTTCCTTGTGGTCTTCGCGGCGGCTCGCAGCCTGCGTTACTCCTTCATTGCGTGGCTCGGGGTGGCCTATGGGCGCGGGATCGTCCGCCTCTGGTCCGGAAGCCTTCAGAGGTGGTCAACTCCGCTGCTGTGCGTCTTTGTGGGCCTGCTCATCGCCGGCTCATCTTTCGGGATATGGAAGATACGCGGGCTGCGCAAGATCGATGCCGCGGAGAAATCCGCGTTGCGGGACCAAGCCGTTCAAGCGGGCTACGGCAATACCACGATAAGCGTACCCGGAGCTACGGACCTGAAGTATTGATTTCCTCAAGAAATCAACACCATCGATGAGGCCGCTTTCAGCATGGAAATCGTGGTCCTGCTCCAGTACCTGGACCGTGTGATCTTGTCGTTGCCGGAATGGCGTCCGTCACAGTTTTACAGTTTCACAGTAAATAGGGGGGTGGGGGGTGGGGGGTGGGGGTGGTACAGACCAGGCACATCCCTGACAGAGGTCTCCCATTGCCGTTCGATCCGTATCGACACCCGGCGCTCTCTGGCCATCTCTTCCCTCCAGAACCTTCTTACATCTTGCGCCAGTGGAAGCTATTTATATGCAAAAATCCAGGCGCGCAACCTGCCGCGGAAGGAAAGGGCGACTGGAAGCAGCCGATCAGGGCACGGCATTTTTGGATCGGCCTTGGTACTACAGTCGTAGATCCTCAAAGTCATGGAAAGACGGTGAAGATACGGGCCTAAAGGCCGTCGAAATACGCCCTCATCCAGGGGCCTGAAGGCCCCTGCTCCCTCCGGAATCCCGATCTGCAACTGTGGTATTAGGCACCAGGCAACCGGGGCTCCTTGTCCGGCGTTTGTTGCCGCGCGCATCTCCGCGGTCTTCAGAAGGCGGAACTCACTCATTCATGAGCGCAGAAAACGGCCGGGGCGATGCCCGGCCGTGGTGAGCTTCAAGTGTCGATCAAGGCTTCAGTGTTGAAGAATCTTCTACCTTCTGGGCTTCGCCTGCGGCTGGCGAGCCTGCAACGACTGCTGCTGAACCTGGTGTTTCTGCGACAACTGCTGTGTCTGCTGAGCGTGCCGCTGCTCTATTTGCTGCGTCTCAGCTGGATTTACATTCGGACGATGTTCCAATTCCTGCTTCTGCTGAAGAACCTGCCGTTCCTGGGTTTGCCTTGCGATGAGATTGTCCTGCTGTTGTTGGTATTTCCGGTCCGCCTTGACATTCCCGGAGTTGGCCGGCGCGGGACGGGCAATCGGGGGCAGGTCATTGGGATGGACTATGGCGCGCGGCGCGGCGTTTTCTGAATGCATGGCCGGCGCTTCGGTGCGAGGCTCCGATGCGACACCGCTCACCGGAGATCTGGCAGGCTCCTCTGTCCGCCTGGGCTCCGCCATCTGGTGATCGTTGTAGCCCATTGGCAGGGGAGTCCCAGCGGTGGCCGGCTTGCCGTGGTTGACCCCAGCCCGCGATTCCGGATTGCCTCGCGCGGCCCGCGCGTGTTCGGTTTGAGCGGCTACGGCCGGGATATGCCTTTCCCTTGCAGCGCCTTCCTGCCGCGCGTTTGGACGCACCTCGATGCCGCCCGATCCGCCGTTGAAGCTGACCCGGTTCTCATTATGGTTCTCGATCACAGTGTCGTAGACATTGCGATTTCTCGTGATATCCACGTTGTTCACGGAACGGTTATAGAAGAAGTGTCCGCCTTCCCAGCGGCCTCCTCCATATCCCTCGCCGAAGTAGCCGAATCCGTAATTAATCCCGCCATAGAAGCCGACTTCAGCGCCCCAGTAGCCATCGTTGAAGACGAATCCGCCGTCACTCCAACCCCAGTATCCCGGCGTCCAGAGGAGACCATCCTCCGGCGCCATCACCCAGGCGCCGTCCACCCAGTAGTAATCGGAGACGCTGTCGTCATAGGCCCAGTATCCAGGGGTCCAGATATAGCCGTCCCCAGGGCAAACCGGCTGTTCGTAGACGGGCAGCGGCGGTGGGCCAATGGCGATGGATACGCCAAACTGCCCGAAGAGAACGGCCGGAACGGCCAATGCAAGAAAAGCTAGAAGTGTTCGGAAGGTACGCATGCAAATCTCCTTGCCAGATCATCCTTTGACTGCCCGCTGGTGCTGCGCTTCTCCGGGCCCCGCTGATTCAAAGGCGGCGCGTTGCGCCTCATAGCCAAGGCTCTCACGGACGCTCAATCCAGTCTGTGTACATCTGCTCACCCCGTGCGAAAGCCGGCAATGAACGACTTACACAACAAACATGGCAACGCCAGCCGCGAACATGGCCACCGTGGTAACCGCGACAACAGCCCATCCCAGGCGGGAACTCGGTTGGCCCTGCATCAGCTTCTTGTCGGCAGCCACGATCAGGATTGCGACGAGAAGGAAGGGCGCCAGCAATCCGTTGATGACGGCTGTCCAGTAGAGAGCTTTTACCGGGTTGATTCCAATAAAGTCCAGCGCCACGCCCACACACGTTGAAGCCAGAATGAGAGCGTAAAACCAGCGCGCCTGTCTCAGTTTCTTGTTCAGTCCCTGTTGCCAACCCAAGGTCTCGGCGAAGGCGTAGGCGGCCGATCCCGCCAGCGTGGGGATGGCCAGAAAGCCCACGCCGACAATCCCCAGGGTGAACAGCGTCGCGGCAAAGTTGCCGGCGAAGGGCCGCAAGGCTTCAGCCGCCTGGCGAGCGGTCTCGATCTTCGTGATGCCGTGCTGGTTGAGGGTGATGGCCGTGGTGAGAATGATGAAGAACATGACCAGGTTCGAGAAGAATGCGCCGACGCCCACATCGATGTTTCTCAGATCGAGCTCCCGATGCGTGGCTCCCCTGCGCTGAGCAAGCGTGTTCTGGCCAGCCGACTTCTCCTCCTCAACCTCTTCGCTCGCCTGCCAGAAGAACAGGTACGGACTGATGGTGGTGCCGAGGATCGCTACCAGCGTGGCCCATTCGTCTCTGCCGCGGGGCATCGACGGAACGAGTGTGGCGCGCAGCACCTGGCCCCAATCGGCGCCTGCAACAAAGGCGGTGATGGGGTATGCGAAAAGAACAAGGACCAGCCACTTGAGGACGCTGGCAATCTGGTCATATTGAAGCCGGATGGTCGCCCATGAGATGAAGAGCGCAAACACAATGACAAACCAGCGGGAGTTGATCCCCGACAGCATGGCAGCCGCATCCGCCATGCCGGCCAGGTCCGCGGCGATGTTGATTGTGTTTGCGGCCAGAAGGGCGATCACAAAGGCCAGCAGCACCCATCTTGGAAATCGCTGCTTGAAGTTTCCGGCCAGGCCTTGCCCCGTCACCTTGCCGATGCGGGCGCACATCATTTGAACCGCGGCCATCAGAGGCCAGGTAATGAGCGCGGTCCACAGAAGCCTGTTCCCCATCTGCGCACCGGCCACGGAATAGGTGGCGATGCCTGACGGGTCATCGTCCGCGGCCCCGGTGATCACGCCGGGACCGATCGATCTCAACACAGATCGAATCCAGCCGGATTGCGGCTGCGCGGGTGCCGGCTCTAATTCATGCCTTTCGGAGTTGCGGCGCGGCAAGGATACCTACTTGCACTTCTTGCATTCGGCTTCCGCCGGCGCATTCTTCGATTGCAGCGTCACGTGAGCATCCAGGTGTACTTCGGTGCCGTCAATGGCATCCTTGACCGCCTCTTTTGCCTTGCCCCAGGCGCCCTCGGTCTTGCCCTTCGCCTGCTGAGCCATGCCTTCAACCTGGAGCCGGGTATTGTCAGTCAACTCGCCCGCCTTGCGCTTGACGCCTCCGGCCACTTCGTCAATCATGCCATTCACTCGATCCTTATTCACAGGCCCACCTCCGTGGATGCAACGCTTTGGATTTGCGGAAGGCGCCGGAATACCGCTCAAGCGCCTCAGCATGATTGAGAGTAGCCGTAGAATTCACCTTTATCTGAGCTATTGAGACCACGGCCCGCATCCGCAATGCAAGCTTCTGCCCATTGCCGAATCTGCCGACCGAGTGCGAGCTTCATTGCCAATTGAGCACAGACCGGCGCGGCTGAGCACGCAGGGCTCCGCAAGAGTGAAAAAGGATGATTGCCATCGATCAGTAGTTTAGGCTTGGCGCGCTCCGCTGAGAGGGCATTGCCCTTGGCGCGCTCCGCGTCACCTGGGGCAATGTCTCCATCATCCGCAATAAGGCGACCACGCTGCTGCCCTTTTGGTAAAAGCCATCCGCGGCTACTCCAGAAGGCGCCTCGTCGCCGCGGAACGAGCCGCTCATGGCGATCGTCCGAATGGCGGGAAAGCGACGCCGAACCTCCGAGAGCAACTCGAAACCGGAGATGCCGGGCATGTTGAGATCGGAGAGCAGCAACTCGGGAGCCTCATTCAAAATCTCGCGCAATGCGGAGAGGCCGTCTTCGGCGGAGCGCACGCGATAACCGATCTCAGTAAGCACCTGGGAGAGCGACTCGCGAATGGAAGGCTCATCGTCGACGATGAGGAGTGTTGCTGGCGTATGCGGCATATCTTAATCCCTCAAAACTCCGCTCAGGGAATTGGAGCGAGTATGCCATTCATCCAATTGGTATTCTGTTCAATTCCGCTCAGAGGATGAAAGAAACTCTTTCGCCGGCCTTGGGCGGCTCTCAAGCAGTGCCGCCGCCGGTGGCATTTTCGAGTTGTCCTCAGGCAATTGGTCATGCAGAACCACATTGAGCAGCGACCTGTTTACCTTGATGCGGCCGTCGTATTCGATGAATCCCAACTTCCGAAAGCGATTCATGAAGAAGCTGACGCGGGAACGGGTAGTGCCGATCATCTCCGCCAGTGTTTCCTGCGATATCTTCGGAATTATCCTCTCCTGCTCTCCGGGCCGGCCAAACTCCGCCATCAACAGGAGGATCCTTGCCAGCCGTTTTTCGCTGGAGTTAAAGAGCTGATCGACCAGATCGGCTTGAGTCCGCATGCTGCGGGCGAGCAGAAACTTCAGGAACATGTCGGAGAACCCAGGCTCCTCGTGCATGACGCGGGCCATCTCTTCCCGCCCTATCCTGAGCGCGGAACAGGGGGTAATGGCCGTGGCGGTGGAGAGTCGCAGCCCAGACACTGCCGCAAGCGCCCCTTCTCCCACAAATTCGCCCTCGGAGACAAGCATGATGGTGGCTTCCTTGCCGGCCGTGGAAACGACAGTGAGCTTGGCGCGGCCTTCCTGAAGATAGAAGATAGAGTCCGCGGGATCTCCCTGCGAAAAGAAGGTCTGCTTTGGATCCAGCTGAACAATCCTGCGTCCCAAACCGGCGTGGGCCAGAAAGGCTGCGGCATCGAAGGCGTGATGCTCAAGTGCAATCATAATGAGGTCTCATCCCCGACAGGGCCGGGACGCGGGAGGTGGGGGAGGATGCGCGACTGCAAAGCGCTGCGGTTCGCTCAGCAGTTGCGCCGATGAAGACAGATTCATCGGCAATCATCAGGGCCGTATATTGCCGGCGGCAGCCGAAGCGGGGGATACGGTGGTACATCAGTCGCATCCGCTCGCGCCGACACCTACTTTGACAATAACGTGGGGAGAGGAAGGGCCGTCTGTCTCCTTTTGCTCACTTTCTGAAAAATGCTCCCAATGCGGGGTTGCCCGGTCATTGCACGCCGGTCGTTCTCTGAGCTTTCTTGCTCAGACGGCGCTATACAGTTCTTCTAATGTGAAAGATACCTACTGCGCCTCAATGCGCATAGAGCAAGTGACGCTGCGCATGGGTAGAAACGGTGAGATGCATGAAAAAGCTTATGACGTTGGTGGCAGTACTCAGCATGACAACTGTCGGCTGGGCGGGATCGGGTCGCGAAGCAACGGTCGACCGGCTGGATCATGCCGGCGCGGTGTTGCACGAGATCATGTCGGCTCCGGATAAGGGCATTCCGGAAGAGGTTCTGGAGCACGCAAAGTGCGTGGCTGTGGTGCCGCATATGCTCAAGGGCGGCTTTGTCTTTGGCGCGGAGAATGGCCGCGGCGTAGTGACCTGCCGGACTTCGGACGGCTGGAGCGCACCCGCGTTCTTTACCATTACCGGTGGAAGCTGGGGATTGCAGATCGGCGTCGAAGGCGTGGATCTGGTCATGATCATCCAGACCGACCGCGGCATGCAGCAGATGATCTCCAGCAAGTTCCAGCTTGGAGCGGACGCCTCGGCGGCAGCCGGTCCGGTAGGACGCCATGCTTCGGCCGACACTGACTGGAAGCTGAATACCGAGATCCTGACTTACTCGCGGGCCAAAGGCGCCTTTGCCGGACTCACTTTGACCGGCGCCGATATTCGCCGCGACGACGATTCCACAGAGGCCATCTACGGCCATGACGTCTCCACACATCGCATTTTGAGCGGCAAAATAGCCGTGCCGCCCTCCGCAACCGCGTTTCTCAATGCGGTCAGGGAAGCAAAGGCTCAGGCCGTCGCCTCCAACTAGCAACCAAACGTGAATGCTTGCGGACGCATGAGACAGTTTGCAGTTCTCATGCGCCCGCAACGCTCAAAAAGGAGAATCTATGCTTTGGACGATTTTTGTAATTCTTCTCGTTCTGTGGCTCTTGGGTTTTAGTTTCCACATCGCCGGCGGCCTGATTCACATTCTTCTGGTCGTAGCCGTGTGCGTTCTGATCTTCAACCTGGTGGTCGGACGGCGGCGCGGTTGATGAAGCAAGCCTGACCAAAACAAGCATTGGATAAGCGCAATGCATCTTCAGTGCGAGTTGCTGACTGCGATTGCCGGGCCGGGCAGGTTGCGGATAAATGAATTCTATAAGCCGGGGACCACTTGCCGGCAGGTGCAACGCACCTGCCGGCAAGACTTCCGGGGCTCGTGTCCCAAGGCAGCTCTTTGCCGGCGCGAACTGACGGATTGCGGCGCATCGCGAGGATCTTCAAGTTCGAGCCGCCGGCCATCGAGGCTCAGGCGGCAGATTACTTTTCGGGTGGCAAAGAGTCCATAGCATTTTCGGAGTGAGCGTATGGGCATGGGCGTCCCATCCTCGCCGCGTCTTTGTTGTTGCGGCCAGGGTGGGATACCACGATCCGCATATTACAGGATCGGTGAAAGTGCTCTAACCCGCGGCCCGTCGATTCGCGCCGCAGGCACGCTCGTCCCGCTTTTTGTCACGGCCACGCGGCCGATGATCGGCTCGGAGCCTGACCGGGGATTTGATTGGTAGCTTTCCCCGTTCCAATCCTGCAAGGAAAAGTTTTTAGCAAGACGCTGAAACGATTCAAAGCGGGTCCGCACTATACCCTGTGCGGCGACTCAGAGATTCGGCGCACCGCGGCACGTAAAAACCATCCAATCCAGCGCGAGCAAGGGTTTGCCGCGCCAGCCAGGGCACGGATTCGTGCACGAGCCGGGCTTTAGACCCGGCATGGTTTCACAATCCAAGAGGTAGGTTGATGGCTTCCCCAGACGATCAGCGCGCGATGAAGGAAGATTCCTGCTTGAGACGGAAGCTTGCGCCCGTCCACATCATCTTCCCGTGGAAGACGCGCCCCGCGAATCCCGCGAACGCGATTCCTTCATGGAAGTGCGCGCGGAACGCGCAGGTGCAGACGTGCAGCGCCGCTCACAACTGGGCGTTCACCTTCCCGGAAGGAAACAACGTCAGGCTCATCAATAAGATCAGGCTGGCGGTCAATTCACTAAGATCGCCAGATGGATCGATCCACGATACCGAGCCGAAGGCGCTGAGTGCGGCCGAACTGCATCGGCTCTATGCCGGCACATCGGTTCCGAGGCACCGCTACCTGGCTCCCTCGTTGACCGAGGCGGTCAACTCTCCGGAGATCGCCCCGCACCCGGCAAAATGGCTTGCGGAGATTCCTGGAATCGATCTCTCCAGCGTGGTCGATGAGTGGTTGAACACCAACCGCAGTACCGAATACGAGCAGTTGTACTTGATCGGGCTGGACCTGAAGACCAGCCAGTTGACAGGCGTCCTCAAGGTGAAGCAGGGCAGCGGCTACTCCGGCGGACCAGGCACGGCGGGCAGCATAGAATACGTTGCCTTTTGGGTTGACTGCGGTTTGGGGTTCCAGTACGAGGGAACCGCCATGGCGGCGGTGCACGACTTCAATCGCCTTCCGCCCGCCGGCCTGGAGTACAGCGTCTCCCTGCCGTTCGATCTTCTCTCCCTCGCGCGGCGTTGCGGGGAGGGAGCAAAGACAGTCAAGGTGCGGGCGGTGCTCTGTTGGAATACGCCGCCCTCAACCACCGATCCGAATGCTCCGGTGGTATGGGGAAACATCCTGGAAAGCCGGATTCCGCTTCCGCCCATTCAGGCCCTCCGCGCGGGAGATCAGTCTCTCGCGGCCGGGGGCGCCGCGGAGCTTGTCCAGGCCGACACCGATGGGCTGATCGTCGACGCGGCCATCAAAGCTTTGGCCGGCGAACCCATCGATTCGCATGTGGGACTCACGGTCGCGCTCGGCAGCGCAATTGCCGGCCACGGCGCAGCCGGCCGGGTTATCACAATCGACTCTTCGGAGATGGATGACCGCGGCTGCTCGTTCTCCCTCTATCTCTGGGACCGCGCCAACAGGAACCGCGGCGCGGCATCCAGCCCGAACCACTCATCCACAGAGTCTTTGCTTGCAAGCGAGGAGTTGGCAGGGTCAACCGGCTTCCCCCAGACGCGGACGGAGTCCGCCGCACGAATCGGGCTCCGTCCGCGGCCCCCTCAGGAAGGAGAAACCTCAAGATGATTGAAAGTACTTATATCTGGTGTTTTGCCCTGTGCGCGCTTGCTGCCTGGCGGGTTGCCCATCTGCTGGCCAGGGAGAATGGTCCCTGGGATCTGATCGGGCGGCTGCGCGCTTCGCTCGGTTCCAGCCTACTGGGCCGCCTGATGGATTGCTTCTACTGTTTGAGCTTCCTGGTTTCGCTGCCGCCGGCTATCTGGATGAGCAGCACTCCGAAGGGATTCCTCATCCAGTGGATGGCGCTCTCCGCGGGGGCCTGCCTGGTCGAACGGGCAACGCAGAGGCCGCAAGACGCCTTCCGCGTGATCCCCGTTTCGAAATCTTTTCTCGACAAAGTCATCCACGGAGTTTGAATGCGATGAGGCGGAAGATACTCACATCACAAGCGAGCTTTGAGAGGCGTGGATGGGAGACCGGGGAAGAGGAGTTTCCCGGCCAGACGGAGCAGGCGCGACCCTGGACGGAGCCCATGGCTCCCCTCGAGCCGTGCCATCCGAAGCCGGGTGACGAGAGCTGGCGGGTATGGCTCGGCGCCATCCTCTGCGCTTTCTTCCCGCACCGCTGGTTCAACCAATATGATGCCGCCGCCAAAGATGGCTTGCATCGGTCGTCCGCGCGGCATTGGTTCGCGCGGGCCGGCCTGCGCCAGGCCGCGTCGCAGGAGATGGCCAGCGGCCGCTCCCGGCATTTGATGGAAGAGCACGGTTTCCTGGGACAAGGCGGTTCCCCGGCATTTTCCGAGAGTGAGACAGAGCATGATCTTTCCTGGAGATCGCCCTGGCTGTACTTGTCATTCCTTTTGCTGGCGTGGTTGCTCCTGCTTTGAAAGGGCTCGGGAACTTCTGATGAACCAGCAACCATGAAGCCGCCGGTAGGCCTGCGGGAATTGAGTTGGAGGAGAACCGACCTGTGCTTTGGCCAACAACAATGCGGTTTGAAACCCACTGGAATCGCATGGAAAGACGCAGCGCATCTTCGGCATCCAAGCCATCCGCGGATGCGCCCGCCTGGCCCGGCGAGCGGGAAAGTCACCCGGTCCCGCCCGCGCAACCGGCCAGGCCAGCCGGTCAAACAGATGCGGAATCCAGCCCGGCTGCCCCGCGATTGAGGCTTTCACGATGAGATTCGCCTCTCAGCCTGCCGCGGCAAGACGCGGCTCCGGCATGCGCCGGCCGGTCAGGCTCTCTGGCCGGGCTCACGGGGTTCATCCGCCCGCAACGTCCGCAATGCTATACTTTGGTCCTCTGAGCTTGGCAGAGTCAGCGTTGCAATTCCATTCATTCGATGCAGGTTACGTTGATAACCTCTGTGCTGGTGACCGCCGGACGCAGGAGCACTTCGCCGCCTATTTTTCGCAGTTACTTCAGCTCAAACTTCGCTCCCGGCTACGCTCCCCTCAAGCGATCGAAGACGTGCGCCAGGAAACCTTTGCCCGGGTCTTCTCGGTTTTGCGCAAGGACGGTCTGCGCCAGCCGGAGCGCCTCGGCGCCTTTGTGAACATGGTCTGCAACCATGTGCTTTTTGAGCATTACCGCTCGACAACCGGCAGTGAGTCTCTCGATGTGGAGGGCCGGCCCGAGTTTCCGGACAAGGCCGCCAATGCTCTGGAGCTCGTTGCCTCCCGGCAGATCAAAGACAAAGTCCGCGAGATTCTGCTCGACCTGGCCCCGCGCGACCGCTCCCTGCTCCAGGCCGTTTTTCTCGACGAGCGCGACCGAGACGAAGTCTGCCGCGAATTTGGAGTGGACCGCGACTATCTGCGAGTGCTGCTCCATCGCGCCAAACAGGAGTTCAAATCCGAGTATGTGAAGCGTGTCGGAGGCCAGATGGCTCTGGGCGCAAATACCTGAGAAACGCGAAGGCCCGCGAATCTTGAAACGATTTGGCGCGCGCGGCCACTATAAAGGGTTGGACCGCATTGGGGAATGAGTTGATGGATCACAGCGAAGCAGTAGAACAGATGGCCGCTGAGCGTTATCTCCTGGATGAGCTGACGCCCGATGCGCGCGAGGCCTTCGAGGCGCACCTCTTCGATTGTCCTGATTGCGCTCTCGATCTTCGCGCAGGAGCCGCATTTGTAGAGGAGGCCAAGGTCCAGTTGCCCGGTCTGACCGCCGCCGCGCCAGCCCCCACCCCGTCCCGTCCCCGAGAGCCCAAAATCAAGCGGGAGTGGTGGTTGTCCTGGCTTCAGCCGGCCTTTGCCGCGCCGGTCTTCGCCACCCTGTTGCTGGTTGTCGGTTACCAGAACCTGGTTACCTTTCCGGCGTTGCGGGCTTCAGCCAGCCAGCCGCGGCTTCTTCCCTGGACTCCGCTGCGCGGGGCCACGCGGGGAGGCCCGATGACGATTGCCGCTGATTATCGCCACGGAGTTGCGCTTCCGGTAGTTCTTCCTCCGCAACCCAGCCCCGGCGCCTACGCCTCCTACTCCTTTGAACTTTACGATCCGCAAGGTAAACTTGCATGGACTGGCCTCGCAGCCCCCCCCGACGACGAGGCCAGTGATCTCGCGGGGCTCTCCCTGGTGATTCCCGGCGCAATGCTCAGGAACGGAGCTTATACCCTCGCAGTCTCCGGCATCGCGGCTCACGGGGAACGCACCGAAATCGACAAATACGTCTTCAATCTTCATTTAACTGATTGACGCCTCTGCAATTGCGACCTAGAATTCTCTCGACCATAAAAAAGGGAAAGGTGAAAGCGCTATGTCTGAAGCAACCGGAAGAACCCACCATTATCATGCGGAAGCGTCGGTCCTCGGCGGCCATCTGCGCCTCCCGCTCTGCCAGGAGATCAAGCCCCAGGCTCACGTTAAACTCTCCAGCGAAGGCGGGTACATCTCCCAGCGCGCGGAGAACTACCGGCTTGAGGCGGTCATCTCCTTCCGCTCCGCGTACACCCATGTCGCGGGCAACCGCAGCTCGAAGCCGGGGGAGGGCTGGACAACCTTGACGAGCTCTGTGATCGAGGGGCTCAATATACTTGATGTGATCACCGCCGACCGGATCGTCGGACAAACAATCACCAACCATCCCCTGGTGGGCTATGTGCCGTCGATCTCCTTTCTGGGAACTCGTTTTGAGAATCTCCGCATCGCCGGCAACCCGGTCGAGCTGGACCTCAATCACGATATCTTTGGCCCCAGGGCGGATGACGACGCGCCCTACACAAAGAATCCTGACTTTCTGAGCCGCGTCTCCCGCCAATACGAACGCATCCGCGAGCACAAGGATCTTCCGGAAGATCTGATTGATCGATACAATCGGCTATCCTCTACTCTTGGGAGCAGGGAGGGGGTCGAATGTTCACTGGTCAACCAGGCGGATGGACGCTACCCTGGGCGTTCCTACGGCCATGTGATCACGATTCCCAACATCGGAACCATCACCCTGGGCAAGCTGGTCCTGGAGCACGAGCACTTCCACGAGGAGACGGGGGTCCCGAAGATGACAACCGTCCACCTGACCATGATCGATCTCAATCTGGGCTGCGTGATCGAAGGGGCGGTGCCGATTGGCGGCGGTACTTCCAACGGCACAACCCAGCCATAGCACGCGCGATTCTCCTGAATGCCCGCTGGACAATGAAGGTTCAATCGTGTCTGGTGGGCGTTTGGGGATGGTTTAGAAGCGCGAGGCGCAGTTTCCGGCTTTGGGCTCTCCCGTTCGCCTGGGCGCTCGTGCTCCTATTGCTGATTCCGCTGCAGGACAGCCGCCCCGACAGCGCTCAAATTGAGTATCACCATGCCCGGAAACTCTTCCAGCATGGTGACCTGGCAAGATGCCAGCAGGAAGCCAAACGGGGATACGAACGCTTTCAGGTCGCCGACCCGGAGTGGGCAGCCGAATTCCAACTTTTAGAAGCAGAAGCCATGGTGTGGCGCGGAATGTATGACGATGCCTTGCGCCTCCTGGCTGCGTTCCCCACTTCCAGCAACCCTGAAGGAGTCGTCCGGAAGCTGGCCATTGAGAGCATAATCTTCACACACCAGCAGCAGTTCTCTGCCGCGGACCGGAAACTTGCGCAGGCCGAAGAGTACTGCAAGAGCGTTGACTATTCCACATGCGGCGATCTCCTCCGGGCGCGGGGCATCCTGGCCGGAAAACAAGGGCAGCTCGCAGTTGCGCAGCAATTCTTTCTGAAGACGTACTCCTTTTCTCAGGCTCACCATGACCGGTTGCTGGAAGCAAGCGCAGCCTTGAATCTGGGGTGGGCCGCGCTGCAGACAGACCATTTTGACGAGGCTGTGGACTGGTCGACGACCGCATACCGGGCAGGCGTGGAATTGGGAGCGGAAGATACTGTGCAAGGTGCTGCCGGAAATCTCGGTTGGGCTTATTTCCAGCTGGGAGATGGTGAACGGGCGCTGGATCTGTTTCTTGAAGCGGAGAAGAGCGCCGCGAGGCTTGGAAATCTCCGCAATGAACTCCAATGGATCAGCGATGCCGGATATGTTTATCACGATACTGGCGACTCGGCGCATGCGGCACAGTCTTATCGCCAGGCGCTTTATCTGGCAAGGCAGATCAATAGCAAGGAGGACATTGAAAATGCACTTGAGGACCTGGCCCAGCTATCGGTTGAGACGGGAAAGCTGGACCAGGCAAGCGCCTACCTTGACCAGGTAGCTCCCACGGAAAGCCCGGGCAGCACTCGCCTGAGCGCATATGTGCTGCTGACACGGGGAATGCTGGCAGCCGCGCGGCGGCAGGATCAGGAGGCGGAGAGGCTCTTTCGCGCGATCCAGGACAACCCGTCAAACCCCACCTCCTCGCGGCTGAGCGCCGGAATTGAGTTAGCCCGATTGTTCGAGCGGCAGGGCAACTCTCGTGAAGCGGAGCGGACTTACAAAGCCACGCTGGCGGCCTTTGAGTCGGCGCGGGCGAAGCTCAAGCACGAAGACTCGCGCCTTCCCTTCGCCGCTAACGCCGCGGGCATCTACGATGACTACATCCATCTTCTTGTCGCACAAGGCAGGAGCGATGAAGCCCTGGCGGCGGCCGATCAGAGCCGCGCACGGACGCTGGCGCAGGGCCTGGGCGAGACCGAGGGCAAAGCTTCCTTCCGGCCCACGGCTCTGAATCCCCGCCAGATCGCCCAAAAGACCGGCGCAACCCTGCTCTTCTACTGGCTGGGCGACAAGCACTCCTACCTTTGGGCAATCACTCCGGCAACGATTGTGCTGATACCGCTTCCCGCGCAGGCGGAGATTGCCGCCCGCGTCGCGCGCTACCGTAAGGCCTTGTTGGACGTGGAAGATCCTCTGCAAGCCCGCAATGAGGATGGGCAAGCTCTTTATAACCTGCTTGTAGCTCCGGCCGCGAGGCTGATGCGGCGCAATGCTCCGGTGATGATTCTGGCCGACGGAGCGCTGAGCGAATTGAACTTTGAAACACTCCTGGTTCCCGGTCCTGGTCCGGAGAGTGGTCAAGGTTCCGGCCCCGGTCCCAGTCCGCATTACCTGCTCAACGACGCAACCCTGCTCTCGGCCCCATCGCTGGCCATGCTTGCGGCGGCGAAGCCTGCGCGAAATGAGAATCGCAACCTGCTTCTGCTCGGCGACCCGGTCTCCCCCAACCCGGACTATCCCAGCCTTGCCCACTCCGGCTCCGAAATGACTCAGATTGAAAGGCACTTCGCCGCGCAACATCTGGTTGTCTTTGCCGGGCAGCAAGCCACTCCCGCGGCCTATCTTACCGGCAATCCGGCACAGTACTCCTATATTCACTTTGTTTCTCATGCGGTTGCCAGCCGGACCGACCCGTTGGATTCAGCCATTATCCTCACCCGCGGCAAGGCTGCCGGCGACTCATTCAAGCTCTATGCCCGCGAGATCATGCAGCATCCCATCGATGCGCGGCTCGTTACCATCTCGGCCTGCTACGGCAGCGGCACGCGCTCTTACGCGGGAGAAGGGCTGGTGGGCCTCTCCTGGGCATTTCTTCGCGCCGGCGCGCACAGCGTCATCGGCGCCTTGTGGGAGGTGAGCGACGATTCGACGCCGCGCCTGATGGATACTCTCTATCAGGGCCTTGAAGATGGCCAGGACCCGGCCGTCGCCCTCCGCAATGCCAAACTTTCCTTGCTGCATTCACAGGGCAGATTTCGTCTCCCATTCTATTGGGCTCCATTTCAGATCTACACCAGGCGGTAAGCGGGAGAGTCCGGCAGGCTGCGTTTTGGGCCTTTGCAGACGCTGTCATCCAGGCGAAGATTGAGGCCGGGCCCGCGCTGTAGGCGATTCGCGTTAGGATGTGAGCATTCGCCAAGGAGCCATTCCCGTGAGCGTTTCCTTCCGGATGCTGCTGTCCGTCTCCGTTGCATTGCTGGTCATGCTGCTTGTCTTGTTGCGCATGGCCGGCTTCGCGCGGCGTTTTCCATCGCGCGGCGGGAAGCAGCTTCCACCGGTCGCGCTGGCTCTCCCGGCCGCCTCCGCGGGCCCGGCGCGGGGCTGGGGCGACCGTTTTGGCGACGGCACTCCGGACTTTCTCCGCCTCACCGATCCGGCCGATCAGGCCGCGTTTCGCCGCTGGTTCACGCGGATCGCCGAATACCAGGCGATTCGTCCCAGGGCTGAGATTCCGGCGGAGATCACCGATTGCGCCAGCCTCTTGCGCTTCTCCTATCGCGAGGCCCTCAAGCGTCACAACGACTCATGGTTTCTTGAAACCGGGATTGAAATTCAAGCGCCGCCGGGAGAGATTCGCGCCTGGCATTATCCTGAGACGCCGCTGGGCGCGGCGCTCTTCCGTGTGCGGCCGGGCAGCTTCGAGTCCTCGGATCTGTCCAATGGCGCCTTTGCCCAGTTTGCCGACGCCAGGACGCTGGTCGAGCGCAATGCTTACCTGGTCAGCCGCGACGTGCATCAGGCCCAGCCGGGCGATCTTCTTTTCTATCGCCAGTTCGGCCAAAGTTCGCCCTGGCATTCTATGATTGTGGCCGAAGCCGGTTCACAAGCGCGCGTTGTCTATCACACTGGGCCAGACCATGGCTCCCCAGGCGAACTGCGCCGCGTGCTGCTCTCTGAGCTGCTGGATCACCCACAACCGCAATGGCGGCCGATGGCCCAAAACCCCAACTTTCTCGGCGTCTATCGCTGGAATATATTGCGAGGCAACCCATGAGGTTCCGTAAGTCGCTGCTTTTCGTACCGCTTCTGCTTCTCCTGGCCTCGACCGCCGCGTTCGCCAACGGCAAGGACGCGCCGCGCTCCTTCTCGCTCTCTACCACGCGGACATTCTCTCCCGGCGAGAGCGTGAAGATTCAGCTCTACGCAAAGAACGTTTCGGCACTGGAGTTTCGCGTCTACCAGGTGCGCGCCCCGGAAAAGTTCTTTTCCGGGCTCAAGGACCTGCACAGCTTCGGGGTGCAGAGCTACTCGCCCGAGGAGAAGATTGACCAGCGCACCTTCCTCGAGTGGCTGCATGACTTCAAGGCCGATCTGTGGTGGCGCGTGCGCCATTTCTTTCGCGGCCAGTTTACCGACGAAGCGCGAGACAGCTTTCGCGAGGGGCAGGGCAAGCTGGGCAAGAAGAGCCAGGTGGTGGGAGCGACCGGGTTTGCCCGGATTCCGCTGCTGAACGCGAGCCAGCTTGTCGCGCGCTGGAAGCTGGTGACGCCGCCGGTTATCGTCTCGGAGACGCAGCAGTTGCCCATCGACGGTCTGGGCGCGGGCGTTTACCTGATCGAAGCCACCGACGGCACTTACAAAGCTTACACGGTAGCTATTGTTACCAGCATTGCGATTGTGGAGCGCGCAGGCGGCGGCAAAACCGACCTCTATGTGGCCGACCGGAAGACGGGCGCGCCGGTGGATGGGGCCGAGGTCGCGCTATGGTCCGACGGACACGAGCAATCGACGGGAAAGACGAGCGCGGAGGGCATGGCTTCGCTGGCAATGACCGTGCGCGGAGGGGCGCAGGGCGCGACCCCGGAGAGTGTCTGGATACTGGCGCGGCACGGCGCCGACGCGGCGATCATTACGCCTGAGGGTTATGCATTCGGGCCTGACCGGACGGCCAATCTTACCTCTTACATCTATACGGATCGGCCTGTCTACCGGCCGGGCCACACGGTTCACATCAAGGCCGTGGTGCGCCGCCAGAAGGACGACGCGCTGCTGCTGCCAGAGGAGAAAACCCTCGAACTGAAGGTAACCGATGCTGACGACAAGACGGTCTTCACGCAGAACCTGCCGGTCTCCGCGCATGGAACCGTCACGGCTGATCTGACTCTGGAGGCCGATGCGGCGCTAGGGTACTACAGCATCGAGTTCACGCGCGGCGATGTGGAAGGCCAGGGCAATTTCTACGTCGAAGAATACAAGAAGCCCGAGTACCAGGTTACCGTGAAGCCGGCAACCCAGCGCGTGCTCCAGGGCAATCCCATTCAAGCCGTCATCGAGGCGCGCTACTTCTTTGGCGAGCCGGTGGCCGGGGCCAAGGTGAAGTACGTGGTGCATACCGCGCAGCACTCTTGGTGGGATGAGGATGAGGACGAAGCCGAGGGCGATGATGCCGAGGGCGGGGAGGGCGAAGACTCCGGTGAATCGGATGACGAATACGGCGAAACCGAGCAGCAGGAGCATGAGGGGATTCTGGATGCCGAAGGCCGGCTCACGGTCACGCTGCCCGTGGCTATCGACCCCAAGCGCAGCGACCAGGATTACCGCATCGAGGCGCGGGTGACGGATGCGGCCAATCGCGAGGTAGCCGGCCACTCGACTGTGCTGGCCACCTATGGTTCGTTCCGGGTGAGCGTCGAGCCAACGAGTTATGTCTTTTCGCCGGGGCAGACCCCCAGGGTGAAGGTCACGGCCCAGGACTACGATAACAAGCCGGTACAGACGCAGGTGCATCTCGCGGTCAATCTGGAGAAGTGGGAGTCCGTCACGCAGGATGGCTACGCTACGCACAAGCGGACGGAGACGCCGGTAACCAGCAAGGACGCCGCAACCGGCGCCGACGGCACGGCGCTGGTCGAGTTGCCGATGAACGGCAGCGGCGATTTTGAGATCACGGTGAGCGCGCAGACGCCGGAAAATCGAAGCGTGGAAGGCAAGACATGGGTCTGGATCTGGAACAACGCGGGCGAGTGGTACAACCAGAATACGCAAGCCCAGATTGTGGCCGACAAGAAGAGTTATCAGGTGGGCGATGTGGCCCATCTGCTGCTGGTCACCGGCCTCAAGGAGTCATGGGCGGTGGTGACAGCCGAGGGCAACAGCGTGCAGTCGCGGCAGTTGATTCACGCGACCGGCGAAAGCTTCCCCTTCGACGTGCCGATCACGGCGAAGGCGCAGCCTAACTTGGTAGTTAGCGCGGTGATTGTCCACGAAGACCAACTGCTTACCGCGCAGAAATCTCTCAAAGTCCCGCTGGTGGAGCGGACGCTGACCATCACGGCCACGCCCAGCAAGCCGCGCTTCCTTCCCGGAGAAACGGGCAGCTTTGACGTGCTGGCGGTGGATTACCAGGGCAAGCCGGTGGAGGCCGACCTGAGCTTTGGCGAAGTGGATGAGGCGCTCTATTCGGTGCGGCCCGACGATAGCGGCAATATTGTCAATTCCTTTTATCCGAAACGCGAAGTGGAACTCAGTCCGGAGTCCTCCTTCGCCTATTACTTCTACGGCGAGGCAGGGACCAAGTCTCCGATGCTGGCGCGCTTGAACGATGGGCTCTTCCATCCGCGCATGGCGCAGGTAAAGCCCGGCTCGGACCTGGTGGTTCCCAAGGTGCGCAAGGCCTTCCCGGATACGGCCTACTGGAATCCGAATGTGCATACCGGCCCGGATGGCCACGCGCGAGTTACATTTGCCTTCCCGGATTCGCTGACCACATGGCGGACGACCATCCGCGGTCTGACCGACGATGGCAAGGCCGGCAGCGTGGTGACGCGGGTGCTGGTGCGCAAGAACCTGATCGTGCGGCTGGCCGCGCCGCGCTTCTTCCGCCAGGGCGACGAAGTTATGCTGCGAGTTATCGCTCATAACTACCTTGAAACGGCCAAGGACGTGACCTTTGCGTTGGATGTCGGCGGGTTGGATCTGATCGGCGGCCAAACGCAGAAGGTGAAGATTCCCGCCAAGGGCGAGAATTGGGTGGACTGGCGGGTGAAGGCGCGCATCACCGGCAACGCGGTGCTGACCGCCAAAGCGCTGACCAATGAGGAATCCGACGCGCTGGAGGCGACGCTGCCCGTACTGCCGTTTGGCGTGAAGCAGCGGGCTGCTGGGTCGGGCGTGGTCTTCTCCGGCGACGGACAGAGCCGGTGGAGCTTCAGTTACCCGGCAGGCGCGGATGCGGGGGCGCGCGGAATCACCATCACCGTCGCGCCCAGCGTGGCGGGCACGGTCTTCGATGCGCTCGAGTATTTGACGAGTTATCCCTGGGGATGCACCGAGCAGACCATGTCCAGTTTTCTGCCCGATCTGATCGTGGCCAAGGCGGTGGACAAACTGGGCCTGAAATCGCCCATCGAGAGAGCCACGCTCAACGATATGGTGGACGCGGGGATGGAGCGGCTGCACAGCTTCCAGCATGACGATGGCGGCTGGGGCTGGTGGCAGGACGATCCCAGCCGGGTCTTCATGACTGCCTACGTTGTAAGCGGGCTGGGCCAGGCGAAGGACGCCGGCCACATTCCCCACAATATGGATATGGACCGGGGCCGTGAGTGGCTGCAAGCCGCGCTGGCCGCGCATCCCGACATGGTCCCCGACCTGCGCGCCTATGTGGACTATGCGCTGGCTACCACCGGCGGCGCGCCCAGGGAGGAGCTCGACAAAGCCTGGTCGAGCCGCGACAAGCTGAGCGATGAGGGATTGGCGCTGGTTGGGCTGGCTCTCGATGCCGCTGGAGACAGCCGGGCCAAAGATGCGGCGCTGCTCCTCGAGAAGAAGGCCAAAACCAATGACACCGACGCCTGGTGGACCGGAACCTACGATGGCCTGCTCGAATACTGGGACGATACCTCCAACGAGACCACGGCCTTCGCGCTGAAGTTGCTTGTCCGGCAGGATCGCGCGAGCGGCCTGCTGCCCAAGGCCGCGCAGTGGCTCGCCAAGCATCGCGATGGCGGCTACTGGTACTCGACCAAGCAGACGGCAATGGTGATCGGCGGACTCACCGACTACCTGGCCCTGAGCGGCGAACTGGCCAACTCCTCCGATGTGGAAGTGCTGGTCAACGGCGCGAGCGTCGGCAAGCGCCACTTCGGCCCCGGTGACGGCCCCGGCGGCGATTTCGCCCTGCCGTGGCGGATCAAGGTTCCCGCCGCGCAGGTGGGCAATGGCGGACAGGTGACGGTGCGCAAGAGCGGCAACGGCATCACTTATTGGTCGGTTGAAAACAATTGGTACTCCGCCGACCGCAGGTCCTTCCAGCAGGGCCAGTTGGCGCTCAATATCACGCGCGACTATTACGTGCTCCAGAAGAATCAACCCAAACCAACT